>Ga0268276_1001934_pt1 | contig 18770 bp, 19 predicted proteins | sample saktaG_4_FD_190145 | JGI IMG/M metagenome (GOLD analysis project Ga0268276, IMG submission 190145) | Saline water microbial communities from Sakinaw Lake, British Columbia, Canada - sak_2010_1_5_45m | ecosystem: Environmental > Aquatic > Non-marine Saline and Alkaline > Saline ... | reverse complement strand
TTTTCATGGTAATCACCTCCTTTCACCCTATCGAGAGGTTAATGTGCCGACAATACTCGCCAACACTGAGGATCAGGCGCAAAGAAATTGCCACCCGAAGCTCCGAATGACACGGCTGGACAACCACGACAATAGCACAGAAGCGGGCACTTAGAGCATGCCTCAAACTTGGCGATGTCGCGGTACTGGTCCATTCTTTCGGATGTAAAGATTTCCAAGATACTTTGATCGGGCACCTTGCCGATTGGACTATTAAATCGTCTACAGGCAAATACTGTGCCGTCGGCCAGGATGGCTACATCCCTTGCGCCGATATGGCATCCTGAGACTACCTGGCCGTCGGGATTGACCGACGGATGGAATTTCCCCTGCTCGTACATGAGAAGCGTCCACAAATGATCCTTGAGAGTAAAGGTGGTTTTCGAACCCTTTGCTTTGAGCTCGGCAACCAAGTCCTGGACTCGCAACAAAAGATCTCTATACCCCAGAGGGGTTAACATCGCTTCTGCTGGTGAAATCTTAGCAGCGATTCCTGGGCTACTAGACAGCCGTGCGAAAGCAAAGGCGCCCACGCCCAATTTGTCTACCAACCTCATCGCGTCGAGGAGATCCCCACTGTTTTTCTTGCTAAGGGTGTACATCACCACCGCTCTCATCTTACATTCGACGAGGAGCTTGATGGCGGCAACTGTCGCAGAAAAACTTCCGGATTTCCTCAGGGAATTGTGCATCTCCTCCATTCCGTCGAGACTCACCTGGTAGCTGACAACCCCGAGACTCTTCATCTTGGCGATGTTATCGGCGGTAAGGTGGAATGGATTTCCCATGACACACAGCTTAATGCCTCGACTCGATGCGTACTCCAGAATCTCGAAAAAATCGGAACGCAAGAGGGGGTCTCCGCCGGTGAAATTGATCTTGGGATTCGCCCCTGCTGTTTCACAAAAATCAACGAAGGAATCGATCACTGCCTTGCAGCTGTCTAGAGAAAGCTCTTCTGCAAGCTCACGTCTATATGAAACCGGGTCGTTAACCATGTAACAGTGCAGACACGACTGATCGCAGTGAGCAGTAATGTGCCATTGGATCACGAAAAGTGGCAATTTATCCTTATCGCGTGTCATTTTGGGTCCTTTCTTCGTGTTAAAGAACTGTTCATCTGTTCTAAACTGGGACTCTCTGGCTTCCGCTTAAGGTTAACCTTTTGCCGGGGCTTGTCAACGAAAGGGCTGTTTTTTATCGATTTAGACGTGAATGTATTGAATTTGACTCTATTTACGGCTATGATATAGTATAAATAATCCGCCATTTTTGGCGACAAAATTATGATTTACGATAAATTACAAAAAATTGGTCTTTCGGAAAGAGAGGCGAAAATCTACGCTGCCCTTCTAGAATTAGGGGAAACTAGCATCCAAAGAGTTTCCAAAAAGTCTAAAATTAAGAGGACAACCATTTATAATATAATCGATACCCTAAAAGAAAAGGGGTTAGTCTCCGTTATCTTTAAGAAAAAAAGGAAGTATTATGTTGCCTCTGATCCCAGAGATTTAGAGCTAAAGCTAGATCAGCAAAGGAGTATTTTAAAAAATATTCTGCCAGAACTTTTATCAATTTCTAACCTCATTGATAAAAAACCTAAGATAAGGTTTTTTGATGGCATTGAAGGCATTAAAGAAATATATCTAGACACTCTCAAATATGTAGGGCAACCGCTTTGGGCTTGGGTGACAGACGAAGTGTTCGATGACCTTGATAAAGAATTTGCTGAATATTACGTTTCTAAACGAGCAGAAAATAAAATTATGGCTTATGTTATAGCTCCGGATACACAAAAAATTAAAAACTATAAAGCCGGAGACATGAAATCTCTAAGACAGACAAGAATTGACCCAGAAAGCTCTAACATCGAAGTTGAAATGGATATATATGGAAATAATAAAGTGGCCATAATGTCCTTTGGAGAAGGCTTTGGCCTTATTGTCGAAAGCAAAAAAATTTACAATACCTTAAAGAGTATCTTTGATATTTCGTGGAAAAATTTGGGACACGGTTATCAACAATTATAGCAACTATTGGGCTCAAAAAACCACCTCAATTAAAAGGTGGCTTTTGATAAGAGTTAATACCACAGTAAGGGAATAGACAGATTACTCGCGATTTTAATAAATTGAGCACAATATTTAAACCCAATTAGTTGGTAGGCTTATCTGTGATTGGTCGTATTTGAATTGTTTGAGCCGTTATACTTCCGTCTGTGTTGGTAGCTCCGTTAACTGTTACCGACTCCCCTATAGCTAGATCACCATAATTCCCATTGGTAAACTTTCCAATTGTTGTAGCATCTGAAAAGAAAATTATTTTTGACCCACCGGTAGATAATTTAATTGTGATAGATTTATCATCTTTTGATAGTATTTCTCCTGTAGTCATCCCGCCTCCGGCTCTTAAATTTTTTACATCACCTTGTTGGAATCCTTGCATTCTTTGACCAAACCCATTCTTTGTTTGATTTTTGTTATACTGCACTCCCCCATAAAAAGCCCCGCCCGCTAGAATTATTGCTCCGATGATTGCAAAAATATATATTTTTTTCATATTTATTTAATTAATTATTTATTCATACCTTAGGGCTTCTATCGGATTTAACCTAGCTGCCCGTCTTGCTGGATAATATCCAAAGATTACTCCGATTACCACAGAAACCCCGACCGCAAGAAGCACTGTGGAGAAAGAAACTTTTGTCTGCATTAATCCAAAATATGTAATTCCGAATGCTATCATCCATCCTAAAAATACCCCAACTAGTCCACCGATGAAAGTTAGCATCATTGCTTCAACAAGAAATTGGAAGCTAATATCTTTCCTTTTTGCACCAATGGCTTTTCGTAATCCTATCTCTCTTGTCCGCTCAGTAACCGTTGTAAGCATCATATTCATAATTCCGATTCCTCCAACAACTAAAGAAATTCCGGCTATTGCAGCAAGTAATAACGTAAGAGTATTTGTGATACTAGAGGCACTAGCTAATATATCAGACTGATTCTGGACAGTAAAATCCGCTGCAGTTGGATCAGAAATTTTATGGCGAGTTAATAATAACTCTGTTATCTGTTCTTGAACGCTATCCATTGAACTCGCGTCAACCGCCTGGACATTAATAGTTGAAAGGTAGGCGCTACCAGCAAGAAACTTTTGAGCAGTAGTTAAGGGAACGTATATTATATCATCCTGATTGTTAAAACCACTTCCGCCTTTTGTTTTTGTAACACCGATAACTTTAAATTGCATACCGTTTATCCGTATTATTTGGCCCATTACACTACTCGAGTCAACGTCAACACCAAATAAATCATCTTTAGTTGTCGGGCCTAATACCGCTACCTTAGACAAGTTTTGGATATTTTGCTCAGTTATAAATACTCCTTGGTCGGTGTCTACATTTTTGACTATGCTATAGGAGGGAGTAACCCCCGCTATCGATGTATTGGTGTTTGCGCCCTTACCCACCACTTGGTATCTGCTAGAGAGAACGGGAGCTATATCTTTTATGGATGTTACTTCATTAGCAATCGCATTAGAGTCTTCTTGGGTTAAAGTTTGCGCAACCCCCCTCCCGCCCCCAACTCCATAGCCGAAGCTTCTCTGGCTTCCGGGGGAAACCATAATGAGATTTGACCCCATTGATTCTATATTCGACTGAACAGATCCTTGTGCCCCTTGGCCGATGGATACCATAGCAATTACAGAACTAATACCGATTACTATACCAAGAATCGTAAGGCTAGACCTTACCTTATTCGCAGAAAGGGCAATATATGTTTCTTGTAGTGTGTCCCCTATTTTCATTATTTTTTTGTATCGCTGACCATAAGGCCATCCTTAAGTTGAATAATTCTCTGGGCGTGTTCTGCAACATCATGCTCATGAGTGATTAATATGATTGTCCGTCCCTGCTCAACATTAAGCCTTCTGAATGTCTCTAAAACAATTTCTCCTGTTTTTGTATCAAGATTACCAGTTGGCTCATCGGCTAAAATTAATGTCGGGTTATTTACTAAGGCACGGGCGATGGCAACGCGCTGGATCTGCCCACCAGAAAGCTGGTTTGACTTGTGGTCAAAAAATTCTGCATCCAAGCCGGTTGCTTTTAAGGCTTCTCTAGCTCTTTCCTCGCGTTCCTCTCCTTTAACTCCGGCGTAAACAAGGGGCAGCATAGTGTTTCTTAAAACAGTTGTCCGCGGGAGAAGATTAAACGATTGGAATACAAACCCTATCTTATTTTTCCTAATATCGGTAAGCTCGTCATCATTAAGCTTCGACACATCCTTGCCATCAAGAAAATATGTCCCGCTTGTGGACGTATCTAGAGCTCCAAGAATGTGCATCAAAGTGGACTTACCAGATCCCGAGGGCCCCATTATTGCAACGAACTCTCCATCTTCTATTCTGAAACTAACCCCAGACAAAGCTTGAAACTCCATGTCACCAGTTTTATACACCTTTGTGATATTTTTAACTTCAATCATTTAATTGGGGCGTCCTCCTCCCATATTAAGAATATTCGCATTTGTTCCAGTTGTAGCTTTTTTGACTGTCCCTGTGGTTGTTTTTACAACCACCTGGTCTCCTTCTTTAACCCCGCTAATAATTTCTGTTTGATTATCATCAGAGATGCCAACTTCAACTGTAACTTTATTGGGCGCTACGGCAGAAGCGACTGCTTGACCAATCTGGTTATCTGAAAACTTTTCTCCAAATACCTCAACGTAATATGCACCTCCTTGAGATTTCACCGCGCTGTTTGATAATACCAACACGTTTTGCTTGCTATCTGTGATGATTGCGACAGAAACGCTCATTCCTGGCTTTATCCTGTCATCTTGAGTATCAAAATTAATTTTTACAATATACGAAACTACGCCCTGTGATACGGTTCCGACTGCGTCGATATATATAACCTTACCAGTAAGGGTAAGATCTGAAATTGCGTCAAACGTAATTGTTGTTTTCTGACCAATCTTTACTTTCGCCGCATCTATTTCGTTTAGTGATATTTCAGCGACAGCTTCTTTCGTAATAATTTTTGCTATAGCAGTCCCAGTTGAAACTGAATCCCCATTTTTTGAATTAACTGCAGAAATTATCCCATTGAATGGAGAGTAGACAAAACAATAGGAAAGATTTGTCTTTGCGTCATCAAGCGCTGTTTGTTTTGTCGTTACAAGGGCCTCCTGATCAGTAATCGTATAGTCAGTGTTAATAAGGCTTTCTTTATCTGCTTCCAGGGTATTTTTTATTGAAAGCAGTGAAGAAAAATAACTATTGGTTGTGTTTAAGTAGCTGTTTAAACTTGTTAAGTGAGTATTGGATGCTGCTTCGGGCGTTGTACCACGAACCGTGAGCTCATCTTGGTAAGATTGGATTAAATTTGTTGTATCTTTTATCGTTTGAGATATCTCTTCAACTGTGTCGTATGTTTGATCTATTAATGCCTCGATCGCCGAAGTACTCGAGGTTCTATTGGTTATTTTATAGTCGTTAAAGTTTTTTTCATAGGAAGTTCTAGCCAGTTGATAGCTATTGTAGGCATTATTTCTATATATAATATTGGTTTGAGTAGTATAGTAATCAATATTCCAAGAGCTTCTACTTAGCGTGTAATCAAACAAAATACTTTGGAGGCCCGTCATTATGGTCGGAAGATTAATGAAAGCATTGGCTATTGTATTATAACCGCTAACATAATCGCTATTTAAGCTATCTTGGGCTTTTTCTTTAACACCCCTTAGCGTTCCCAAAGAAGTTTCAATCCCCTTCATCTTTTCTAGATCAAGGCTTGCTTGGTCCAGCGCCCTCTGCGCGTCAGTCACTGCCTGCTGAGCGTTTGAAGTATTAATTTTGGCTAACAATTGCCCCCTATAAACGGCTTGGCCCGCCACAATGGGAAGATATATTAAATCTCCGGAGATCTTAGGGCTGATGTTTAATTCGTTAGAAGCCGAAACTTGCCCACTACCAGTAACCGAGGAAACGATCGTTCCTTTTTCGACAATCCCTACCGTATATCTGGTCTCTTGGCTGGTATTCGTTAGCGCCTTATACCCGTAGAAACCAACAATTAATACGACCAAAACAGCTGCTCCAGCAATGATTTTATGATTAACAACAAATTTTCTAATTTTATTAAACATGTTATTTATATTTTTAAATTTTGCCTTAAACCACCGGGCATTATGCGATCGTTTGGATTAAAAGATGCCTCTAGTGGGGGTGGCATTAATCTGATCAGTTTTGCCTCTATCTGTCCGGCATCATTAGGATTTCCAATTATTACAACGTTATCATCCACCTTGAGATCGCTTAACTTCAGAGTATCTCTAAAGCGGACAATGGTTGTGTCGTCTTTGATTAAAACTACTTTTTCTATATTCTTAGCATCTTTAACAACTAAAGTTTGGCCATCTATTTTTATTATTTGGCCAAATGCTCCGTTCCCTTCAATAAAATCCGGTCCCATTAATTCATTAAAAAACCCTTGTCTTGGACCAGCAAAATTATTATGGTAATTCTCGCCCCACCTGAAGGCGAAATCAGCTCTTCGAGACCCAATGAATATTCCCAACTTAAGAATGAAAAGAATAGAAGCCAGGAGCACTATCCCAATTATTATTCCCTTAAATAATCTTGATTCAAAAAATTTATTTATATCCATAATTATTACTAATTAATTGCCAGAGCAGTTCTAATGTTTTTTGTTAAATATTTAGCAGATTCAAATAGTATAAACAAAACCACAAAGAATATGATAAGGCTCATTATTGGCAAGGCCTCTAATAAAGCTAAAGTAAAGTTTTGCCAATGGGTGGCTACAACGGAAAAGTCGGAGAACATCAGAGAAACAAATTGGAAAAAACCAGATTGCAAAAATTCTATTTTTACTGCTCGATATGCAGGCCAAAATGCAGCTAAAGATCCCAAAAGCCCCACAGAAAATATAAAAATCCTGTTTCTAATAGTTAAAAGCCGCCTTTCTTTATGAATGCGGGTAATGATCTTCTCGTATAAACCATTTGGTGGCTCTATGTTATTACGACTTTTGATCATGTTGATATACTCTTTAATACGAAAAGAAGATGCATTCGGGTGCATCTTCTTGAATACTCTTCATATTTTATCTTCTAAATTTTTTCCTAAGGGACGAAACTGCCCTCCGGTATCTACTTTTTATGGTATTGACTGGTTCTCCCAATAACTTAGCTATTTCAGAAAAATTAAAACTATTATATCTATAGGAAAATATTGCACGATCCCTTAAAGACAACGCATCTATTACATTGTTCAATAATCCCCTATCATCAATGTTCTCTGAAGGATGAACCGCTGAACCGGCTAGCCCCTCTAAAAGCAGGTTCTTTCCATCACTATTCTCAAAACGCGAGAATGAAACTAATTTTTTCTTCCTTGAGAAATCAATTATGGTATTTTTAGCAATCTGAAAAATCCATGGTTTAAAGTTTTTTTCTCGATCAAATTTCTTAATATTTTTCCAAACCTTCAAAAAAGTTTCCTGTGTTATATCTTCCGCATCGGCAGAATTTCCGATATTGCGGTAGACATAATTATAAATATGTTTTAAATACTTTTTTATTAAAAATTCGAGAGAGTCATCATTCCCGGACAAATAATTTGTTATAAGCTGTTTATCTGATAAATCCATATTTCTTACTCTACCAAAAAACCACCCCAATTGAAAGGTGACCTTTAATAATAATTGATACAACTTGATGGCGCGGGTGACGGGATTTGAACCCGTGATCTGATCCGTGACAGGGATCCGAGGACTCCAGACTCCTCCACACCCGCATAACAATAAATTAACTTATTTTAAAATATTTTTCAAATATTTTCTTCTTTCTATTAAGAAACAACCCACCCTCTAGGTTTCTATACATAAACCTATACAACTTTAAACTATCCTTTACTGAAAAATTTAGTCTGTATCCCCTACTATTATAATTTAATGCACCTCCGCTTATATTGGCCGACTCTTTAAGCCTAGTATGCAAATTACCCAAAATTTTCTTACTCCCTGACACAAAACCAGAGATAATAACAAAACTTTTCCTATTATTTCTGTCAGCTCTTATATATTTACAAATCGTGACACTACCATCCCCATCAAAGTATCCCCTTGTAAAATGCGACAAATATTGATTGGGTATCTTTGGCAGATTAACTATTTTACTCTTAGCTGGCGTTAAACCTAGCCCCATTAAATCGTAAAACATTTCTTTACTACCAATTTGTAAACGATATGCTGTTTTACACGGGAACTTTCTTTCCCTAACTGATATCTTATGGTTTGAGCATATAATCCTCCTAATTTTATATAATAAACCTTTGTCTGTTATCTCAATTTCTATAAAATGGGCTCCTCTTTCGTTCTTAGTCATACTCCCGTCGGCAGTAAAGAACCCTAACACATATGCCATCTCCGACGACCATTTTTTAAAAAAATCCTTGTTTTTTGTTTTAAAAATCGGCATAGTGCCGGCGACAGGGATCGGACCTGTGACCTTGCGCTTATGAAACGCATGCTACTACCACTGAGCTACGCCGGCTTACTTGTTGCGCCGCCCCGAATTGCACGGGGGCCCACAGCTTATGAGACTGTTGAGGTACTACTCCTCCACGGCGCTATGCAGATTCTAACATAAAAATAGCAGGCAATCAAGTGTGCTATCTTATATCTCCATCTCCATTTATTGTATTTCTATATAGGCGTGATGCTAATTTCTGAATATTGGCTTGGGCGATTTCATCTATGCTTAAATCTAGGCGGGTTGAAATCTCTGCTACGTACCAAAGAATATCTCCCAATTCATTTATAATCTCTGCTTTTCTTAAATCAGTTACTACGCCCTTGTCATCCCTAAAAATCTTCTTTATCTTATTCGTTAATTCTCCTGCCTCCCCCGCCAAGCCTAAAACAGGATAAATATATTCTGTGCCTATTTGAACAGTCTGGGCTGTTCGATGCGCTAACTTTTGGTATTCTTTAAAATCCATGTGTTTATTGTCTACTTTTAAATATTTCTAAAAATGCTTTGTGAGAAACCTCCACCCTCCCTTTTTCTTTTAACAACTTTTTGCCTTTCTTTTGCTTCTCAAGTAGCTTTCTCTTTCTAGTTACATCTCCACCGTACAAGTAACCCGTGACATCTTTTGCCCGTGCCTTGATTGTTTCTCGAGCCATAACCTTACCACCAACCACTGCTTGTAAAGCAACCGAAAATTGCTCTGGTGGCAAAATCTCTTTTAGTTTCTCTACTAAAAACTTACCTTCGCCGTAGGCTTCGTTTTCTGAAACAATTTTTGAAAAAGCTTCCTCTGCTCTTCCGGCTATCCAAATTTCCATTTTCACCAATTTCCCAACCTTAAACCCGAGAACCTTATAGCTCATTGAAGCATAACCTTGGCTGATACTTTTCACTTTATCGTATAGATCAGTAACAATACTTCTCAGAGGAACCTCGTACGACAATATCGCCCTTTCTACACCGAAGTATTGCGTATCTACATATTTCCCATCGAGGCTCTTCAACACCTCCATTATTTTACTTAAATACAAAGTAGGTGAAACAATCTCTAAAAGAACTATTGGCTCTTCTGTGCTTCTAATATATGAAACGTCTGGCCAATCAGTGGCAGAATAAATCAATTCCTCCTTCCCTTTCTGATTTATTATTTTGTAAACCACGGAAGGTGTCGAAATAACTAGGTCTAACCCAAATTCTCTTCTTAATCTTTCGGAAACTATTTCAACATGTAGGGTCCCCAAAAATCCGCACCTGTATCCCCTGCCCAAAGCCTCTTTTGTTTCCGGATCATAGGTGAAAGACGGATCACTTAACTTTAATTTTCCTAATGCATCTTTAAGTAAATCGAAATCCCCTGCATCCTGTGGGTAGAAGCTAGCAAAAACCATTGGTTTCGGCTCTTGATAGTCGTGTAAAGGGCTGATCGCCCCACCCTGGAGTTTAAACTGGGAACTTAAGATAATGGTATCCCCCACCCTTACCTTCCCCGGCTCCTTAATACCCGTGGCAATGTATCCAATCTCTCCAGCTACAATTTTGTTCTGAGCAACTGGGCCTGGCATGAAATATCCAATCTCTTTTGTTTCTGCCTCTGTGTTGGTTGCCATTAGTCTTATCTTTTCTCCCATATTAATTTCTCCATCGACAACGCGGATGAAAGCGATTACTCCTTTATAGACATCGTAGTCTGAATCAAATATTAAAGCCCTAAAGGGCTTATTCTCCTTTATCTCTGGCGGAGGAATCTCTTTGATTATCGCATCTAACAATTGTTCGACATTGGTTCCAACCTTTCCCGATACTTTTAAAATACTATCCGGATCAACAGTTAAGAGATTAGCCACTTCTAAAACGCACTCTTCTATTCTTGCGTCTGGTGAATCTATCTTGTTTATCGCGGGAATAATAACTAGATTCTGCTTATTGGCTAGATCTAAATTAGCTAAAGTTTGAGCCTGTACTCCTTGGGTCGCATCTATTAGCAAAACTACTCCTTCAGCGGCAGCAAGGGCCCTTGAAACTTCGTAAGAAAAATCCACATGGCCAGGAGTATCTACTAAATTCAAGACGTAATCTTGTCCATCAGCAGAATAATCCATCCTTACTGGTTTTAGTTTTATGGTAATTCCCTTTTCTCTCTCCAAATCCATCCTATCTAAAAACTGAGGCTTCATTTTATCGTGTTTTACGGTTCCAGTCATTTCTAAAAATCTATCTGCTAGGGTAGATTTTCCATGGTCAATGTGACTTATTATACAAAAATTTCTAATGTTTTGCATTTTAGTTCTTCTTTCCGTTTAATAGTCCGAATCTTGCCAGAACAAAAGACTTTAAAGATTTTACTTCGGCTGACCCAAGCATGTGAGCAGTAAACAGATAAAATCCAAAGCCCAATCCACCAGCCAAAGCAGCCTGTAGTAAAATAGTTATAAATGTTTTACCACCCATAAATCCCCCCGAAATCTGACGAATGAAATATGTGAAAAAGAGGGTCAAAAATGTTGCCCCTATAACCTTCGAAACAGACGATAATATTTCATCTGAATGGAAGTCTCCAATTTTTCTCTTTAATAGAATAAGCAACAAAATCATCTGCAACATGACATCCAAAGATAGCGCCAATGGCAAACCAACAACGGGTAAGTTCTGCATCCCATCTATTTTCAGAGCAGAAGCAACGAAAACTGAAAACACATTAGAAAAACTTAAAAGCCCGACAAACACATAGGCGAACAGAGCCGTGGTCCCGACGCTCAAAATGCTAACAAGGGCGGGAATCCGCGTATTGTGGATTGAGTAAAAGGCTTTAACAATTAGATAATTCAATCCTTGGGCGAACAACCCTATCATAAATATTCCGAAACAGGCGGCAGTGAGTTTTGTGGCTGACCAATCAAACTTACCCGATCCAAAAACAATTCTGACCAAATGGGCCCTTAGAATAAAGGCTATGGCGCTTATTGGAATTATTAAAAAAAGTACCTGTCTAAAAACAGAAGAAAACTTAGCCACCATCTCCTTCTTCTCTCCCCTTGAATAAGCCAAAGACAACGCAGGAAAAACAGCCGTAGCGAATGGGATAGCAACCAGACCGATTATCGGCAGAGATAAATCATTAGCAAAACTCAAAACAGTTACACTGCCAGCAACTAGAGTAGAACCGATGATGGTGACCACAACTAAATTAATCTGTGTAGCAGCTAATCCGATTGCCCTTGGTATGGTTAACTTTATTGTTTGAATAAAGTTCTGGTCTTTAAAATTGAACACTTTTCTCAGCTTAAAACCCACCTTAAACAGCGAGGGAAGTTGGACCAAAAGGTGCATTACGGCCCCTAAAACAATGCCCCAGGCTAGGCCTGCAATGCCCATTTTAGGGACAAAAAAGACAATCCCGACAATACTCCCCAGATTGTAGAATATGGGGGCCAGGGAGGTAATTAGAAACCTTTGAAAAACTCTCAATACAGCGGAAATAATGTTACTAATGCCCAATAATATTGGACTTAAAAACATTATCCTTGTTAGAAGGATCGCTATCTCTCTCTTCTCCACTGAGAAACCCGGGGCAATCAAAGATAACAGTTGGGGGGTGAAGACAAATAGGACGGAACAGATAACGATTAAACCCGCCAGAGAAATGTTTAGCAGATTAGAAAGATACAGAAAAGCTTGTTCCTTGCTTTTTATTAAACTCTTAGTAAATAACGGAATGACGGCAACCCCGATGGCCCCAGTCATTAAAACCATGGCGATAAAATCTGGGACACGAAAAGCTACATAATATACATCCAACTCGTTCCCTGCGCCGAACCTCCCTGCCAATAAATGATCTCTTAACAAGCCCAGTAGAAAACTTAAGAATGAGAACACAGACAAAATCAAAGCAGCTATACTTACGCTGCGTGTTTCGTGGTTAGATATTCCTTTTAGAAAATTTTTCACAAATTTAATTACCAGGTCGAATTAATATTATTGGTGTTTGCTCATCTGACTGACCAGCTGGATTATCCTTTAAGATACTGACCAACATCTTCTCTTTCCCTTTTAAATCTGCGCTTGACCCCAGTACATTTCCCCCCAAATCATTCACATCAGCGACGAAAAATGAAAGATTGAATTTCTCTCCAAGTCTATCACATAGAGAATCGCAGTCAACCGGACCCAAAATCCCCATATCTTCATAAACGGGATATGCTTTCCCATAAAACCCGTCTATCTCGTTTATCTGATTACCGGCCACCCTATAAAAGGTGCCAGCCACCCCAAATGTTTTTGCGAACACGCTGCAAAATCCGGCAAACAATATTCTCGGCAAACCTGCCAAGTTAATGGCTAACTGCATTTTTAAAGGATTCCCAACAGAAAATCCATAGGGTGTTTTTTTAGCAAACTTAGATAAGAGCTTGGCCCAAAAACCAACCTTAATATCTTTTCTGTAAACGATCCTTTTCTGGATAATAGAAACTATCTTTTGCCCCAGGGCAACAATGTCCCCTCTTTGGGACATTGGTAAAACATACCTTTCTATTACATCCACAAAGTTATCATCTACTCCAATAAAATGGGTTTTTATTGGATAACGATTCCAATTCTTCCCATCGGCCTTAATTATTAATTGTTTGTTGGCGTTGGCTTCCATATATTTTATTAAATTGACATCCAGACATCGTTGGTCCTCTGCCCATTACTTTTCATCCCAGCCATCATGAATATTTTCTTTTGGAATTCAACACAAGAAAGATCTTCTCTCCCCTTCCATAAAGACGCCTTCTCTGTTTTTTGCCAAGAAATTCCATCTTTTGAGAACCAAACATCATTAAACCCAACCGCATAACCCGACCAACCACCAATTACCCATAAATACCCGTTATATGAAATGAGACAGTAACAATGGCGCCCCTTCCATGGAGCATCTGTAACTTTATTCCATACGATCCCATCTTCTGAATTCCAGACGTCCTTTTGTCCCATTTTATCAGGAAAATTTCCTCCCGCCATCCAGATCTTATTATCATAAACTTCTGTTATTAACCCTAACCTTGGCGACCAAGCCGCCTTTTTTATAGCTAAAAACCAATCTTTACCATTTTCTGAATACCAAACATCATTTTTGACATCCTTCCCATCTATCCCCCCCATTACCCACATTTTGTCCTTAAAAACCGTTGCGGCAAAACCCTTTCTTGGTGTCCATGCGGCATTGTCAGTAATTTTCTGCCAGCTTATCCCATCCTCCGACATCCACACATCATTAAAGTATTTCTCATTTTTCCCGGCGCCGCCAAAAAGCCATATTTTATCTTGAAAAACCAACACATTATGGGATCGCCTTCCAGCCCACGGGGCGCTACTGGTGACAAGCGTCCAATTGACCCCATCTTCTGAATTCCAAACATCATTATAGTTTGGGCTATATACCGGCGCTGTTCCGCCAACTCCACCGAATAACCACAGCTTATCTTTAAAAACAATCACTGCTTGCGAATCCCTTTTTGCCCAAGGAGCCTGAAGTGTTAGAGCCTGCCAGTCTAATCCCGATGGATTAAAAACCGGAACCAAGGGGTCTACCTTAATGTCTTCCTGGGGGTTAACTACCGAGATTAAACTCGCTGGCTGTTCGAAGAAAAAAGCATCCCCTTGGGTGCTAAAAGTTGAATAGATACATACGAAAGACGTACCTATAAACAAAAAAGAAAATAATAGTACTTTTTCGAAAAAATTAAACTTCATGTATAAAAATATTCGTAGTTTTGTGAAGAGACCAATGGATAAATAAACTATAGTCTATTTTAGCTTTTTTTAGGATTTTTTCAAATATTTATAGATATTGACAATATTTTGGAATATTTGTACAATATATATGTCCTAGTAAGCTAGACGATCGCTCTTTTTTAAAGAGAGGAAAGTCCGAACACCATCTCCGCTTTCCGCGGGATAAAATTGTAGCGGCTAACGGCCGTCCACAGCAATGTGCGAGGTGCGAACAGAAACGGCTATGATCGAAAGATCTGGCATTCCAGCAATGGAATACTTCTACAGTAATGTAGGAATGAAACGGCTAAATCCTTACAGGGCGCAAGAGCAAAGCAGAAATTCAGGTTAAATACATCTTGAATATCTGTTAAAAGTAGTTCGCCAGAGCCAGCAAGTAATTGCTAGCCCAGACAGATGATCGTCCCAGACAGAATTCGGCTTATCGGCTTGCTAGGACATCAAAAAACCGCGCTAAACGCGGCTTTTTGATTATATTTTCTAATTCCTTAATAAAGGTATCCCCAGGTTTGTAGCTTATCAGAATCTTCATGCCACCTGAGCCCTATATCCGTCCGGTAAAACATATTCTGAAGCATTATATTATCCAACCTTGCATAAACCTGTTTTCTTGCATCATCGACGGTAATCCCCGACCCCGTTACCACCAAGACATACCCTGACTCTCCGGCAACTCCCCAAATCCCGTTGGTTATCTTCGTATCTCCCAAATGGACTCCGTCTATATTATTTTTTTTGAAAATTATCGAAAGATCTTTATAAATATATGATTCGTTTTTATCTACAAAGGGAAATGGTGGCACAGCTACAATAACACCGATTTGAAAGCCTTTTTTAGTTTTTAACTCAACCTTCTCTTTTTTAGCTATCCTATACAGAAATTCTCCCCAAGAAGACGTTACCCCCTCTATTTGAATGCTTATTATTGGATAGCCAAATCTTGAAGTGAATTCCAAAGGATAAATTCCTCTTGCATTTGCGATACAATTAATATCAATGTACCCGACATAGCCCGACCTAGCTAAATCCTCCTTCATTTTAAATAATGTATTCCTAAATATTTCGTTAGAAGGAGAGTGAAAAACTAACGTGCCCATTTCGCCCGTGTATGGACCAATATCTCCGGGGAATAGTTTCTTATGCTCAAAATTAATGTTTACCGGATAGACGAAATCTTCTCCATTGAAAAATGCCCCAACGGCAACTTCGACGCCAACAGCCATTTTCTGTAGTTGGAATCTTTTTATCTTCTTCGCCCAAGTTTTTTTATTCTGCTCTAAAATTTCCAGTAAATCTTTGCCATCGTCTTCTTGCCCTAAAAACAGTATCCCTTTTTGGGCTGAAGATACATTCCCAGATGGCTTGAAGACATATCTTCCTGGGTTTGTTCTAATAAATTCAATGGCGGAATCAAAATCAGAGAAATCCCAATGGGGCAGGACAAGCATTCCCACCCGTTTCATTTCATTCTGTCCAAACTCTCGATCGCTTTCTAATTTATCAGTATATGCGCTACCACCCACTACAAGCTTGCCTGAAGCTCTTAGAGAATCTGCGATTACTCCGAAATCAACATCATCAAAAACAATTACATCTGCCCAATCTTTGTATTTCTCCCAATCATCAACCTTATCAAGAAATCCATCATAGACATCGTTGTCATTACTACTTTGGATGAAAGCTTTTACTTCGTGCCCCTCTTTCTTAATTTCCCAGGCCAAATCACCGCTTAAGCTTTCGAAGGAAACGAATAAAAACTTTTTAGGGACAAAATCTCCGTTTAATTTACTTTCGCTATTATTGTCGAAACCATTAACCATATTATTTATACTTCCAATCGTAGGTTCCATAGGAAACTACCAATTCTTCTCCTTTCTTTACCTTCCTTAAAGTTAAAAAACTATCGCCACCGTCAACTGTTTTTATATTCGGCTTTTTAGAATGATTGACGAAAAAAGCAATACTCATTCCGTTCAACCCGCTCTTCGGGACCCAAAGTCCGCCATCTTCCTCAATCACAAAAAAGTCATCAATCATTTTCATTAACTCCTTATCGAACCCTTTAAAGTCGGAAACGTTAAATCTGTACCAATTTTTTTCATCCTTCCAAAAAGGATTCTTTCCTTTGGGTATTTCTCTTATTGCAAAAACCCCCACTCCGCTTACTTTAGATGGCTTAAGACGACAATAGGTATTTTTTAAACTTTCTAACGCCTCCTTCTTGGACATATATTTTTATTTAGTATTTTTTATTATATCACAGAAAAAAAATAAAAAGTAAATATTTTTGAAACAAAATCAACCTCTGTGCAAACAAAAGGCCGCACTAAGCGGCTTTTTATTTACTATTTGATAATCGTCGTGTTGGGTAGCGTAGACTGAATCTTATCTAGATCTTGCTGCGAATAGTTGTTCCCTGAGATATTAAAGGTTTCTAGTTGGGTCAAATTTCCTAACTCATTTGGAAGACCAGTAATTTTATTATTCGATAGATCTAAAATTCTCAATTTCCGCAACTGCCCTATTTCTGCTGGAACACCAGTGAAGTTACTTCCGCTGAGGTTGAGAACTTGTAAATTTTGAAGCTTCCTTACTTCGGCCGGTAAGGCCCCAGTGAAATTATTGCCAGACAAATTAAGCTCGACAAGATTCACTCGGCTGAAAATATCCATTGGCACCTGCGTCAATCCTTTGTTGCTAAGATCGAGAACATTCCCGCCACCCAAATTTTGCAAAGGCGTCTTCCCATTCAAAAAATATGCAAAACCAAAAACGACTATAGCGACAACGATGAGTAATAATATAAATTTGTTCATACAGTGATAATAACTCTTTAAATATTAATAGTACACTAACACTCCGAGGAAATAACACGTTAAAGTAGCGTCTGATTTTTCCTATTACCATCCAAAGTTTCGTTAACCATCCTATCGGCAACAGTATTTTTCTCCCTAGGAATTTTTTTAAATTTAACGTGTTTAAAATCTAATTTTAAATTCCATATTTCGATAAAGAATCTTTGTATCTTCTCGTCCATTATCTTATACTCTCCATTTAATTGCATCACCATTAGCTCTGAATCTGACCTCACTTCTACCTCGGTGTTTTCGGCCAGTTTACTCCCGAACAATGCTTTGAATTTTTTAAGAGCAATAATTACGGCCCTATATTCTGCCTCATTGTTCGTTAGGTTATCGCCGATGTACTCCCCATATTTTTTAAGCTCTTGCTCTCTCTCATTGTATATTACAAAACCGACAGCGGCCTGCCCTGGATTCCCCCGCGATCCTCCGTCGGTGTAGATAATAAACTTTTTCATTTATTTTTTTCCTTAAAATATTTAATAAGGCATTCTTTAAATCTTGCTAGGTTTTCATTTTTTATTCTAAAACCAGATGCAGGTGGGTGCCCGCCGTAGCTTATTAGAAAATTAGAGCAAGGCGCCATCGCATCTACAGAATTCACATCTTTTGGAACTCTAACAGAACCCACACTTTCAGTTGAACCTTTCCTATATATGAACACGGGCTCATCAAATCTTTGGACAACAGCAGAGGCAACTGGGCCCGCAAGAATTAACGGCCACGAGGCGTCTCCCTCAAAGATAATCCCAACCCTTGGTTTTTCCAAGACCCTTGCTTCCACTTCTCTAATTATCTCCTTTATCTTATACTGCTTGCCCTGCGCCTTGCTGATTAAGTTCTCAGCTATCACCCTTGCCTCTTTTACAGAGGAAGAAGTTAAAACTAAATATGTTTCATTTACTCTGTCTATTCTCTCACAGGAGTTCAATGCAGAAATAATGCTTTGAATATTTCCATAGCTAGACACATCGCTATTAATTATTTCGAAAAAAGCTTTTAATCCTGGCCTAAAGGTATTATGTATAGACCCTAGGCCCTTCTCGATGAATAATTTGTTGTCATCAGTTTGTGGCATCATATCTGCTATTGTGGCAATTGCAGTTAATTCTAAAAAACTGTTTTTAAGATTCTCTGAAAATTTATCTTTAAATAGCTCTTCTGCAAGCTTAAAAATAATCCCTACATTTGCGAAACCTTTAAACGGATAATTATCTCCTTTTTGTTTTGGGTCAACGACAATCGAAGCCGCAGGAATCTTGCCCTCCAGTATCTGGTGATGGTCAATCACAATAACCTCAAAACCCATTTTCTTTGCAATCTTAATCTCTCTAAAATTTCCTATACCTAGGTCAACGGAAATTAACAAAGCCGGTGCAAGGTGTTTTAACTCTTCCAGCGCGCCTTCCGTAATACCGTAGCCGTCATTTTCTCTGTCGGGAAAAAAAACTGAGGTGACATTGCCCCCCAAATTTTGAATACTTTCCTTTAGAATTATAACTGATGATACCCCGTCTAAATCTGCATCACC
>Ga0268276_1001933_pt1 | contig 18780 bp, 16 predicted proteins | sample saktaG_4_FD_190145 | JGI IMG/M metagenome (GOLD analysis project Ga0268276, IMG submission 190145) | Saline water microbial communities from Sakinaw Lake, British Columbia, Canada - sak_2010_1_5_45m | ecosystem: Environmental > Aquatic > Non-marine Saline and Alkaline > Saline ... | reverse complement strand
TTTACTTCCGAGTCGGTAGGTGAAGGGCACCCGGATAAGGTCTGCGACCAGATATCAGATGCCGTATTGGATGAAGTTTTGCATAAGGATGAAAATAAAGAGAGGAGCCGGGTGGCCTGCGAGACCTACGTGACCATGGGCCTGCTCATCGTGGGAGGAGAAATCACTACTAACGCCTACGTGGATATACAGAAGATGGCGCGCGGTGTCATCCGGGATATCGGCTACACCCATCCTAAGTACGGATTTGATTATGAGACCTGCGCTATCGTTAATACCATTAACAGTCAGTCTCCCGATATTGCCCAGGGCGTCAATGCCGGAGGCGCCGGCGATCAGGGGATTATGTTCGGATACGCCTGTACCGAGACCAAGGAGTTCATGCCTCTTCCCATAACCTTAGCGCATCAGCTGGTCAGGCGCATGGCAGACGTACGCCGGAAAAATATATTAAGGTATCTCGGCCCGGACTGCAAATCGCAAGTTACTGTGGAGTATGCAAACGGAAAACCAAAACGTATAGATGCGGTGGTGTTGGCCTGCCAGCATACCGATGATATTTTGGATAAAACCGGAAAACATATCACTAAAAGAGCGCGCGGCGAATTAATCGAGGCGATCGCTAAGCCCGTATTAAAAGAGATGATTGATAAGGATACTAAGTATTACGTGAATCAGACGGGGAAATTTGTGGTCGGCGGGCCGCAGTCTGACACCGGCATGACCGGAAGAAAAATTATCGTGGATACTTATGGCGGCACTGTCCCGCACGGAGGCGGAGCTTTTTCCGGCAAAGACCCGACTAAGGTAGACCGTTCCGCGGCCTATATGTGCCGGTATATCGCCAAGAATATCGTGGCTGCCGGATTAGCAGAGAAGTTCTTGGTCCAGCTTTCCTATGTTATAGGTTACTCTCATCCTTTGTCTGTTTTTGTGGAGGCTTATGGCACGGGAAAGATCTCTAATGACCATTTTGTAAAGCTTATCCGCGAGAATTTTGAGCTTACTCCCAGGGGCATCATTGATTATTTAGATCTGCTGCGGCCGATTTATACAAAGACCGCCTGTTACGGGCATTTTGGTAGGACGGAGCCGGAGTTTACCTGGGAGCGCACGGATAAAGTATCCAGTTTAAAGAAGCAAGCAGCTAGACTATAAAGGAGTTTTTATGAATTATGATATCAAGGATTTAAAATTAGCCAAGAAAGGTGCGCTACGGATAGAATGGGCGCGTAATAATATGCCGGTTTTAAGCCTGATAGAAAAGCGTTTTAGCAATGAAAAGCCTTTAAAAGGCTATAGAATTGCCGCCTGCCTGCACGTGACCACCGAGACCGGCGTTTTAATGGAAACCTTAAAAGCCGGCGGCGCACAGGTGGCGCTTTGCGCTTCCAATCCTTTATCTACGCAGGATGACGTAGCGTCTGCATTGGTAAAAGATTTAAAAATTCCGGTATTCTCCATTAAAGGAGAGGACACCAAGAGATATTACAGACATATAGAGGCGGTATTGGCGTTTAAGCCGGATATTACTATGGATGACGGAGCGGATTTAGTGAGCAGCATCCATCGCCGCAGCCCCGCAGCGCACCGTAATATTATCGGCGGGACTGAGGAGACGACCACGGGAGTAATCAGGTTAAGGGCTCTGGCTAATCAGGGAAAATTGCGTTACCCCATCATCGCCGTAAATGACGCTCAAACTAAGCATCTTTTTGACAACCGTTACGGCACCGGCCAGTCTACCGTTGACGGCGTGGTACGCGCGACGAATAAATTATTGGCAGGAGCTAATTTTGTGATTTGCGGTTACGGCTGGTGCGGCAGGGGTGTAGCAATGCGCGCTAAAGGCATGGCTTCCCGGGTCATCGTCGTAGAGGTAGACCCCCTGCGCGCCCTGGAGGCAATTATGGACGGCTACGAAGTGATGACGATAAAAGAGGCGGCCGGAACGGGTGAGGTCTTTGTTACCACTACGGGCGATACCAGCGTGATCCGTAAAGAGCACTTTACTTTGATGAAATCCGGCGCGATTATCGCTAATGCCGGGCATTTTAATGTGGAGATAGATATACCGGCGCTGGAAAAGTTGAGCAAAAAGAAAAAACGCATCCGCGAATTTGTGGATGAATATATTATGAAAGACGGACGTAAAATCTATTTATTAGGCGAGGGCAGATTGATAAACTTGGCAGCAGCCGAAGGCCACCCCGCGCAGGTTATGGATATGTCTTTTGCCAATCAGGCCTTAAGCGTCGAATATATTGTTAAACACCACCGTAGCTTAAAGAAGGACGTCTATAAAGTCCCTCCAGATATAGACGAGAAAATAGCGGCGTTAAAATTAAGGTCTATGGGGATAAAAATAGACAGCCTGACTAATGAACAGAAAAAGTATCTCTCGAGTTGGGAAATAGGGACATGATAAAAAGAATAGCAGTTTTAACAACGGGCGGGGATGCTCCCGGAATGAATGCGGCGATTCGCGCGGTGGTGCGCTGTGCGGTAAGTAAAAAAGTGGAGGTAATGGGGGTATTCCGCGGATGGTGGGGCCTGATTAATGATGAGATGAAGCCGTTTGATCACCGTTCCGTCTCAGGGATCATCAATCAGGGAGGTACGATACTGAAGACCGGCCGCTGCCCGGAATTTAAGACCAGGGAGGGCCAGGAGAGAGCGTTTGCCAATATAAAGAAGAATAATATTGACGGTCTGATTGTCATAGGTGGTAACGGCAGCTTTGAAGCAGCACACCTTTTTTATGAAAGATATAAAGTTCCCTGCGTGGGAATTCCCGCTTCTATTGATAATGACGTCAACGGTATAGATTATACTATCGGCGTGGACACCGCAATAAATACGGCATTGGCGGCAATTGATAATATCCGCGATACCGCTACTTCTATGGAGAGGATTTTTGTCGTGGAGGTGATGGGCAGGGATTGCGGGTTTATCGCGCTTGCCGTTGCGCTTGCCGGGGGATGCGAAGAGGTGATTATCCCGGAAAGGAAGTTTGATCTTGGCGCAATTTGCCATGATATAGTAGAAGCCAATTTAAGGGGTAAGATGAGTTGGATTTTGGTCGTAGCCGAAGGCGCCGGACAGGCGGTAGATATATCCAAAAAGATAACCGAAATGACAAGCTTGGAAACGCGTCCGGTGATACTTGGCCACGTTCAGAGAGGGGGCCGGCCCACTGCGGTCAGCCGCGACTTGGGCCTAAGATTAGGCCAGGCAGCAGTCGATTCCTTATTAAGCGGCGTAGCTGATAAAGCCGTAGGTTTTCACGGCGGAAAAGTAGTGGAGGTAGATTTTACAACCGCCATCCAGAAGAAAGAATTAAAAATAGACACCTGGTATAATCTGATTAAAACATTAACATAAGGAAAGGATTGGCAATATGGGAAGAAGGCCTTTTGATGTGGAGATGCTGGCGATGGATTTGATTATGAGCGAGGATTTGGAGAGGAAAAAGATCCTGGCCAAGAAAATTTTCACTCTCGCCTATAAAAAGGGAGCCTATCCTTCCAGCATTCATGAGTTTTACATGAGCCGCGGAAGAGGCGATTTTTCTGGCTTCACTGTTCCGGCGATAAATTTAAGAAGCATGACTCTTGATCTTGCGCGGGCAATATTTCGGGTAGCCAAAAGAAATAATTGCGGTGCCTTTATCTTTGAAATCGCCAAGTCCGAGATGGGTTATACTGCCCAGCCGCCGATAGAGTATTCTAGCGTCATTCTTGCGGCAGCCCTGAAAGAAGATTATACCGGCCCGGTGTTTATCCAGGGAGACCATTTTCAGGCAAACCCTAAGAAATTCCAAGAGAATCCGGATAAGGAATTAGAAGGATTACAGGCGATCATTAGCGACGCAATAGGATCCGGGTTTTATAATATCGATATAGATTCCTCTACTTTAGTGGATTTATCTAAAAAGGAAATTAAGAAACAACAGCATTCCAATTATGAAGTCTGCGCGAAACTTACGCAATTCATCCGCCGGATAGAGCCGAAAGGCATCACAGTTTCGGTGGGCGGAGAGATAGGCGAGGTGGGGCATCAGAATTCTACGCCCGAAGACCTGCATGCCTTTATGACCGGCTATAAAGAGCGGTTGCGTAAAGGCCTGACCGGTATCAGCAAGATTTCCGTGCAGACCGGCACATCGCACGGAGGCGTGGTCTTGCCGGACGGCACAATCGCTCAGGTAAAACTGGATTTTGATACCTTAAAGACGTTATCGGAACTTGCGAGGATTGAATATGGGTTAGCAGGAGCTGTGCAGCATGGCGCATCAACTTTGCCGCAAGAGGCATTCCATAAATTCCCGGAGGTAGAGACCGCAGAAGTGCATCTGGCCACGGAATTTCAGAATATGATTTATGATAGTAAACATTTTCCTCCGGGATTGAAAGCAAAGATTTATGATTGGCTAAAAACCAATGCTGCTTCCGAGAAAAAAGAAGGCGAGACAGAAGAACAATTCTTCTACAAGACGCGCAAAAAAGCGCTTGGGGCCTTTAAGAAGGATATTATGGGCCTGCCGCGTGAAACCAGAGATGCGATTGCCGCAGAGATTGAGAATAAGTTCGAGTTTTTATTTAAGCAATTAAATGCCGTGAATAATAAGGAATTAGTCGATAAATACGTAACCTTAAAACGCGTCATCGTGCGCAAGCGCGACGCAGGCGCAGGAGTGGTGCACGACGGCGAAGGAGCAGATTAAAATGCGGTCAGACAAAATCAAGAAGGGTTTGGAGCGAGTTCCTCACCGAGCGTTACTACATGCTACGGGCTTAAGCAGGAAGGATTTAGACCGGCCGTTCATCGGCGTGGCTACTTCTTTTACGGATTTAATCCCCGGCCATATCGGGATGCGTGATTTGGAGCGTTTTATCGAACGCGGAATCTGTTATGGCGGCGGTGTGCCGTTTTTATTTGGTGTGCCGGGTATCTGCGATGGAATTGCCATGGGGCACTTAGGCATGTGCTATCCCTTGGCATTACGGGAGATCGTGGCGGATACTATTGAGACGGTCTGCAATGCCCATCAGTTAGACGGCATAGTATGTTTGACCAACTGCGATAAAATTACGCCCGGCATGTTGATGGGTATCGCGCGCCTGAACATTCCGGCGATTATCGTGACTGCCGGACCGATGCTTTCCGGCCGGCATAATAAAAGAAAGCTTGCCTTTGTGCATGATACCTATGAGGCATTGGCGCGGGCCAAAATTGGCAGTATCTCTTCCGAAGAACTTGAATGCTTGGAGATGGAGGCCTGTCCGGGTGCCGGTTCATGCCAGGGTTTATACACTGCCAACACCATGGCTTGCCTTACCGAGGCTATGGGGATGTCTTTGCCGGGGTGCGGGACGGCATTGGCGGTTTCTGCCAAAAAACGTAGGATTGCCCAGGAGAGCGGCGAGCGTATTGTGGGGTTAATAAAGAAAAATATTAAACCTTTGAATATTATTAATAAGAAATCCCTGGAGAATGCCATTGTAGTGGATATGGCTCTGGGCGGTTCAAGCAATACGGTATTGCATTTGATGGCTATTGCCCATGAAGCAGGGGTTGATTTAGATCTTAAAACCTTTGATAAAATCGGTAAGACCGTGCCGCACATTACTAACCTGGAACCGGCGGGCAAATATTTTATGGAAGATTTAGAATATGCCGGAGGAATTCCCGCGGTGTTGAAGAGGTTGAAAGTCAAATTAAATAACCTGAATACTGTCAGCGGGAAAAAAATATACGAGATTGCGGATAAGGCAGAGATTTACGATTTAGATGTGATTCGGCCGCAAAGTTTGGCGTATCATAAGGAGGGCGGGATTGCAGTTTTATTCGGCAACCTCGCTCCCAAAGGCGCAGTAGTAAAACAGGCAGCGGTGAATCCTAGGATGATGAAGTTTACCGGGAAAGCCCGCGTGTTTAACCGCGAAGAAGAAGCGATGCAGGCGATTTTGAACAAGAAGATAAAAGGCGGTGAAGTAATCGTTATCCGTTACGAAGGGCCTGCGGGTGGTCCCGGTATGCGCGAGATGTTGGCGCCCACTTCTGCAATAGTGGGTATGGGATTAGCTGATTCGGTTGCGCTGATTACCGATGGGAGATTCTCTGGCGGAACAAAGGGCCCCTGCATCGGGCACGTTTCTCCCGAAGCTTCCGCAGGCGGGCCGATTGCGATTTTAAGAGATGGTGATATAATAAGTATTGATATAGCCAAGAGAAAATTGGAAGTTAAATTAGCTAAAGCTGAAATAGAAAAAAGATTTAAGAGTTGGAAGCCGGTTGCGCCAAAAATTAAAACCGGATATCTTGCTAGGTATCAGAGGTTAGTTAGTTCAGCGGATAAGGGAGCGATTTTAAAATAAAATGACCGGAGCACAAATTTTATTAGAATGCCTGAAGCGCGAAGGGGTGGAAGTGATGTTTGGATATCCCGGCGGAGTAGTTCTGCCTATTTTTGATAAACTTTATGATTTCGACATTAGGTTTATCCTGGTGCGCCACGAGCAGGGCGCTGCCCATGCTGCCGACGGTTATGCCCGCGCCACCGGTAAGGTCGGCGTCTGTATCGCTACTTCCGGCCCAGGAGCCACAAATTTGACTACCGGGATTGCTAATGCTTACATGGATTCCATACCCATGGTCGCAATTACCGGCCAGGTAAAGACTTTCTTAATTGGTAATGATGCTTTTCAAGAGGCGGATGTCACCGGCGTGACCCGGCCGATTACCAAACATAATTTTTTAGTTAAGGATACAGTGGATTTGGCGCGGATTGTCCGGGAGGCATTTCATATTGCCTCTACTGGCCGGCCCGGCCCGGTTTTAATCGATATTCCGGTGGATGTACAGCAGCAGGATATTGAATTTATCTGGCCAGAGGAAGTCAAAATCCGCGGTTATAATCCGACCTATTTTGGCCATCCCGGACAGATTAAAAAAGCCGCCAAGCTCATATCTTCGGCAAAAAAACCGATTCTCTATGTCGGCGGTGGGATTATTACTTCCGCAGCGCATAAAGAATTAAAGGAATTAACGGAAAAAATTCAGACTCCGGTGACCATGACCTTAATGGGTTTAGGCGGATTTCCCGGAACGCATGATCTCTCTTTAGGAATGCTGGGTATGCATGGTACGGCTTATGCCAATCATGCCATAATGGATGCGGATTTAATTGTTGCCGTGGGCGCGCGCTTCGATGATCGGGTGACGGGAAGATTGGATGCCTTTGCGCCGGGCGCAAAAATCATCCACATTGATATTGACCCTTCCTCGATCAGCAAGAACGTAAGAGTGGATGTGCCGATTGTCGGCGATGCAAAAAATATTTTAGGGCAGTTGTGCGAAGAGATTAAAAAGGCTCCCGATACCTCGGATTGGCTAAAAACAGTTGAGTCCTGGAAGAAAAAACATCCTTTAGCCTATAAGGATGATGGAAAAATCAAACCCCAGTATGTGATCGAGCAGATTTACGAAGCGACAAAAGGGGATGCTATCATCACCACGGAAGTGGGCCAGAATCAGATGTGGGCTTGTCAGTGGTATAAATACGACAGGCCGCGTACGTTTATTTCTTCCGGAGGCTTAGGTACCATGGGTTTTGGATTCCCAGCGGCAATGGGGGCCAAGGTAGGCTGCCCCGAAAAACAAGTCTTCGATATTGCCGGAGACGGATCTATCCAGATGAACATTCAGGAATTAGCTACTTGCGTGGCGAACAAAATAAATGTGAAAGTGGCGATATTAAATAACGGCTATTTAGGCATGGTCAGGCAATGGCAGGAATTATTCTATAAAAAGCGTTATTCTTATACTACGCTGTATAATCCGGATTTCGTAAAATTAGCCGAAAGCTACGGCGCCGTGGGCATCAGGGTTACCAAGAAAGAGGACGTGCGGCCGGCGATCGAAAAGGCGCTAGCAATAGATAATACGGTGTTTATTGATTTTCATGTCGAGCCGGAAGAGAATGTTTATCCGATGGTGCCGGCAGGCGAGGCCATCAATCGTATGATTGGAGGTATGGCTTAATGCGGCATACTATTTCTGTTTTAGTGGAGAATAAGTTCGGCGTGTTGGCGCGTATTGCCGGATTATTCAGCGCCCGCGGCTATAATATTGCGTCCCTGGCGGTTTCCGAGACCATGGACCCGGCGATATCTTATATGACTATTGTGGTAGAAGCAGAGGACGAAAAAATACTGGAGCAGATCAAGAAACAGCTGAATAAACTCATCGATGTGATTACGGTCACCGATTTCACCAAGAAAGAACATGTTGACCGCGAGTTGATTCTGGTAAAAGTGGCCTGTCCTGCTAAAGACAAGGCGAGGCTCGAAGCGGCTTTAAAGAAATACGTAGCTAAGATTATCCAGCATAAGGGCGATACCACTATTATAGAAGCTGTAGATGAGCAGGAAAAAATTAAAGGCTTGCTGGAGGCGCTGAGTAAATTCGGGATTAAGGAGTTGGTGAGAACAGGCAGGATCGCAGTAGGTTATTAGGAAGGGAGAGGAAATGGCAAAGATTTACTATGATAATGACGCGGATTTGAATTTACTCAAAGACAAGACCATTGCCATCATCGGCTATGGCATACAGGGGCGCGGACAGGCATTGTGCCTGCGTGATTCTGGATGCAGGGTAATTGTTTCGGAGGTCGAAGGCACGCCTAATTTTGAGCAGGCAAAAAAGGACGGCTTTGTACCGGTTCCCGCTAGCGACGCGGCCAAGGGAGCGGATATCATTCAGATCTTAACTCAGGATCACGTGCAAGCTAAGGTCTATAAGGAAAGCATTAAACCAAACCTGAAAAAAGGTAAGGCGCTTTGCTTTTCCCACGGCTTTAATATCAGGTTTAAGCAGATCAAGCCGCCCAAAACGATAGATGTTTTTATGATCGCACCCAAAGGCCCGGGAGCATTAGTCAGGCGCATGTATGAAGAGGGTAAAGGCGTGCCGTCGTTAGTGGCAATTTTTCAGGATGCCACTGGAGAGGCAAAAGAGTTAGCTTTAGCTTATGCTAAGGCCATCGGTGCGACTCGCGCCGGAGTAATCGAGACCACCTTTGATGAAGAGACCGAGACAGATTTATTCGGTGAACAAGCCGTGCTTTGCGGCGGGGTGACGGAGTTAATCAAGGCAGGATTCGATACTTTAGTGGCCGCAGGATACCAGCCGGAGATCGCTTATTTTGAAGTGTTGCATGAATTGAAGCTTATTACCGATTTAATTCAGGAGTATGGTATCTCCGGAATGCGCCGCAGGGTTTCCAATACCGCCTGCTACGGTGATTTAAGTAGAGGCCCGAAGATTATTACCGAAAAAACCCGCAAGACCATGCAGAAGCTTTTGAAAGATATCAAGTCCGGAAAATTTGCCCGGGAATGGATTAAGGAAAATGAAGTTGGCAGGCCGAATTTTAATAGCTTGCTTAAGGCAGGAGATGAGCACGAGATTGAGAAGGTGGGGAGACAGCTAAGAGACATGATGCCATGGATGAAAAAATAAACGCTGCAAGGGATGTTGTCCCGCGCAATGCGCGGGATGATTCCGGCGTAAGCGCCAGTGGCACGCCGGAATCAATGCCGTGGATGAGGAAATAATGTTCCTCGCGTAAGCGCTCGTACTTTTCTTTGAAAAGTACTTCGCACGCTCGGAATAAATTCGCGCAAATAACTTACTCATCCGCCTACGGCGGATTCGTAAGTTATGCGCTCATTTAATGGATAAAATAATAATTTTTGATACTACTTTACGCGACGGGGAACAGGCGCCGGGGGCATCGCTCGCTTCCGAGCAGAAGTTAGAGATTGCCTATCAGCTTGAGAAATTAGGCGTGGATGTGATTGAGGCGGGTTTTCCCATTGCTTCGCCCGATGACTTCAAAGCCGTCAGCGTAATCTCTAAAGCCATCAAAAAAAGCGCTATCTGCGGCCTGGCAAGATGTATAAAGGCTGATATTGAAGCGGCACACAATGCTATAAAAAAGGCCAAACATCCGCGCATCCATATATTTCTGGCTACTTCCAAGATCCACCTGCAATATAAATTCCGCAAGCCCGAAGAGGAAATATTGGCAATTGCCAAAAAGTTCACCAGGATGAGCCGCGGCCTCTGCGCAGATATTGAGTTTTCTCCCGAGGATGCCACGCGCTCGGACAGGGATTTTCTTTTCCGGGTGATTGAAGGCGCCATAAATGAAGGCGCTAGTACCATTAATATACCTGATACCACCGGATATAGTTATCCGCAGGAGGTCTATTCGTTAATCACAGATATTATAAATAACGTCCCCAATATCAACAAGGCGGTAATTTCTATTCATTGCCATGATGATCTGGGTATGGCGGTAGCAAATTCACTTTCTGCGGTTTTAGCCGGAGCGCGCCAGGTGCACTGTACTATAAACGGAATGGGCGAACGCGCCGGAAACGCATCGCTGGAAGAAGTGGTAATGGCAATTAAGACGCGTAAAGATGTCTTTAAGGATTTGTATACCGGCATAAACACCAAAAATATCTATAATCTTTCCCGCCTAGTAAGCAATGCCACGGGTTTTATTGTTCCGCCGAACAAAGCGATTGTGGGAAAGAATGCCTTTCGCCACGAATCCGGCATCCATCAGGACGCGGTGATAAAAAAGAGAGATACTTATGAAATCATGAACCCGGAGGATATCGGGTTTGTGGAAAGCCAGATAGTTTTAGGTAAACATTCGGGAAGGCACGCTTTATCCAAAAGGCTTAAGGACCTCGGATTTGATTTGTCTTTGCCTAAGATAAATGAAATCTTTAAGAAATTTAAGGCTCTCGCCGATAAAAAGAAGGAAGTCTTTGACGATGATTTAGTGGCTTTAATGGAGGAAGAAGTTAGGGATCAAAGGAAGGTCTATGCGTTGGTATCGATCAGGGTTAATACCGGGACCGATATTATTCCCGAGGCCGCGGTAAAGATAAAATATAAAAATAAGCTCCACGAAGCCAAATCCAGCGGAGACGGCCCGGTGGATGCCTGTTTTAAGGCGATAGATAAAATTACCGGCGTCAAAGGCGAACTTCAGGATTACCGCATTGAAGCGGTCACTAAAGGAAAAGACGCTTTAGGTGATGTAGCCTTGAAGCTTAAAGCTAAAGGTAAAGTTGTCACTGCCCACGGCTCAAGCACCGATATTATTGAGGCCTCGGTCAGAGCCTACATTAATGCCCTGAATAAAATAGAAAGTCTTTAGATTCGGCTTGAATGGAGAAAAACTCTTCACTACAACAAATCTACGGCGTCTTAGGATATCCTGCCAAACACAGCCTCTCACCGCTGATGCACAACGCCGCCTTCAAAGCCCTCGGAATAAATGCAGAATATAAGATTTTTGAGAAAAGGCCGGAAGAGCTCGAAGATTTCTTAAATTCTCTTTTTGGAGAGAATATACGCGGTCTAAATGTCACTATTCCCTATAAAGAGACAGTCCTTAAGTATCTAAAATGGCAATCTCCGGAAGTGAGGTTTACCGGCGCATCCAACACTATAGAAGTAGAAGATAATAATTATTTAAAAGGTTGGAATACTGACGGAATAGGTTTCCACAGGCATTTAACCGTAGATTTAAAATTTGATATTACCGGTAAGAACGTAATTATCCTGGGGGCAGGCGGCGCTGCTAAGGCGGTAACGGACCAGTTAGCAAGAAAAAAGGCAGGAGGCATCTCTATATACGACATAGATAAAAATAAAGGTTTAGAGTTAGCCAATAAGCTGAATAAAGAATTTCCGGAATGCCAAGCCATTTACGTAGATACCGTAGATGAACTTGATATAAAAAATTCTGATTTACTGATCAATGCCACACCCATAGGCATGAAAGAAAACGACCCCTGTTTGATAGACAAAAGCCGGATACATAATCATCTTTTAGTCTATGATTTAATTTATAATCCTGCCGAAACCAAACTTTTAAAAATGGCCAAAGATAAAGGCGCCAGGACGTCCAATGGCTTAGGTATGCTTTTATATCAAGGTGCATTATCCTTAGAGGTATGGACCGGACAAAAGGCTCCCCTTGATATTATGCGTAAAGTTCTTACGGAGGGTTTAAAAAAATGATTGGAATGATTTTTATCTTTATCTGTGGCGCGGTAGTCGGCAGTTTCCTGAACGTCTGTATCCACAGGATGCCTCTGGGCGAATCAGTAGTCTGGCCGCGCTCGCACTGCCCCCACTGCAAAAAGAGGATCCCGGGATACGACAATATACCTTTCTTAAGCTATATCCTGCTGGGAGGAAAGTGCCGCTTCTGTAAACAGAAGATTTCCTGGCGTTACCCGGTAGTAGAGTTGCTGACGGCCGCGGTATTTTTGCTTTTTTACAATTATTACGGGCTACAGTATGAGTTCTTTTTCTATACCTTCCTGACCTCTAACCTCATTATTGCCAGCTTTGTGGATATCAAACACCGTATTATACCGGATGAGATTACCGTAGGCGGCATTATTATCGGTTTTTTGTTAAGTTCGGTCAAGGGCTTTAGCCTGAACCCCATGGCTTTCGATATAAAGCCGATGCTCGACTCGGGCCTCGGTATCATCAGCGGAGGGGGAGTTCTTTATCTGACAGGCCTCCTTTTTGATTTGCTTTACTTTAAGCTGCTTAAAAAGCCGCCCATACAAGGCGAAACCGAATCTATGGGCGGAGGAGATATAAAGTTGCTGGCAATGATAGGCGCATTTTTAGGCTGGAAGTGCGCATTAGTAACTTTTTTCCTGGCGCCCTTCTTTGGCACGGTTATCGGCATAATACAGCTGATTACTAAAAAAGATCATACCATTCCCTACGGCCCATTCCTGTCTTTAGCCGCATTTTTATCCATTTTCTGGACGAACGCGATAATCAAGCTGGTTTTCTATAACGCACTGAAATAAAATACTTATGCTACCGCAAACTTTAGGCGCAGATCTAGTGAGCACTGCTTCCGGGGATCGCTGGAGGGGAATCGGCACAACGAAAGAAGCGGGAATTCTCGCTCCCCTATTTTGCTTATATTCCAAAGAGAGTGTAGGCCTGGGCGAATTAGAAGACTTAAAGCTGCTGATTGATTGGGCGGTAAAAAGCGCAAACTCCGTTATTCAGCTCTTGCCGATGAATGAGCTGGGGCCGTTATTCTGCCCCTATGACTCCGTAAGCTCCTTTGCTTTAGAGCCGGCTTATCTGTCTTTAAGGCTGCTTGCGCCCGCTAAGAAAATTATTTTTAAAAAGAGGATAGGCAATTTAAAAAAGACATTTTCCGCCGGCGGCCGTTACGTAGATTACCGGATCAAAAATGAGAAGGTGAGCTTGCTCTGGGATATTTATCTTGCCGAGAAGGATGCAGACAACAGGGAATTAGAAAAGTTTATTTCCGCTAATGCCTACTGGCTTTGGGACTTTGCTTTTTTTAAGACCTTAAAACATTATTATCGGGGACTGGTTTGGTGGGATTGGGAGGATAGGTTTAAGCACCGGGATAAGAATGCACTGGAAGCTTTCTATCAAGCCCACGAAAAGGAAATTGCTTTCCAGATCTGGTTGCAGTGGCTCCTCTTTAAACAGTTTAAAGAGGTAAAAAAATATGCCCAAGCTAAAAAAGTGCTGCTTAAGGGAGACCTGCCGATACTGGTCTCGCGCGACAGCGCCGATGTCTGGAGTCATCCTGAATTTTTTAAATTGGAGTTTGCCGCCGGAGCCCCGCCGGATATGTATTGCGCTAAAGGGCAGCGTTGGGGAATGCCTACTTATAATTGGGAGAGAATCGCCTCTGACAGCTATAAATATTTAAAAGAAAAGTTAAAATACGCAGAAAATTTTTACGATATTTTGCGCATAGACCACGTAGTAGGGTTATTCCGTATCTGGAGCATCCCTTATAATCAGCCGATGGAAAATCAGGGATTAAACGGATTTTTTGATCCCGCTGATGAGAGCAAATGGGCAGAGCACGGCAGGAATTTATTGTCTGTTATCATCAATAGTACCAAGATGCTGCTTTGCGCCGAGGACCTGGGGGTAATCCCTAAGGCTTGTCCTGAGACCTTGGCAGGATTAGGTATACCCGGAAACGATGTGCAGCGTTGGGTAAAAGACTGGAAAATAAAACACGACTTTTTAGAGCCTAAAAGTTACCGCCGGCTTTCCGTAGCCATGCTTTCTACCCATGACACCACCAACTGGGCAGCCTGGTGGGAGAACGAGGCCGGCACAGTCGATGAAGGATTATTTATGCGTAAATGCGGCGACCACCGCCAGATAAATTTTGGCGCTATAAAAGATAAACTCTTTGATGCTTCGCGTTCGCGCCATGGCAGACTGCGCTGGAGAGACGATATTGATTCTGTAGATAAATTAGTGGCAATTTTAAATCAGGGACTGTCCCCGCAGGAGGGCGGGGCACCAAACCATCCGATAGGTTTGGGTGCCTCCGTCAGCAAGGGGACTGTCCCTAAAGAATACCTGCTGGACTTTATCGATTTATACGAAAACAGTTATCGCGAAAAAGAAAAGCTCTGGAAGCATTTAAAAATTAAAGGTCCGCTGTGCCAAAAATGCGATCAGAAAATAATCCAGGCGGCTTTAAAAATCACGCTGGATTCAAATGCTATTTTCTGTATTCAGCTGATTACCGATTGGCTGTATCTGGCCGATATTTTTAAAGGTGACCCCTACCAATACCGCGTCAATACCCCCGGAACCATCAGCGATAAAAACTGGTCTTTGACTATCCCGATTTCACTCGAAAACTTATTGAAGCATAAAGTGACCAAACAAATCCGCAAAATGATCGCGGATTCTAAACGAATTTGAAATTATAGAACTGCTTAGCGGGTCCTGCCGAGACGCGTTTTCGCAGGAACGCTCGCCCCGCCCCAGCGTGGCGGGGCTTCGCTCGACTCCGGCGTTTCGCTCTGCCCGACATTTTATAGCGGGGCAACCGTGCCCGCTCAACGCCTCCGACGTCCTGCTTAAATCGCGCCTCGTCACCCGCTAGCGAATTCTAGAGGTACAGGGTTATTTAGAAATGGTCTAAGAAATTTCCAAAGGAGGTTATATGGGAAATAACATTTGTCTGATTCCTTGGGATAGGGTTATTAATTTTATGTATTGGGTTTATCCGTATGCAATAGGCTATCTATATTCTATTTTTATTGGAGATTTTTGTATAGGAAAGTTAATGGAAGATGGTTATAAGATGAAAAAAGAGCAAAAAAACATTAGTGCTAAAAATTGGACAACATACCGTAGGTGGCCGAAGCTCGTCGGCTATATTGAAAGAATGCTTTATACCTCTGCTTTTTTGTATAAACAGTTCGCTTTTATTGGCATATGGTTTGCTTTTAAAGTAGCGGGTAGGTGGGAATCAGCTAAGATAGAGAAAGAATTAGAAGCCGAATTTTATAAAATAAAAAAGCTTTCTAACCAAAATCAAGAAAATTCAAAGGAAAATGACCTCAAGGAAAGAATGGAGATAAATCATGCCGAGTATAATTCATTTACTATAGGAAATGGTTTTTCGCTTATGTTTGCATTAATTGGTTGGAAGCTGATTGAATGGTTCAAAATAGGGTTCATTAAACCAGTTTTGTTAGCTTTAGTTGTAATTTTGTTAACTCTAATGATAGCGAACAAAAGTCTTAACAAAGGTTTAAAAAACTTAACAAAAGAATATTAGGGTTATTTCCTAGAATAGAAATAAAGGGGACGGTTCTAATTTTTGCAGTTTCTTGACTGTATCGGAAAGCGGATGGGGTATGTAGAAATAAAAAATGGGCAAAGTTAGAATCCATCATAGTAAAATAAATTTCCCATATTGTAGACCCTACGATTATGAAATAGATAAAGAAGGGATGTGTTTAGCTGCGGAATATAGAGACAAGAGAGGTAGAATAAGATATTGTTCCAATCCAAATCACAATCATTACTACGAAGGGGGTTGTTTTATAGCTACCATTTGTTATGGAGTCGATGGTAAAGAGGTGTTGGTCTTAAAAAAGTTTAGAGACAAGTTTTTGCGTAAACACAAAATTGGCGAGCTTCTTGTTAATTTTTATTACAAGTTTAGCCCAATTATTTCTCGTAAGATAAAGAGGCAAACAGTTATGCAAGGTTTTTTTATTGTTATATTAAAGCCCATAGTATATATAGCAAAAAAACTAATTTAAAGAAAAGGGCTAGCAACAAAAAGATTCAAGACCGTTTCTACCTAAGTTTTAGATAAAGAATAAGTTTCGATAGAAGTGTCCCTTGGGGACAGTTCTAGTTTAACTCATTGATACGCTTAGGGAAATTTAGAACCGGTCCTAAGATCTTTATGGTGGAGGTGAGAAATGCGTTTATTAAGTACGGTAGGTTTAATATCTAATTTTTGCGGCACAGTATGTTTAGCCTATAGTTTATTATTGACAAATGGACAGATTAAAAGTTTATCATCAGGAGCATACTGGGAGCGGAATCTACATTTGGGACAATCATTAATAAATACTAGAAACTTTGCACTACTAGGAATTGCCCTAATTTTCATAGGGTTAGTTTTTCAAATTTTTGGCCTACCCCGTCAAGGTGGTAAGGCTACCTCTAAATAGCTATTTGAAATCTAAGAAACAAAAGGGATGGTTATATTTAGCGGGTGGATTGGCTGTTTTGGAGCGGGGCGTTGGAAGCCCCGAGCGGGCATGGTTCACCCGCTATCAGATGCTCGGTGAGAGCGAGGGGCTGGAAACGAGCGCAGCCCATGCGTTTACTACGCGGGGTTGCGTTCTAAAAGCATAAGCGAAGAACGCAATTGCGGCACGCTGGGACGCAACAAGCGTCCCCGCGAGAAAATAGCCAAGACAGGCCCCGCTAAAAGCGGAAAGAGAGATTATGTCAGTATTACAAGGGCCGGAGTTTTACATATCTAAGCGCGTGGGCAGGGCGATTATGGATTACGAGATGCTTGCCGAAGGGGATAAGATTGCCGTAGCCGTCTCCGGCGGCAAAGACAGCTTGACGTTGCTGCGCATTTTAAATGACCGCCGCGCTTTTGTGCCTATTAAATATGAAGTCCTGGCTGTACATATCGATTTGGGTTTCCCGCGCTCCTGCGCAAAAAAGTTAGAAAAATATTTCAAAAAAATCGGCGTTGATTATCATATAGAAAAAGTCGATGTACTGAAACAGACTAAACGCAAAGATATCAACTGCTTCTGGTGCTCCTGGAACCGCAGAAAAGCGCTTTTTAAGGTTGCCGATCGCCTGGGCTGCACCAAGGTTGCGCTCGGCCACCATAAGGACGATATCATCGAGACGATTTTGTTGAATTTATTCTTTCAGGGAGAAATTTCTGCGATGTCTCCCCGGCAAGAGCTTTTTAAAGGTAAAATCATCCTCATCAGGCCGCTGGCCTATGTAGAGGAATATTTAATCCAGCGTTTTGCCAAAGAAGAAAAGTTGCCTCACGAGACCTGTCTCTGCCCGAACGCCATTACTTCCAACCGCAGGAAAATGGCGAAAATCATCAGCGAGATCAAAAGGGTCTGTCCGGATGTAAAAACCAACATCTTCAGAAGCGTCAAACGCATCAAAGAGGATTATTTGCTTTAAGAAGACACTGGGGGGTGGTATAATAAAAATATGATCTGGTTAATAATTCTAGCGTCTTTAGGTTTAGCGGTGGTTATCATAGGCATGGCCTTAAAGATCTCTTCTGGCGTCAACGACCGCCTGAATCAGATGAACCAGTCTCTGCAGGGCGTCAATAATGCCATCGATCAGAAATTAAATAATGCCACCGGCATCTTCGGAAACGTAGAAAAACAGCTGGGAAAGCTGGAAGCTACCAACGCTCAGATACTGGAGGTGAGCAAAAATATCTCCAGCCTTCAGGATCTTCTGCGGGCGCCAAAATTTAGAGGAGAAATGGGAGAGACTCTCCTTGAAAATCTCTTGGCACAGGTTTTACCCGGGGAATATTTTGCTACACAGTATAGGTTTAAGACTGCGGACACGGTGGATGCGATTATAAAATTAGGAGACAGGATAGTTCCTATTGACGCAAAGTTTAGCCTCGAGAATTTCCAGAAGATGCTTTCCGCGCAGGAGGAGCAGGAGAAGAATTCCTTTCGCAAAAAATTTATCCAGGATGCCAAGAACCGCGTCGATGAAGTATCTTCAAAATACATATTGCCCGGTGAAAACACATATGATTTTGCGCTGATGTACATACCGGCGGAGAATGTTTACTATGAAATGATTATTAAAGAAGACATGCTTTCTTATTGTATAGCCAAAAAGGTCATTCCGGTCTCGCCCAATACTTTTTATGCCTATCTGCAGGTGATCTGTTTGGGCCTGAAAGGATTGAAGGTGGAGGAAAATGCCAAAGCTATCCTGAAGGGCTTAAGCGCGCTTTCCGTAGAAATCGGTAAGTTCAAAGAGGATTTTGATATTCTAGGCAGCCATATAGTCAATGCCGGGCGTAAATACGATGATTCTTTGAAGAAACTGGATAGGTTTTCCGACAGGATCAAGAATATTCAGGACACAAAATACCTGGAGTCAAAATAGAAATCGTTTAAGTGATTTTAAATATCCGCGTAAACCCTAAGGCCAGCAGAAACCTGGTAAAAAAAGAAAATGATACTTTCAGGGTTTATTTGACTAGCCCGGCGCAGGAGGGCCTTGCCAACCGCCAGCTGATAGAGTTGTTAGCCGAATACCTTAAGGTTAAGAAGTGCCAGGTCCGGATTATTAAAGGAGCCAAGT
>Ga0268276_1001931_pt1 | contig 18785 bp, 3 predicted proteins | sample saktaG_4_FD_190145 | JGI IMG/M metagenome (GOLD analysis project Ga0268276, IMG submission 190145) | Saline water microbial communities from Sakinaw Lake, British Columbia, Canada - sak_2010_1_5_45m | ecosystem: Environmental > Aquatic > Non-marine Saline and Alkaline > Saline ... | reverse complement strand
AAACTATCGTGATTAAACACCTGTCCGGCACCATCGCTGTAAACGAGCAACGGTTTAATTATATTATTCATTGATATCCCTGTCTGTCAAGGTATTGTGTCCGTTACGGCTTATATTGGTGGCCACATTCATTTCAAAACCGATAATCAATGAAATTGAAATGAGGTACAACCAGAGCAACACGACCATTAAGGTCCCAATAGAACCATAAAGTTTATTATATTGACCAAAATGATTTACATAAGAGCTGAAAACCAGGGCGGAAATGATAACCATGAGGGTGGCCATCGCTGAACCCCATGATAAAAACCGCCAGCCGGTTTTTTTTGCCGGAGCCAGATAATAGAGAAAAGAAACCGCAAAGAACACCAAACTTGTAACAATCAACCAACGGCCAACTAATAAAATGTAATAGGTAATATTCACTTGGATTATCTGTATTTTCACCAGGTAATTGATACCGATTTTGCTGAAAATAATCAGACCTACTGACAATAAAAGCATCACCGAAATCAAGGCCACCAGAATGATAGACACCATCCTTTGAGTCAGCCATGTGCGGGTTTCAAAGCTGTGTTGTGAAATATTGAATGCTGAAATCAAGGCATGGATTCCGTTGCTGGAAAAAATAATTGTTGCCATGAACATAATCAGCAGCAGTACACCGCTTTTTTGTGTGACAACATCAATAATCGTTGATTCTAAAACCCGATAAACACTTTCAGGAATAAAATCATAAATCATTGCCAACAATTCCGGCTGAAAGTTTTCTATCGGAACAAAGGGAATCAACGTAAATAAAAAAATCACACTTGGAATCAATGCTAAAAATAAATCGTAAGCGGCTGCCGAGGCCCGTGTTACCAAAGATCCTTTGGTAAAACCCATAAAAAACAACCGCATGACATCAGAAAATGTGGATTTATTTTCAGAAGTTATTGATTGATTCGACATTGCGGATAAAACTTACGAAAATATGATCCGATAAAAAAATTATTCGACAAATCTATTTCAAAATAGTCATCTTTTATGAAATACTATGTCCCTGGCTGTACGCATTATCGGTTGACTTTTCCAGAACATTATAAATGTGGGAATACTGGAAACCGCTTATTAGATATTCATTCGAATAAAAAGCACCGAATATTATTATGTTTCGTTCAATAGATTGAAATAGCATAAGTAGCAATTATCAATTTTCTCTAATCCAGATGTCTCTGAGTTGAAGTGTAACATTTTCAGGAATCCCCAATGTTAACGTATGTTCGCCCAATTCCAGATGTTCAACGGTAAAGGATTGTTGGATAAAATCATTCCAGCCAACGCAATTTTCCAGTGAAATATCTTTCCTGTTTTTCTCATCAACCGCCACATTTACCCGGTATTCAGAGGATAGTCCCGCCAGATAAATACTAAAATCGTAGCGTCCTGGTTTTTCAATCTCAAAATCCCACCAGAGTTTTTCTCTCGCTTCGGCCTGATAATACCATTGTGTCTGAGCATATTCATAATGGACGTCCAGGCGATTTCGATCAATCCCTTTAGCGTCATAGGGATACAGTACAATAATGTCTCCCGGCGTAAATCGTCTTTCCCAGAGTGTTTCATATCGTGCAGCCATCTCGCTATGAACGGGTAGTGGTTCCGCTTTGATTTCACAGGCATATTTATCCAGCATTGTCCGTAAGTTCCCGATTCCCATCGACACTTCCGGCTGAAATTCATTACCATAAACATACATTACTAATTCCTTAAACATATACCGTGTGGCCGCTGACCAATCGAAACTCTGGGTCAAATTCAACGTACAAATTAATATTTTTCCCTTGCCAACCTGCAACTCCGCTATATATCCCTTGCTACGGCCGCGATAATAGTTATCAATGGTTCGGATAATCGGTTTCGTACCGTCAGGAAAATCTGCCAAACGCAGGGATTTGGCCCTGTAAATCATGGGCCAGAAATGTAAATCACAAAACCCGTCGTGGGGAAAATTTTTCAACGCCGGATGAGAGTTGACAATCGTTCCACTGTTTCCAAAACGCTTGGGGTGGTTGCTGCATATCGTTAACCAGTTCGTTAGTTTCTCATCCAATTGAGGAAAAACTGGTGGCGATTGTTGTTCAGGGACAATGCGCGTAATATGCAATCCAAAAATGCCCATCTCCTCCGGCCAGGGCCAGGTTTTGTCAGAAAGAAAAAAGATTCTGCCGCCACGATCCAGAAACTCATAAAAGGATTCCTGCCAGCTATCGGTCAAGATAACACAGGCGTCACTATTGTCTGAAGTCCAGATTGTATCCGTGAAATAACGAAACTCAGGGTAGGTATCATGGTAAATTTCAAATCTTTGTTGAGGATCCCATATCACTGTACTATTCTGGATAGTATCGGAAATACTATAACCGGGAAATGCCCAGAATGACCATCTATTTTGGATCAGGGGCATGGTTCCCGGAATTACCGCAGACAGAGTCAATTTTACTGCACCGGTGAGCATTGGAATCGGAACAGTCAGTTCTCCAATCGTGCTTACATCAACGGCACCAACACTGATATTTCTGAATTGTCCTTCTGCAATTAATGCCGTCCCGCAATGCAGTTGCCATCTACATCGCGGTTTACGAAACGTATTCGTCCCGTGATGTGATAGTTGCAGTAATGCCTTCAATGTATCCCCAAATTCAAAAGACCGTTCTTGCCAGGTACAGAGCAAAACTGTCTCACCATTCGTCTGTAAAAATTCCGCCGCACTGATATTTTTCGGATCGGCAAAATCATCCACTACACCGGACACGTAATTCCCGCAGTCTGTAAAACGCAACATGCTATAGCCATCTAATTCTGAAAATTTTCGGGCCTCCTCCAGCAACTCTTTTCGACAGAGTACCTGAATCATTTCCGTATTGCCGACATACAGGGGCAGCAGATGGTCCAGTCTATGTTTTCGGGCATTTTTCATCGTTGTATCAATCCATGCCGGAATCGAATCGTACTTACTGATTAATGCAGGATTTGGGTAAGACGCTACCAATGGATATTCATGAGCAACAATGGGGAATTCATCGCTGCGTCCTTTTCGATTACCCCGCAAATATACATTAAACGCCTCCCGGGCAAATTCTGCCACATGTTCATATTCGCCAATCGGCCTCTCGATCAGATCGTATTTGCCATAGTCGTCATTATAGGGATTGCTACCCGAGCGGTTCAGCACCAGCGTCGAAGGATCCATCGCCTTGGCAAGATCATATAAACTGTCTAACACCTGGATCAGCCCCGGATCGTTGCGATACATCTCATTCCCACAGCTATAAATAAATGTTGAGGGATGCCGTCTGCCCATTTCAATCATATCAATCCATCTGGACCGCCACTCCTGAAAGCTGTTGGAAACAACATTGTCACCGATCTTTTTCCCGCCAATCTCCATTTGTACAAAAATACCTACTTCATCGGCAATAGTCATATACTCATCCGTAGGAATATGAGAATGATGGCGCACTGCATTAAATCCATATCGTTTGGCCTGGGTCAGGCGCTTTCGAATTTGCTCTATTGTCAAATCATCACTGCCGCAACCACCCTCTCCAGCATAGGATCGCATATAAAAAGGCCTGTTATTAACAAAAAACTTCCCATCGCGAGTTTCTAAACTGCGGATTCCAAACCGTCGGCTCGCCGACGCAATGGTTTCACCATTATTATTATGAAATGATAAATGAATAAAATACAGGCTCGGGCTGTTCGGTTGCCATGTCTGAATATGGCGAATTGGTAACGTAATTTGATCGTGGCTTCCAATCTTACCCAGGCGATAACGCTTCTTTTTACCATCCGGAAAAACCAAAACGGCACGTACTTTCTTCCCAGCCAACGACATGTTCGATTTGAAATCAGGTGATATGTGGATACAAATTTCTTTTTCGATAAAATCTGTCTGAATCCAGTCAATAACGAGTGCGTAACCGCCGGAATCAATGTCCCGATCGCATCTGGTAAATATCAATCCTAGAAACACTATCAGTATACCAATCGAAACAGATTTTATGTACATCTACCTTCCCTTTTTAAACGATTTAATTTCACGATCAGTTCAGCAGCAGAACGATTTGACTTATTTTTAACTCAGGGTTCCGATGAAGAGTTTTACCCATTTTGGATCATGTTAATACTGACATTCATTTCAAACCGATGATCAAGAAAGCTATTTCAAAATGGTCATCTTTTTATGAAAAACCTTGTCACCAATAATTACCTGATATATGTAGAGTCCAGTAGAGATTGGTTTACCGACTTTATTCCGGCCATTCCAGACAACCGAATAAAATCCGGGCAATTGCTGTTTATTGACCAGCGTCGCGACTTCCTGGCCGAGAATATTGTAGACTTTGACAGATACATCAAAAGGTATTAACTGTTCAAAAGCCTCATCAAAAGTTACAAAACCGCCGGCGCCAATCGTGTACCGGATCGTGGTCTGTGAATTAAAAGGATTAGGATAGTTTTGCATAATACTGATCTGTTCCGGTAAAACCACCGCCGGATTATTGGAATCCACCCGAATCTGGTAAATCCCCGGTTTGGCAGAATAGGTCCAATAAGTTCCTTTTTCAAGGCTGGTATAGGTTGTCAGATAATGCCAATCATTATTTTCCCATTTATAGATTCCCAAATCGGCGGCATACTGCTGTAAAAACAGCATCCGGTCCAGGCTGAATATGATTCGGGCATTGTCATTTAGCTTTTTAATCGGAATCCGGAAATCAAATTCATCGGATACCGGGAAATCATCGTCGAATAGTAATCCTTTGGCCAATGCCAATGTATCCACACGAATTGCTGATTTATAGGGAACGAAGATGGCGCATAAATCCATCGGAACCGCGTTTGCGGCAAACAGAAAAGACATGATACTGTCAGGATCCGTCAAAGCTCCGCCGGTTTCGCGGCTGATTTTTGAAACACCGATTTTATAGGAATAATCGCCAATATTACCGGCTCTGTCGGTTCCATTGATATATATCTGGACAATGCCAGATTTTTCAATCTGATAGCTGGCATTATAATAAACCGAGCTGTCGGCATCCAATTGTTGCTGGACATGTAAGGTATCTCCATCTGTGATAATGAAGGCATTTGCACCCAGCAATTCAGACGGAAAAACATCAATCTCAACATATCTGCTGGCCAGCTGGTTCTGGAAAATGGCCAGTTCGAAGGATGGCCGCGTGGTATCTGTCACTGTTATTTCAATATATTGACTGTCGCTGCCGCCCATTGGATCGGTTACAATCGCCATGATAGAATCAATGCCAAACCAATCCACATCAGACCAGAATTTGACATTCCGACTTGAATCTGTATAGCCGAAATAGACCGATTCCCCGGCACCAAACTGCCAGATAAGCGACTGATCGCTGTGGTCCGTATCGCTGACATAAGTATCCAGCCGATAATTGATCGTATCTTTTTGATCGAACGTAATGGCAAACAGGCTGGAATCAATTTGAGGGGGATCGTTGATCGGTACAATTGCAATATCCAGACTTGAGGTATCCGATAATCCTTCTAAATCCGTAACAATAACGGTCAAGACCGCCGAACCGTTGAAATTGATCCCGCCATACAGTGTTATTTGATTCTGCATTGTATCATAGTTAAGTGATATAGGACCATTCATTTCAAAAGACCATTGCAACGTATCATCACTGTCTTCCACATCGTAGACTAAGCTATCCCATTGCGATAAAGATAATACAAAGAGACTATCTTCCTGAAATGTGATCGCTGGCAGACTGTCAAGTACCGGTTTGTCATTGATAGATTCTATGGCAATATTCACATTGATACTATCGACTGAATCCCCATCGCTGACAAAAAACCTGAATATCTGAAAATCCGTATAATAGTTCGGTGTTCCTGAAATAGAGGCAATATGAGTCAATGCATCAATGACGATCCGGATACTGTCCTCAAACACTGCTTCCTCAGCCGGTGGAAATTCATTCCACAAAGATTTCGTTTCCGAAACAAACAAAAACTCATTTTTCATTGATGATTTAATCGAAACCGGGATTGAAGTACTCGATTGACCTTTACCATCCGGAGAAATCCGCCGTACCGTAAACATCAAATCGGCATCAAGAGTTTCTATATCCTCAACATAATCGTTTAATTCGATAAAAATAGTATCGTCTTCCAGAACCGTCAGGTCCTCAACGAGACTGAATACCGGTGAATCATTTATTGACTGAAAATGGACGATCACATCAGTAGTATCTGACAATAGTTCCTCGTCCGTCGCGATAATAAGCAACGTATCATTGCCAAACCAATTTGTCAACGGTGAAATACGTAACAGTGAATCGATAATCATAGCTGACGTAAAATCACCATTCACAACACTCCATGTCAGGCTTGTATCGTGATCATCCACATCGGTAACAAATTCAAACCAATTTGACAATATTACCGAAATGGTGGAATCTTCATCAGCGTTCAGTTCCGGTAAAAGCGCCAATACTGGTGGATCATTGGCCGGCGTCACCTGAACCGTCGTAACGACCGAATCCCAACCAAAATCGCTGCTCACCGTACTGTCATTGACAATAAAGCGGAAATCAAAGCCATCGATAAAAAAGTTCGGCTGAGCGTAAAACGTTGCTACGTTTGTTGTGGAATCAATGTCAATGCTGATGCTGTCACCATTGGAATTCACCAGCAGTGTACGATACGGATTGATTGAATAGGACTTGAACGGTATGATTTCTGATAATTTATCTGCACCACTACTCTTTTTGCTATCCACCAGCTCAACCGACCAATTCATCTCGAGATCACCGTGATCCACATCGGAAACATAATCGTTCAGGTTCAGCGTGGTTGTATCGTCTTCGGTGAAGGAAATTAAAGCCGGGAAGCCTGCATCGATCACTGGCGCATCATTCACTGGTGAAACAAAAATAACCAAGTCTGTGGTATCAGTCAATTCACCATCAGATACCACAATTTTGGCGGTGTCCGGCCCAAACCAGTCCTGCGGGCTAAATATTGTCAGAGTATCATTACTGATCACTGCAGAAACAGTACTAAAGGAAATGACTTCCCAACTCAGTGTCGAATCGGGATTATCAATATCTGCCACTTTATCAAACCAGGCCGAGAAAACAATCGTCAGAGAAGTATCCTCGGGAAATCCATAATCTTCCAAAACAGACAAAACCGGCTTATCGTTGACATTTTCCACAAAAAGATCAAAAGTGTCCAAATCCGATCCGCCAGCCCCATCTGTAATCCTGTATATTATCTCGTATGTCTGATCTCTGTCGTCATTAGTCGGCGTCCAGTACATCATCCCGATATCACCTTCAAAAAACATTCCTGTCGGGAATTCTTCCAATCTGAAACTTGCCGAATCACCCACATCCACATCTTCGTAACGGATGGTATAAGTGAACAGTTCATCCTCTTTGGCAATCGTATCGGCTTGAGCGATCAATACTGGTGCGTCGTTGGTATTATTGATATGCAAATTGAATTTCAATGAATCCGATGTCCGGGCTTTATCGTATACCCAAAGTTCAAAACTGGCATCCCCTACATCGGCATTTAGTGGCATCCAGCTGACAATCCCTGCGCCGCTATCAATTTGCATCCCGGAAGGGAATTCTAACAATTCGAACGAAAGGGTATCACCATAAACCGAATCGATATCCATAGCCGCGAACCGGAATGTCCAGGGGCTGTCCTCATCAATCGTATCGGCAACTGTCGTCGTTGTTAAAATTGGCGCATCATTGGCATTTTCCACAATCACATGAATAAGCTGGTCAACGACCGACCCGTTATGATCATTGAATCGGATTGTAATTGTCGATGTGTCAATGTCATCATTCGTCGGTGTTCCTGTAATCACTCCGGTTGTATCGTCACCTGTCAACCAGGCTGGCAAGCCCGTAAATGAGTAGACCGCATTGCCCTGAGATTCATCGTCAGTATTCGCGTCGTAAGTGAACAATTCGTCTTCCGTGGCAATGCTATCCGTAATCGTCGCAGTAAATTGGGTCGGATTATTTGTTACTGATATAGTGACTGTTTTCGTCTTGACACCGCCATTACCATCGTCCACTTTGATAATCATTCCAACGGAATTCTCAACATGCTGATTCAGTGGCGTTCCGGAAAATATACCGGTTGATGCATTGAGAATCACCCAATCCGGAACTGTATTTGTAAAGCTATATGCTGTAGTTCCCTGACCTTCGTCATCGCTATTCACATCAAATGAGAATATATCATCTTCGGTAATTGTCGTATCGGTAAAGATATTGGTAAAACTTGGTCCCTTGTTTGTAATTGCCAACGAATATCCGAGTGTATCAAATCCGTCATTACCGTCATTGACCATGATTTGAACTGTATCGCCGACAGTTACATGCTGATTCAATGGCGTTCCCGTAAACAATCCGGTACTAGGATTGAGAGTCAACCAGCTGGGCTTTTGAAGTGCCGTGTAAATCATTGCCCCCTGGCCCTCATCACTGCAACTCACATCAAGAGAGTAGAGAATATCTTCCTGTCCCGAGATCACAGGGATTGTCGTAATGATTGGTTTTGAATTCGTGACACTAATGACATAATCCAGTGTATTAGTGCCACCATTACCATCACTTACTTTGACGGAAACCGTATTATCTCCGACATGATTGTTCAGCGCCGTGCCGCTGATTTTTCCGGTACTGTTGTTAATCAACAACCAGCCGGGATTAGTCAATAATTGAAACGTGTTTGTTCCTGAATTGTCACTCAAGGTACAACTATATTCATAGAGACTGTCTTCTTCGGTAATCGCTAAAGGCGTTCCCATAAATGCAGGCGCAATATTCTGGACGGTAATATCAAACGTCAATGAAGCAAACCCACTAAATGCGTCGGTAGCACGAATTGAAATTGTATGAATACCAATGTCATCATTTCCGGGAGTACCATTGAGTACCCCGCTACTGCTATTCAGGTTTAACCAGGCTGGCAATGGTACCAGCGCGGAATACGTGACACCACCTGCAGATTCATCATCACAATTCAAATTAATGATTACCGCTTCTGCTTCACTGACAATGGTATCCGCCTGGGCCGTAAAAACCGGAGCCACATTCGCAACATTGACCGGAACATTCAAGGTGTCTTTCCCACCATTTCCATCGGAAAACTCCACGTAAACCGAATCACTGCTGTTGACATAACTATTATCCGGCGTCCCTTTAATGAGCCCAGTCGAAGAGTTTGTCAATGTCATCCAAGCCGGCAAATGAATTACCAAATAGCTTGTTAATCCTTCCCCTTCGTCATCTACGGACAAATCGGCACTGAATTCTATATCTTCAGTAGCATCAAAAGATACATCCGCTGTTAAAAAATTCGGCTTTGCATTGACAATGGCAATACTCCAGGTCTGGTTCACGACATACCCCGTTGTATCTTCCACACTTGCTTTTACCGATACTGAAGAAGCGCCGTAATTATTATCCGGAGTCCAGCGAATAAGTCCGGTGCCGGTGTCAATTGTCATTCCTTCCGGAAATGTCACCAACCGATAAATAATCGGATCACCATCCTGGTCAGTAGCATTCAGATCGTAAATGTACAGCACATCTTCAGTTGCAGTGGTAATCGCTGTAGATGTAATGATCGGCGGATCATTAGTATTATCTACGTTGATCGTGTACATCTGATCATCGGTGCCGCCATGTCCGTCATTTACTCTTACAGTAAATGTTGATGTTCCAACAGCATCGTTATCTGGTGTACCCGTGATCAACCCTGATGAGGCGTTAATTGACATCCAAGCGGGGTGAGCGCCAACAAAAGAATAACTGCATAAATCATCTTCATCGGTACTTTCCAGATCGACGTCAAAAGGTGAATCTTCTGTTGCTGAAAATGGCCCGGCGGCAATCATAGCCGGCTGACTGTTCTGCACCCGGATATAGACTTTGGCAGTGTCGGTGGCATTGCCGTCATCAAATACGATCCGGAAGTAATCCAAACCGACGTCCTTATTGACCGGCTCCAATTCAACAATTCCGGTAGTACTATTGGATAATGACACCCAATCCGGATTTGATAAACTCGTTACACGGTAAATCACACCATCCCCGAGACCTTCATCATTGGCCGTGAAATTTGTCGTATAACTGGAATCTTCCCAGATATAAAATGTATCCAAAATCGCCGTCACAGTTCCCGAAGGTTCAAAATCCCCAGCAAATAAAGGAACAATCGTCGGAGCTGTATTGATCACATTTAATGTATAATTCGACGTCACCGAAACATTAGATAGATCGGTGGCTTTCACCGTGATGGAATTAGAGCCAACATGGCTGTTGTTCGGTGTCCAGCGGATCACTCCGGTACCGCTGCCGATCGTCATTCCTGAGGGTGGACTAACCAGGGAATATGTTATGGCATCCCCGTTATCCAAATCCGCATCGCTGACTGATACAGTGACCGAATAGAGGTCATCTTCATTAATTGACACTATTCCGCTCGGGACCGACGTCCAAACCGGACTATTGTTTACATTAGTGACACTGTAAGTAAATTCTTTTTGAGTGATTCCTGCATTACCATCATCAACTTTAACGGTAAAAACACCGTCATTTATGACATCGTCATCCGCCGGTGTTCCGGTCAACAACCCGGTATTAGCATCGATATTCAGCCAGCCCGGTTTTCCACTGACAAAATTCCAGGTAATCGTTCCGTCATTATCATCACTACTTTCCAGTTGCTGCGAAAAAGCGATTCCCTCTGTGGCTGAAAATGGACCATTGGTTAATATATCGGGAACAACATTTTCCACCCGGAGATAAACGGTAATCGTATCACGTGATCCAATCTGGTCACGGAAATATACCCGAAAAGAATTCAGCCCAACATCACCATTGGTTGGAGACAATGTTACAATACCGGTTGTTGAATTCGTTAATGAAATCCAATCCGGGTTGGAAAAATCATCAAAACTGTAAATGCTCGATGCTCCAACATTTTCATCGTGGGATGAAAGATTGAGAGTATAGTTGGTATCCTCTTTAATATAAAAGGTGTCAACCGTTGCTGTCACCGCAGCGGACGGTGAAAAATCACCGACAACCAGCGCCGTAATTGCTGAAGCAACATTGGTAACCTGCAAAGTATAACTTTGAGAAACAAATCCACCGGAAAGATCGGTGGCTTTTACTGTAATTGTATGGGTGCCAACAAAAGAGTTATCCGGAGTCCAACTGATCACTCCGGAAGATGAATTTATCGTCATTCCGGTCGGTTTTACGGTCAGACTATAGGCAAGGATATCGCCAACATCGGAATCCGTTGCATCTATATCCGTTGAATAAACTGCATCTTCTGCCGTCGTAACAATACCGACAGGTATCACTGAAAAAACCGGATTGTTGTTGACATTGATAACACTATAATCATACGGTTTTTCAGTGTTACCGTCATTGCCATCATTGACTTTAATGACAAAACTGGCATCTGTCACCACATCACTATTGGCAGGCGTCCCTGATAATAGACCGGTGGATGCATTAATCTCCAGCCATCCAGGTTTACCGCTTTTAAAACTCCATGTAATTATTCCATCATTATCGTCGCTGCTCTCAAGTAACTGAGAAAATTCAATCCCTTCCGTAGCAGTAAAAGGGCCATCAGTTATGATTTCAGGGACAACATTTTCAACCCGCAAGTACACGGTAATTGTATCCCGGGAACCGGGTTGATCCCGGAAATACACTTGAAAGGAATCCAACCCCACATCGCCATTGGTTGGTGTCAGTGTCACAATACCGGTCGTTGAATTCGTCAAAGAAATCCAATCCGGGTTGGGAAAATCGTCAAAACTGTATATACTTGAAGTACCAACACCTTCATCAGGTGTAGATAAATTAAGCGTGTAAGTGGTATCTTCCTTGATGTAGAAAGTATCAACAGTGGCAACAACAGCAGCGGAAGGTGTAAAATTCCCGACAACCGGCACTGTTATCGGCGATGCCACATTGGTGATCTGCAACGTATAGGTCTGTGTCGCAAATCCACCGGAAAGATCGGTGGCTTTGACCGTAATGGCGTGATTTCCCACATGGGAATTATTGGGTGTCCAGGTTATCACACCCGTAGATGGAACAATCGTCATTCCCGTCGGTTTCATGGTCAGACTATAAGTAATTACATCGCCGGCATCCACGTCTGAGGCGTCCACGTCCACAGTATAAACTGCGTCTTCTGCGCTTGTGACAGTTCCTGTCGGAACCGATGACCAGGTTGGAGCATCATTAACATTCTGGACACTGAGCGTCCAGCTGGCGGAAATAATTGCCAACGATTCATCAGTGACCTTGACGGTAATAGTATGCAAACCAACATCATCATTATCAGGAGTCCATTCAATCAGTCCCGTACTTCCATCAATTGTCATCCCGGCCGGATTTTCCGTAAAAGAATATGTAAGATTATCACCGGCATCAATATCTGCGGCTTCAACTGTGATGGTATATAAATCATCTTCATTGGTATTAATTGTCCCGCTGGGAACCGAAACCCAGGTTGGTGCATCATTCAGGTTATTGACTTGGACCTGCCAGGATGCCGTAACAAATTCGAGGGCACTATCAGTAACTTTCACTGTAACTGTATGATTACCAACTTGACTATTAGCAGGGGTCCATTGAACAACACCAGTACTTGCATTAATCGTCATCCCCGCTGGTGCCGTCTGCAATGAATATGTCAGCACATCGCCAATGTCGCTGTCCGTTGCATTTATATCGGTTGTGTATAGTGTATCTTCGTTTGTGGCAACTATGCCGGTTGGAACAGCTGTAATGGAGGGCGCAGTGTTAAAATTTTCAACACTGTAATCAAAGGATTTTTGGGTCAATCCACCGTTACCATCATTAAGCTGTACTGTAAAACTGGCATCGCTGATAACATCATCATTCCCCGGAGTGCCGGATATTTTTCCAGTTGCCGCTTCGATGCTCAACCAACTTGGTTTCCCGCTGACAAAACTCCATGTAATTGTACCATCTCCGTCATCACTACTTTCCAGTGTATCCAGAAAAGCATCACCTTCAGTCGCTATAAACGGTCCAACTGTCAGGATGTCCGCAGGAACATTGACAACTTCCAGATAGATTGTTGCTGTATCTCTCGATCCAGGTTGGTCTTTAAAAAACACCTTAAATGAATCTAATCCGACATTACTGTTGCTTGGTAAAAGTGAAATAATCCCGGTTACTGAATTAGTCAAGGTAATCCAATCCGGATTCGGAAAAGTGCCAAATCCGTAAAGCACATCTTCTGCGGCTCCAATACCTTCATCCGATGCCGTTAAATTTAGCGAGTAGGTTGTATCTTCTTTAATATAAAACGTATCGGCTATCGCAGTCACGGCGTCTGAGGGATCAAAATCTCCAACAATAGGATCTGTAATTGGTGAAGCCACGTTTGTTACCCGGACTGTCCACGATCTCGTAATTGCAGCGGCAGTATTATCTACAACCCGAACCGTAACCGCATGATCTCCCACCATACTGTTATTCGGTGTCCAGTTGATCACACCATTACTGCTGCTGATCGTCATTCCGGTTGGCTTGACTGTCAGACTGTATGTTAAATTATCCCCGGCATCCACATCACTGGCATCAATATCTACACTATAAGAGGCATCTTCAGCGGTTGAAACCATTGAACCGGCGACCGGCACTGATGTCCAGGTGGGAGTATCGTTTACATTTTCCACAACAAATACTATTGTCTTCGTCGCCGTTCCGCCATTGCCATCGGTAACCTGGAATGTCACGTCCACACCATCGGTAACATCATCATTATCCGGAGTGCCACTGATTTCCCCGGTTTCGGCATCCAGTGAAATCCATCCTGGATCACCGGCAGTGATAGAATATGTGATCGTTCCTTGACCTTCATCGGCCGAATTCAGATCCAGCGTAAATTCCACATCTTCAGTCGCTGTCACACTACTGGGCAGACTAATAAAGGCTGAGGGAACATTCTGAACTCTCAGGTAAAGCCGCTCGGTATCACTGCCGCCATTACCATCATTAAATGTAACATCCACATAATCAAGACCGACATGGCGATTATCCGGTGTACCGCTGAGTGTTCCATTTACTGTACTGGTCGTCGTCAACCAGTTGGGCTTATGATTAATCGCATAGAGGGCACCTTCGCCATCAGCTTCGTCGTCGGCCGTAAAGTCGATCGTATATATAATGTCTTCGGTAATGTAGGTCGTATCAGCAACCGTTGAATTCGGGTTGGATATCGAAAATTCCGTTATTGTTGGAGCGACATTCGCAATCGACAACGTAAATTCGATATTGTCCTGACCTTCATTACTATCCGTAACAATAATATTGATCGAATGATTACCCACCGACGCATTCAGCGGAATACCGCTTAAGAGACCAACCGGAGTCAGTGTAATGTTTGCCGGTAATTCGGTATCTGAAGTATATGTCGGAGTCCATGTATCTTCATCGGAAGTGAATTGAAATGAATAGTTTACTCCTTCGGTAGCCGTGGAAGTGGGACTGAGGCTTGTGATGGCCGGCGGATCATTGGTCACTTCTACTGTAATATTTAATTCCTGCTCACCATTATTCCCATCCTGATAACGAATTCTAACCCATTCAGAATTTGACACATCATCATCCCGGGGAGTGCCTCCCAGCACACCGGTACTGCTGTTGATTGTCATCCAGTCCGGTGCCATTACCAGGTTGTAGCCACTGGCGTTTGGCCCTTCATCACCTTCGTCATTAGCGTCAATATTCCAGTTCAGAGTCTCGTCTTCAATAACAATAATATTATCAGTAGTCGTAAAAACAGGCAGACTGTTGTTGACGATCAGTTCTAGCTTCTTCTCACCAAAGTCACCTTGTCCATCATCAACACGAACCGTAATTGAATCTTTGACTACCTGAGTAACATCGGAGTTAGTCGGAGTACCACTGAGCAAACCGCTTAAGGTATTGATACTAATCCAGTCGGGATGAGTACCGACCAGAGAATATGTTAAACCGCTCTGATTGGGTGGATAAGCAACCATCTGATAAGTATAAGCCGAGTCTTCGGTGGCTGTATCGAGAACATTATTACTGATTGTGGGCGCAAGATTCGATACCGTAATCGTCCAGGACTGAGTGACAAATCCGGAATTTCCATCATCCACCCGAACCGTGACATTATGAGTACCAACATCATTATTCTGTGGTATTCCCTGGATAAATCCGGTTGATTCCAATATCGACAGCCAATCCGGAGCGGTGGTCAGCGAATAGGTAACATCGCCAATCCCTTCCTCGTTGCTTTGAACATCGTATTGGTAGGCAGTATTCTCCGTGGCTGTCGTTGGGGGCGATGAGGAGATTACCGGATTTAAATTGGTCACGGTTACTGTAAATGAAATAGTACTGGATCCGCCGTGATTGTCTGTGGCAATGATTTCAAAATTCCCATCGCCGACATGCCTGTTATCAGTCGGCCAATCCAGCAAACCACCAAAGGTCAGTCCCGTTCCACTTTGTACGCTTCCAGGCATATAAGTCACATTTGGATTATTATCATCATCGGTATGTAATTGAATTTCCAGATGGGTATTCTGCACAATTGTCGTATCTGCCTGCGGAGTAAAAACCGGATTACGATTGATAACGGCTATTGAGAATGTGTGAGATATAATTCCGCCGTTTCCGTCATCGACCTGAACAGATACCGTTGTATCTCCAACATTACTGTTATCTGGCGTACCTGTTAGTTCCCCGGTGGATGCATTTAGATTTAACCACAACGGATGAATCAACCAACTATAGACTGCACCTTCACCTTCATCATCATAATTAATGTCATATATGTATTCACTGTCCTCGTTTACACTGGTTACTTCTGTGGATTCTTTTTGTGGCATCCGGTTTTCAACATGGATCGTATAGCTGGCCGTATCAGATTCTGTTCCATCTGATACATACACAGAAATATTGAAATCACCAACATTCTCGTTATTCGGAGTGCCACTTAACACACCGGAACTCAGATTAATCGTCAACCATCCAGGCAGTCCAACTCCATGGTAAGTTATGGTTCCCTGTCCATCATCGTTTGAGGTAAATTTATAATAATACTCCTGATCTTCAGAAATATCATAAACCAGACTAGTGGTATCAATCTGCACGGGATCATTGGCCACATTGATCACGAATTGGGTCGTATCTTTTCCGCCGTTTCCGTCATCGAATTCAAGGTAAAACGAGTTCGATCCGACGTGAGCGTTTGTGGGTGTTCCAGATACAACACCGCTATTTGTACTCAGTCCCAGCCAGGTCGGATGCAACTGGATATCATCGAGAAACCGATAAAAAGTTGTTCCCAATCCCTCATCATCGGCATTAATATCAAGCGCAAAGCCGGCTCCTTCTGTCGCACTGTGTAATGTTGATGTCGTAATTATCGGTTTCCGGTTGACGACCGTTAAATCATATGACAATGTATCCGTAGAGCCATTATCGTCATCAACGATAACTTTTACTGTTTCGGTGCCTACGTATTCATTATTCGGAGTACCATTGATGACACCTGTAGGGGCAGCTATTCCCATCCATTCCGGTTGGAAACCAGCCTGGAAATAGTACACCGTGTTGCCCTGTCCTTCATCGTTGGCACTGAGGTCAAACCCAAAATAATCATCTTCATTAATCTCAGTTGGCGGGGCATTGGTAAAGATCACATCGCTATTGCTTGTCGTTAAAACAAACGTCCAGTCCACGGCCGACAGAGAATCATCCCGGGCCCTGACTGTCACCGTCTGGGATCCCACATTACTATTATCAGGAGACCCACTGATTGCGCCGGTCGAGGAATTCACGACAACATTATCACCGCGAGTAATTAAATAAGTAATATGATCGCCATGAGGCAGATCATTGTCGTTCGCCGTGACAGTAATATCTAATTCGCTGTCTTCTGCAACAAAGACGGTATCGTCGGTCGTATTTACCCAGAATGGCGGATCATTCATATTTTGAACATGGATAAAAAAGTCCATATAATCCGTCAGGCTACCATCAGTCACAGAAACCTGAATCCGGTGCTCGCCCACATCATCATTATCCGGTGTCCAAGTTATTCGACCGGATGTGGCATTAATTGTCATACCTTCGGGGGCCACCGCCGCAAAGGCAAAAGTAAATGCGTCACCATCGTCGTCAGTCGCACTCAGCCAGGCACTCCAATAGATATCCTCAGTTAAATTTGTGTCCTCTACTGCAGCAGTAAAATAGGGGGCCGTATTTGCGAATACTCTTACAAAACTGAATAAACAGATTAAAAATACAACTATTTTCCGATTCCGCTGCATGGTTTTGAAAATTGCCCCTTTACCGAAAATATAACAACTGCTTTATCGGTTTATCTTTGATTGTTTCTCTCCATGTTTGAGTGTTTTTCATTCATTAGGAATTTACACTAATAATGATTCCATTCACCGTGACCAGCGTCATCGAACAGAGTTGATCTGTCGTAACCAGAAATTCGCCTGTTTTTCGGTACTTGTACCATTTAATGCATGAGTAAAATATTTTCGAGATTCTTCGATCTCTCCCTGGTAATAATAAAACTTACCGATTTCTAAAACTGTTCCCATATCCGCTGGATTCAGTCTAATCAGTCGCGAATAATAACTAAGAGCATCATTGTAATTGGAATCCTTCGCATGAATTTGACCGAGATCATCCAGTGCTGCCAACATCCAACTGTATGCATCGGGGTTTACTTCCCGGGCTTTTCGAAAATAATCCAGCGCGTCCCGATGATCACCGGATTCCCGGGCAAGCAAACAGTTGATATAGTAAATTTTGGGAATCCATTCCTGTTTTATTTTCATTCCATTCGGAGAATTATCAATTCTCTGAAATTCCACCAGCGCTTCACCCCATTGTTTCAAAAAGTATCGTGATCTGGCAATATAGGACAGCATTGCGGTACGATCGGAGCAGACATCGGCTACCTGTTGAAAAAAGAGAATACAGGATTGATAATCACCGGTTTCATACAGTGCTTTGGCGAGCTCTACATAGCTTTTTATAAACAAGGGGTCGTGAACCAAACTTTTTTGATAGTAGGTCACTGCCTTGTCAAAATTATCATTCGCCTCACAGACCCGAGCCAGGCCATAGAAAATTTCTCCATTTAGTTCCGATTGCTTCAAAACCAAACTCTGAAATATATATCCGGCGGAATCCAGCTGCCCTTTCTTAAAAAATGCAAATCCCTTTGCAGCGTCCGCTCCCTGAAACTCCGGCTGCAAAAACCGACTTCGGTAAAAATCAATTTCCGCAACGGTATTGGCATTCGTTTGTTGATATATTCGCCCCTTATAGTAGGAGGCCACCGATAATTCCCGGTTTCCACCCGTTACACCGGAAAGTATTTCCAGAGCACGTTGATAATCGCCGGTTTTGTAAAGAAACTTACCATATTCCAGATAGTGAACATCCTTCACTTTTCGCGACCGAATGACCTTCTCAAAACTTTCCCTGGCATCACTATACCTTCCCATGATTGCCAGACGCTGGGCATAATGAAACAAAGAATCATCAACAATAGCTTCTGGTACCGATCCTTTTACTTGTCGGGCCTTGGACCTGTAACTGATCAATGTATCCAAAATATCCGACGTTATCGGCAGATAATACGCCGCCATCGCA
>Ga0268276_1001930_pt1 | contig 18793 bp, 17 predicted proteins | sample saktaG_4_FD_190145 | JGI IMG/M metagenome (GOLD analysis project Ga0268276, IMG submission 190145) | Saline water microbial communities from Sakinaw Lake, British Columbia, Canada - sak_2010_1_5_45m | ecosystem: Environmental > Aquatic > Non-marine Saline and Alkaline > Saline ... | reverse complement strand
GCTGAAGCTTGCAAGTACTTAGGCTGTTTATATACCAGCCGCGGAAGAAACAATATCCCCCGTGTACTGGATATATAATAACAAAATAAAACTAAGAGTGCAAGAGCGGCGAATCAATCGAACCGAGGGCTTTTTTATAAACAGGCCGCCATAAAAACAGCCGTCTTTCTTAAAATTACCGGCATGTCTTAGTCCAGCTTAATCCCTCAAAAATCTTCTATTATTCTTCAAAATGAGCTATAATTGTTTCAGACTGGATTTATTATTTATTAAATAAAAATTTATGAGAATTTTAATTATCGATGACGACGTCAGCGCGGCCACTACTCTTAAGGCTCTCCTCATGAGCCAAGACAATTTTGAGATTGATGTGGTTTACGCCGGCCGCGAGGGGCTTAATAAGATGATTGACAATCCGCCTTACGACTTGTTGATTTTAGATATCATGATGCCTGATTTCAGCGGCATTGAGGTCTGCCGGGCGATGAGTGTTAATGAGAAATTGAAGAAAATTCCGGTCCTGCTCGCTTCCGCCCTGCCGATAACCTCTAAAGAATTGGGCGACTTGATGGAAGAATTCAAGGCGTTGAATGTGGTTAAGGGAACTTTGGAAAAACCCTTCGTTATTGAAAATTTAATCGCCGAAATCCGTCGCATCGTCAAATAAATCGTCAAATAATATGAAAAAAATCATTATCGTTTTGGTACTTTTAGCTTTAATGATTATTTGCGTCTTCTGGCTTAACCGGGATTTAAATGTCCGGGGGACGCAGACAGCTTATCAAGAGCCGATTATAATCGGTTTTTCTTTGGGAACCACTCGGGAAGAGAGATGGTTCACCGACCGGGATCTTTTCGTGCAGAAAGCTCAAGAACTGGGAGCGGTAGTGAGCGTTACTTTATCCGATTATGACATTGATTCTCAGTCTTCACAGATTGAGAATCTGGCCAGCCAGGGGGCGAAAGTTATTGTGATTGTGCCCTCTGACTCCGAGGCGCTCGCGCCGGTCATTGCCAGGGTGAAAGCGGGCGGTGTTAAAATAATCGCTTATGACCGTTTGATAAAAAATAGCGCCGTTGATTTCTATCTTTCCTTCGATAACGTCAAGGTCGGCGAATTGGAAGCTTCCAGTATTGTGGCCGTCGCCACCAGTTCCAGTTTAAAGACGGGAGAAGCCCTCGCTTTCGCCTATCTCGGCGGCGCGCCGACTGATAATAATTCTCAGCTGCTGAAGCAGGGATCGATGAAAGTCTTGGAGCCGAAGATAGAAAACGGGGAAATAAAATTAGTAATCGATGAGTTTATGGAGGACTGGAAACCGGACGAAGCTTATAAGACAATTAAGAATTATTTGGCCGCCGGCGGAGAGTTGGACGCGATTGTCGCCGCTAACGACGGAATCGCTTTCGGCGCTATCCGAGCTTTGGAAGAGCGGGGGCTAGCCGGAAAGATTCCGGTCTCCGGACAAGACGCGGAATTAGCCGCTTATCAACGGATATTTGCCGGCACGCAAACCTCGACCGTTTATAAGCCGATAAGTTTACTGGCTTATAAGGCGGCGGAAATCGCGCTCGCTCTGGCTAACGGCCGGGATCCGGAAGTAAACAATACTGTTAATAATGGTTGGGCGGATATTCCGTCTTTTTTTATAGATTCGATTTTAGTCACGCGCAGCAACCTGATGGGGGCGGTAATCAACGACGGTTTCCATACTTACGAAGAAGTTTATAAATCAGGCGTCAAATAAGCCGATTCCGGCTTGTTTTTATTATGTTTCAGAGCATCAAAATAAAACTTATCACTTCTTTCTTCGCGATTATCATAATCCTGATAATCTCCGGTGGTTTTCATATTATCATGAATTCTATTATTATCCAGAGGTATGCCGCCTTAATGGATAATATAGTTTCGGAATATAAGATAATCGGGGAGAGCACTAATTTCATCGAATCTTTCAAGACTTTGATAAAATATTCCAATGATCAAAAAAAGATAGATCAGTTTAATATCAATCGGTCCGAACTTCAGGCCCTCCTTAATAGATTAAACGCCAATATTGTCGATTATAACACCAAGGTGGCTTTTATCGCCGTGGCCAATACCGTGAACGACCTTATCTTCGAGGTTGACCAGGGAACCGAGGATATCCTTTCGGGGAATCTTTTAAACGTCACCGACCATTATGACGCCGCCAACAAGAAGAACGCCTTCATTAAAGAAAATACGGCCAATTTGCTTTTAAATCAATTGGAATTCGCCAAGAATTTGCAGGCCGAAATTGATCGGGTTCGAGGGTTAACTCAACTTATTTCCTTGCTCCTGTTCATCGTCGCCGGAACCGGCTGTATCTGGTACGCCCTCGCTTTCTCCAAAGAACTGGTGACGCCTTTGTCTCATTTGACGAAACTGGCCAAGATTATCGAGAGCGGAGATCTGACCGCGACCGTAGACAAGAGATTGTTAAAAGGCGGCGACGAGGTCGCCAGTCTGGCCAATTCTTTCAATACGATGGTTTTCTTCTTACGCAGTAATATCCAGAAATTACAGGAATATAATCTGGAGATTAAAAATTCTCGTAATCACTTGGAATCAGAAAAAAATAAATTACAGCAATATCTGGATGTCGCCGGCGTCGTCGTCTTTATTTTTGACGTTAACAATAATACCTTGCTGATAAATAAGAAAGGCCGAGAAATCTTGAAGATTAAGGCGGACGAAATCATGGGCAAGAATTGGATCAGCCTCTTCGTTAAGCCGACCGATCAAGCCAAGACCAGAAGTTTATTGAATTTTCTGGTCGGCGATATCGCCCTGACCGATACGATTGAGAATATCCTTGTGGCCAAGGATAAATCCGAAAAGAATATCGTTTGGCATTTCAGCGTCTTAAAGAATGAAAGTAATGTTTCTCAAGCGATACTCGGCACTGGCGTGGATGTGACGGAACTGACCGCCGCTAAAGTAGCCATTCATCAATTAAAAGAGGTTGACCGCCTTAAGAATGAAGTTTTAAATATCGCGACGCATGAATTAAAGACTCCGCTTGTTTCCATCGTCGGCTTGTCGGAGGTTATGGTTAAGCAGCCGAAAACCATGCCCGCGGAGTATCAGAATTTTATCGCTCTTATTCACGCGGAAGGCTTGAAACTGACCAATATTATCAAGACGATGTTGACCGCCAGCCGCAATGAAATCGGCCGGACCGCGGTCGTGATAGAAAAGTTCGTTTTCGACGAACTGATATTATCAATGGCCACCCCCCTTGGGGTTTTGGCGAAACAATCAAATTCCCGAGTCGTCTTTGATATTCAGGCGAAAGGTCTTAATATGGCCAGCGATAAGATTAAGATATCGCAGGTGGTTTACAATTTTGTCGATAACGCGGTTAAATATGGACCGAAAAACCAGACGATAACCGTCTCCACGACTAAACCATCCGCCCAGACGGTCAGACTGGCCGTTAGCGGCGCCGGTCAAGGTATTCCTAAAGAGAAACAGCCGGGTCTGTTTTTAAAATTTTCCCAACTAGAACCATCCCTCTCTCGTTCTCAAGATGGCCTGGGACTCGGGCTTTATATCTGCAAGCAGAATATTGATAGTTTGGGCGGAGAGATAGGAGTAATCAGTGAAGTCGGTCAAGGAGCGACCTTTTTCTTCACTCTGCCTTTAGTTTATACGGCGCCCTTGACTCCTCTGGCCGCTCTGACCGCTAAAGCTTCGGCTAAAAATAAAAAATAAACATATGAAAATTCTCATCGTTGATAACGACACCGACACCGTGACCACCTTAAAAGCCTTGCTTTTAAGCCAAGAAGTTCCATTTGCAATAGACACGGCTTACGGCGGGCAGGAAGGGTTGGATAAGATGGTCGCTCATCCGGATTATGATCTCGTCTTACTTGATATCATGATGCCGACGATTAGCGGCATGGATGTCTGCCAGCAGATGATGAAAGACTACCGCTTGCGGGAGATTCCGGTTCTCTTGATGTCTTCGGCTTTGCCTATTCCTCCGGGGGAATTCCAGGAGTCGCTCCAAAAATTCAGTCCGCTTAGCGTCGTCAAGGGCGTCATTGAAAAACCTTTCGTTATCGGTGATTTATTGGTGGAAATAAATAAGGTCGCGCGTCGTCCTCTTTAATATATGATTTATGACGTGGCGGTAATCGGCGGCGGCGCCTCCGGACTGATGGCGGCCGGACGGGCCGGCGAGCAAGGAGCCAAAACTGTTCTAATTGAAAAGAATAATTCTCTCGGCGTAAAATTGTTAATGACCGGCGGGACGCGCTGCAACCTGACTAATTATTTGGAAGACTCGAAGGTCTTGGCGGCTAATTTCGGCTTGGCGGGCCGTTTTTTAATTTCCGCCTTGACGCGTTTCGGTCCGAGAGAAGTCGTTGATTTTTTTGAAAACCGCGGCGTCAAAACAAAAATGGAAGATAATAATCGAGTTTTTCCGGTTAGTGATCAGGCCGGCGAAGTTTTAAGCGCTTTAACCGGTTATGTTAAAAAATCGGGCGTAAGCATAAAGACCGGCGCGATTGTCGGTGATATTATTATTGATTCCGGCCGGATATCAGAAATTATTTTGACCAGCGGGGTCAAGATAAAAGCTACTAATTATATTATCGCGACCGGCGGTCAGTCGTATCCTAAAACCGGATCCAGCGGCGATGCTTATAGGTGGCTCAAGAAAATGGGGCATAAAATCATCGCGCCGACTCCGGCTTTAGTTCCGATTATTGTCCGCGAAGATTTTATTAAGGAGCTGGAAGGTTTGAGTCGGGAAGAAGCGGCTTTAAGCTTATGGCAAGACGGAAAAAAAATAGCCGCTAATCAAGGAAATATTCTTTTCACATCTTCCGGACTGAGCGGTCCGGCGGCTTTAAATTTGAGCCGTTTAATAGAATTTCCGATAAAAAAAGGTTTGCAGCTGGCGATTGATTTTTTTCCGGAGCTGAATATTAACAGTCTTGATGAGAAGCTGCGGGAAATTTTTATCGGCACTAACCGCACTCTGAAAAATAGCCTGGCGGGAATAATTCCGTCCAGGCTGATTCCGGTGCTGGAATTTTTAACTGGTCTAGATATGGACAGCAAGGCTCATCTGGTAACTAAAGTTGAGCGGCGGAAGCTGGGATACTTGCTAAAAGATTTTCGCCTCGGCGTTAAGGGCTTGGCCGGTTATGACCGGGCGGTGATTACCGCTGGCGGTTTGGACTTGAAAGAAGTCGACCCGAAGACGATGCGTTCTAAAATAATTTCCAACCTGTTTATCGCCGGTGAAGTTTTAGATATCGCCGGACCGACCGGAGGCTTTAATCTTCAAGCCAGTTGGAGCACGGGGCGAGTCGCCGGCGAAGCGGCGGTGAAGCGATAATGGATGAATTTATAAGTCGGCTATTTGAGCTTATTTTAGCTTTACCGAAGGAGTTTATCGGGATAGGCGTATTAATGTTACCGACAGAACAATGCTATAATTATAATCATGATTGATATAATCGGCGTGCAAAATTTAAGCGACGCGGAGCTCGTTAAGCTAAGTCTGGCCAATCAGAATGATTTTTTATATCTGGTGGACAGGTATAAAGGCAAGTTGATGAATTATATCCGCCGCCTGACCAATATTAATGATGATGACGCCGAAGATATCCTCCAGGAAGTCTTTATCAAGGTTTATCTTAATCTTAACGACTTCAATGCCGATTTGAAATTTTCCTCCTGGATTTATCGGATTACCCATAATCAGGTGATTAGCAACCATCGCCGGCTGAAAGCGCGGCCGGAAGGCTACGCGGTCAATATTGATGACCAAGCCGCCTTAGGTCTGGCCGCCGATATTGATATCGTGGCCGAGGCTGACCTGCAGATTGTGAAACAGAATATCACCAAAGTTTTAAACAAGTTGGACCAAAAGTATCGCGATATCTTGGTTTTAAAATTCTTGGAAGAAAAGAATTATCAGGAAATTTCCGATATTATCAGAAAACCGCCGGGCACTGTCGCCTCGACCATCAATAAGGCCAAACAGGAATTTAAGAAAGAACTGGCGCGACAAAAAATAATTTTATAAATATATGAATCCTGAAGAATTTGACCAGAAACTGGCCGAGAAAATAAAAGAAGCCAAGATCGCGCCCAAACCGCGCTGGCATTTTTTATTGAAGGACTATGTTGTGCTCGCGGCGGGCGCCTTAGCGCTTCTAATCGGAGCGGCCGCGGTTTCCGTGATGATTTACTTACTAAAAAATAATGGCTGGGAATTAAGGGAAGAAACACATAAAACCGTCATCGAATTCTTCTTGCTGACTCTGCCTTATTTCTGGATAATTTTCCTGGGAATTTTTGTTTTCATCCTTTATTATAATCTGAAGCATACTAAGAAGGGCTATCGTTATCCGGTTTGGCTTATCGCCCTGGCCGGCGTTTTGGCCAGCGTCATCTTAGGCGGTATTTTCTTTTTATTCGGATTGGGTCAGAGGATTGACAATGTTTTAGGGAAGAAGGCGCCTTTATACGAAACAGTGATGAACCGTCAATTATCATTCTGGTTTAATCCCGAAGAAGGGCGTTTGGCCGGAATAATCATCAGTGAGGTTGACGATGGAAATTTTTATTTGGTTGATCCGGCCGGCGGCGATTGGCAGGTATTAGGTCGCAATAGCGGCAGCGATTCCCGTTCCCCTGATTTCTTGAAAGCCGGCGAACCGATTAACCTTATCGGCCAAATTATTGAAGATAAGAAGTTTCGGGCGGATATCATCCGGCCGCTGGTTCCCGGACGCGGGTTCTTCACTCGTCCTAAAATCAGACGGAACCGCGCCCACTGCTTTGACGATATCTGTTTGCCGCCATCTCGGCCCTCAGTCGATATGATCCCGGGAAATTCGATCCCCGGGAATCCGGCGCCAAGAGGTTTGGTGCGTTAAAGAAGTTTGATGCGTCAAAAAAGTCCGCCTCGCTGGCGGATTTTTTTTGTGATCACCGACCCGGTTCTCATGAAGAAATATTTTTGGATCGGCGTATTATCAAGTGAGGAGGAAAGAAAGAGCTCTCTTTCAAAAATAAACAAAAATAATTAACTTGATAAATTCCTTCTTAATCTTAAAAAGTTTAAGAAGCTAATACCAAAATAAATATGAAATTTAATAATTTAACTAAAAGCGTAATTGCTTTTTCCGTTTTATCGATGCTTGCCAGCGGGGCTTTAATGGCCAGTGCCGCGTCTAATACTAATACGACCGGTACGGCTAGCACAACCGGTACGGCCAATATAGCGGGTAAAAATCATGGTCGCGGATTATTTAAAGGATTGCTAAAAGAAGAAAAGATTAAGCCGAAGAACATGACCGACGCGCAGAAAGCGGCGCTGGAAGTTAAAAAAGCGGCTATGGACGCTAAGCGAGTCGCGGGTGAAGCGGCTATAACCGCTTCCGACTATCCGGCCTGGGTAGCGGCGGTTAAGGCGATTAATGAGAATAGCCCGTTATTAACTAAGATAACCGCGGATAATTTTAGCAAATACGTGGAAGCGATGAAACTTCGTCTGCAAGCTGAAACGATTATGAAAGATTTAGGTATTAATGGATCTGGCCCGGATGGTTTCGGTTCAGGTATGCAGGGTCTGGGTATGGGCGGTTTCGGACGGGGTGGAGGCCGGGGTCAGAAATAATACTTCAAGAGCTTCGGTTAATAATTAAAGATAAACCAAGAAACAACCCGTCCGGAAGGTTGTTTTTTGCGGAGTGAGTAGCTATAATCTTATTATGGAAAATGTCATCATAGTCAATCCGAATAAGTTGGAAGAAATAAAAAATAATTTGCGATCCGGCGGTCCCGGTTCCGTTCATATTTTGTCGGATTTTGACCGGACGCTGACCCATCATTCCCGGCCCGACTATCAGGATTCCGCTTTAGTCGCTGTTTTGGGAGAGGGGGATTATCTGCCTCCGGATTACAAGGTTAAGGTGGATGTTTTGTATAAAAAATATTACCCGATTGAATATGACCCCAATATACCTTTAACGGTCAAGAAAGCGGCGATGATTGAATGGTGGCGGCAGATGTTTAATTTAATGATATCATCCGGTCTGACCAAAGAAATTGTGGCGCGGGCGATGAAAGACTGTCAAGTCGAATTAAGGGACGGAGTGGAAGATTGGCTTGATCTTCTCCGGCAACTCCATATTCCGTTGGTTATCTTTTCCGCTTCCGGACTGGGCCGGGAATCGATTAATATTTTTTTGGACAAGCTTAAGAAACATTTGCCCGATATTCATATCTTGGCTAACGCTTTTATTTGGGATGAATCTGGCCGGGCCATCGGCGTCCGAGAGCCGATTATCCATTCCTATAATAAGGACGAAACCTTAATCCAGAATTTTCCTTTTTTTTCCGAAATCAAGAATTGCCGCAATGTCATTTTGCTCGGTGATTCTTTGGGCGATGTCGGGATGGTTGAGGGATTCGAGTATGACAATCTGCTCAAAATCGGATTTTTAAACGGGAGAGTGGAGGAGAATTTGGAAAGTTTTAAGAAAGTTTATGATGTTATCATCCTCGGCGACAGCTCTTTCGCTTTTATTAATCGGTTATTTAAAGAAATTTTTTTGTAAAGATTTGACACTATTTTAAAACAGGGGTATCATATAAATACCCTCCACCCCAGGGTATGGAGGATTTAATCTTATGGCCATAAATAAAACCCAACCGACACCGCGGGAAGATGTCGCCCGGCGCTTGAAAATAACGGCCGGGCATATCAAAAAAATAATCGATATGGTAGAAAGCGGCGTCTATTGCATCGATATCCTGCAGCAAACGGCCGCCGTCAGAAGCGCCGTCAAAAAAGCCGAGGAAGTCCTGTTGGTAAATCACATGAACCATTGCGTCGTGAAAGCGATAAATTCCAACGGTAAAGACAAGGCGATAAAAGAATTGGCGCAAATATTCAGGAAGACGGGGTAATTTTTAAAAAGAGCCGGTAAGAATTATGAAAAAATATTTTATTAAAACTGCCGCTTTCGTGTTAACGATCGCCATTCTCCAAATGGCCGGCGGTTTTTGTTTTCAAAATTTATCTAATCCGCCGGTTAAAGTCGCGCGCGCGGCCACGGACGGCAGTGAGCTGGCGAGCGGCGAGATGACGATTGGGGATATGGGCGCTTGCAGCGAAAAAAATGGTAATAATTATACCGATAAACAAGCTGGCGGATACCTCAATAAATACGCTAACGGATTAATGAAAGGAATGACAACGCCGGCGCCGCTGTCGGATCATCGCAACTCACTTTTGCCGTGTTGCGTAGACGGAGGCCATCCGAGCGTCATAACGCTTTCCCAATCTTTCGAATTAGGAAAATTCATTTTGATACTAAATCCTATCACTGAAAATTTTTCGCCGATTAATATAGAAACGCCCGTTTATCAGGCTCCGAACATATCGCCGCCGGAACTATTGGCGATCGAAAAGACTATTCTTCGCTTATAGATAGAATTATTATTAAATGGTAAAGATTTACCTCTGTTTTTATCTTGCCTTAATCAATAATAATTCTTTTTTATGCCTCATAATAAATACATCAGACTTTACGTCAAGGGCATGCATTGCCCGTCTTGCGAGCTTCTGATAGGAGAAAAACTTAAAGAAATCGTCCATGTAAAATCCGCGGATTTAAACTATAAGACCGGCGAAGTCGTGGTTTATTACGAGAATCACGCGCCGAGCGAGCATCTCATCACTAAAGCCATCACCGCCGCCGGCTATGAACCCGGCCAGCCGGATAAGCTGCCTTTAATGTCTCGTGAAAAAAAGGAATACGCCAGTTTAGGCGTTGCTTTCCTGTTTTTAATGGTTCTGTATCTCGTCTTTAAAAGCCTAGGTTTGACTAACATCAATCTTAGTCCCAATCTTAGCAGCCCCAGTTGGGGGCTAATTGCGCTTATCGGCCTGGTGGCGGGTTTTTCCACTTGCATGGCTTTAGTCGGCGGTTTATCTCTCGGCCTGTCGGCGAAGTTTTCCGAAAATAATCCGACCGCCACTCCGGCTGAAAAATTTCGGCCGCATATCTTTTTCATTATCGGCCGAATATTAATTTATACCTTGCTGGGCGGACTTTTAGGCGCTTTAGGCACGGTTTTACAATTTTCCTCCGCGATGAACGGCCTTCTGACAATACTGGTCGGGATAGTCATGCTAATCATGGGCCTGCAGCTTATTAATATTTTTCCACGCCTAAGCAAATTTAAATTAACTTTACCTAAAGGTATCAGCCGGGCTTTAGGACTGAAACAAAAAGATAAAGTCTATAGCCATCAGCGTGCTATGATTATGGGCGGACTGACTTTTTTCCTGCCTTGCGGCTTTACTCAAGCGATGCAGCTTTACGCTATCAGCACCGGAGATTTCGGTTATGGTGCTCTGACTATGGGCTTATTCGCGCTCGGCACCGCTCCGGGACTTTTAAGCGTCGGCGGAGTCACTTCGCTGGTACGCGGCTCGTTTAAAGAAAAGTTTTTTAAAGTTGCCGGTCTGGCGGTCATCTTTTTCGCTTTATTTAATTTGAATAACGGCTATACTTTAGCCGGTTTCAGTTTGGATGATTTAAGAGAAAAGAATTCCAGTCAGACATCAGTCGTTAGCGATCCCAATGTCATTATGGATAGCGGCGTCCAAGTAGTACGCATGATTGAAAATAGCGACGGTTATTCGCCCAATAAATTCTCGATTAAAAAAGGTGTTCCGGTCAGATGGGAAATTGACGCCAAGGCGCCATATTCTTGCGCCAGCTCTCTTGTCGTATCGAAACTGGGTATTCAGAAAAGTCTTAAGGCCGGCCAAAATGTAATTGAATTCACTCCCGATGAAGTCGGTAGATTACCGTTCTCCTGCTCGATGGGCATGTATACGGGATTATTCACTGTTTATGACGAAAATGTTTCCGCCCCCGACAATGTGATTACCGAGAAAGATGCCGGCCTTGCTTCGGCCGTAAAGAGCCCCGCCGGAACCTGTGGCGCCGGAGGCGGAGGTTGCGGCTGCGGGGGCGGAAGCCAACAGCCGGTAAATACCAACTCTAATCCGATTACAGCGGTCACGACTCAAGACGCCTCGACTAAGGAAAATATTCAAGTCGTCAAAACAACTTATACCGCCGCGAAATATCTTGATCCATCGGTTTTCAAGGTTAAAACCGGCATTAAGGTAAGACTGGAAATCGACGTGCGCGATAATGGTGTCGGTTGCGGCTATGCCCTTACCATTCCGGGGCTATATGACAGCCTTAAGCCGCTAAGAGCCGGAGTGCCGATTATTATGGAATTCACGCCGACAGTCCCCGGTTCTTACGACATCACTTGCGGTATGAACATGATTAATTTCGGTTCAATTATCGTAGAATAATTAATTATCTGATAATTATATGAAAAAGAAAATACTGCTGAATATAAAGGGCATGCATTGCCCGTCTTGCGAAACTATAATTAAAGAAGAACTGGTCGAATTGGCCGGAGTCGGCGATATTTCCGTAAACGCTCAGACCGGATCGGCCGAATTAACGCTTGATGAATCTAAGAATAGTGAAAGTGATGTCATTGACGCGGTTAAGAAAGCCGGTTATACGGCGGAAATAAAAGCGGAAATAAAAATTTCGGTTAATCCGAGCTCGGAAGATAGTAAACCGATACTAGTGACCGAAAATAATTTTAAAGAGGATAAACCGGCGGCGGTTGACAGTAACGCCAATCAAAGAATCAGCTTATCGCTTTTCGGCATGCATTGCTCTTCCTGCGCCAATATAATCGAACGGTCGCTCAAGAAAGTTCCGGGAGTCAAGCAGGCGAGCGTTAATTTTGCCGCCGAAAAAGCCTCTATCATTTACGACGAGGCGCGAATCAATCCGCCAGCTTTCATTGAAGCGATCGCTAAGGCCGGTTATAAGGCGGAATTGGTCGATTCTAAAGATGCTGATTATGACCGCCGCAAGCGCGAGCAGGAGATAAAATCTTATTTCAAGAAATTTTGGTTCAGTTTCGTTTTTAGTTTTCCGATGCTTTATTTCATGTTCTTAGATTTCTTCGCCATTCCGGGTAAGCTGGCGGTTCTGCCTTATGTCGGCGTAATCTCCCTTATTCTAGCTACGCCCATTCAGCTCATAATCGGCGCCGGGTTCTATAAAGGTATGTGGTCTTCATTAAAGATGAAGACTTTCAATATGGACAGTCTGATTGCCATCGGCACTTCCACCGCTTTCATTTATAGCTTTGTCAATTTTATAAGTTATGTCATAAAAACCGGTTCGCTCATCGGCCTCGACGGCAAGATTCCGGAGTTATATTTTGAAACCGCCGCTTTCCTGATTACTTTCGTGGTTCTGGGAAAATGGCTGGAGATTCGTACTAAAGGGAAAACCGGCGAGGCAATCAAAAAATTGATGGGTCTGCAAGCGAAAACCGCGCGGGTAATCCGCCAGGGAGTAACTTCCGATATTCCGGTGGAAAACGTCGTTCATGGTGATATAATTATTGTCCGTCCCGGCGAAAAAATTCCGGTTGACGGGAAAATCGTCAAAGGCTCATCGGCGATTGATGAATCCATGATTACGGGTGAAAGCTTGCCCGTTGAAAAAAAAGTCGGAGATAATATTACCGGCAGCACGATCAATAAGACCGGTAGTTTTGAATTTACGGCGACAAGAATAGGCAGCGAAACAACTTTGGCGCGGATTATCCGTTTAGTTGAAGACGCCCAAGGTTCAAAAGCTCCGATTCAAGGCTTTGCCGACAGGATTTCCGCGGTCTTCGTGCCGACTGTCATCAGTCTCGCCATTATCACTTTCTTGGTTTGGTTTTTCCTTTTAGGCGCTTCGCTCTCATTTGCTTTGATGGCTTTTACGGCCGTCATCGTCATCGCTTGCCCTTGCGCTTTGGGTCTGGCGACGCCGACATCGCTTATGGTCGGTACCGGCAAAGGCGCCGAGTACGGAATTTTAATCAAAGGCGGGGAACCGCTGGAAGCCGCTTGCCATATCGATACCGTGATATTCGATAAGACCGGAACTTTGACCAAAGGTAAGCCGGAAGTTACTGATATTATACCGTTCGCGAATCTGGATGAAGACGAAATCTTGGCGTTATCCGCCAGTCTGGAAAAATTATCCGAGCATCCTTTAGCCGAGGCGATTTATACTTACGCGAACGAAGAGTCCGTCGGTCTGGATGAAGTCAAAGATTTTTTCGCCATTCCCGGCCACGGCGTCAAAGGAATAATTAACGGGTCCGAATATTATTTTGGCAATCGCCGCTTGATGACCGATGTGCTTGGTCATTCAATCAGTAAGGTTGATCGCAAGCTTACCAAACTGGAAGAGACTGGCAAGACGGCCATGGTTCTAGCCACTAGAGAGGGAATAATAGGCGCTATCGCCGTGGCCGATACCGTCAAACCGACGTCGCTTGAAGCGGTAGCAAAATTAAAAAAATTAGGCATCGCCGTCTATATGATTACCGGTGATAATGAACGCACCGCTCGGGCGATCGCGTCTCAAGTCGGAATTGAAAATATTCTGGCCGAGGTTTTGCCGGAAGATAAGGCGAACGAAGTTAAAAAGTTGCAGCAGAATAATCGCCAGGTAGCGATGGTCGGCGACGGTATTAATGACGCGCCGGCCTTAGCGCAAGCCGATCTCGGCATCGCTATGGGTTCTGGTACGGACGTAGCCATGGAAACGGGTGGAATCGTCATTATGAAAAATGACTTAAATGATGTCGTGACCGCTTTTCAATTATCGCGGGAAACTATGGGTAAGATTAAGCAGAATATGTTCTTCGCCTTATTCTATAACGTCATCGGCATCCCGATTGCCGCTCGTATTTTTATCGCGTATGGTCTGGTGCTGAGACCGGAATTGGCCGGTCTGGCGATGGCTTTCAGCTCCATCTCGGTAGTCGGAAATTCCTTGCTCCTTCGTTATTTCAAACCGAATAGAAGGAATTATTTATCACTGATCGCTCCGATTATCATGGTCATAATATTTACTTTCGGTTTCTTCGAATTCGCTAAGTTGAGTTCGGGCATGGAAAATAAGGGGATAAACGCGATAGTATCCGAGATAAATAATTAAGGCTAGCCAGCAAAACCACGGCCCCAAAGAAGAGAGATTATTAAGTCTCTCTTTTTTGCTTTTTGGCCGGTTTTTTGTTACAATACGAATTACTTGATTTATTTTAAAGGTTATCAATTTGTTCGAAAGGCCGCTTGATTTGTCTTTTTAGTATTATAAATCTTTCATTATGTCTTTATATCTCTATATTTTCGGCAGCGTCCTCCTGGTCTCCCTTATTTCTCTTTTGGGAGTCTTTTTTTTATCGTTTTCCCCGCGTTTTCTGGAAAAATTGACTCTATTTCTCGTCAGCTTGTCGGCTGGAACTTTGCTGGGCGACAGTTTTTTGCACTTACTGCCGGAAGCGTCAGCTAACAGCGGAACCGGCCTAAGAATGTGGCTCTGGCTCATCATCGGCTTAATTTCTTTTTTTGTTCTAGAGAAAATAGTCCATTGGCGGCATTGCCATATCCCCACCGGACCGGCGCATCCGCATCACTTAGGCCTGATGAATCTGGCCGGCGACTGCCTGCATAATTTTTTTGACGGCGTGATTATCGCCGGTTCATTCTTAGTGAACATCCCTTTGGGGCTGGCGACTTTAGTGGCCATTATCGCTCATGAGATTCCGCAGGAAATCGGTGATTTTGGCGTCTTGCTATATGCCGGCTATTCGCGGCGCCGGGCTTTATTCTTGAATTTTATAACCGCGCTCACCGCCGTTCTTGGCGCGGCCGTCGCTATTTTATTGGGCGCGAAAATTACCGGTTTTTCCGATCTGATTATTCCGTTTACGGCCGGAGGCTTCATCTATATCGCGACCGCCGACCTGATTCCGGAATTAAAAAAAGAAACCGCCATTCATAAGTCCTTATATCAGTTAATCAGCATTATCGCCGGCGTCCTAATCATGCTGGCCCTAAAACTTATTTTTGAATAGAAAAATCATTTGAATAAAAAATAGACCCTTTATGATAATAGTATCTTTATGATAAAAGATATCCCCTTGGCGACTTATTTCCGGCCCAAGACTTTGGCGGAATTCGTCGGTCAAGAAAAAATTATCAGCGCCAAGAGCTGGCTTTACCAGGCGATCAAAAATGATCAGGTTCCGTCTCTTATTTTTTGGGGCCCGCCGGGCAGCGGCAAGACGACCCTGGCTTTTATTATCGCCAAAGAAACTAAAGCGGAATTTGTGGAATTATCCGCGACTGCCGGCGGGGTCAAAGATTTGAAAGTGATCGTGGAGAGAGCCAAGGAAAGCAAACGTTTGCGGATCAAGACGATATTATTTATTGATGAAATTCATCGCTGGAATAAAGCCCAGCAGGACGCGCTCCTGCCGCAGGTGGAAAACGGCACAATTATTCTTATCGGAGCGACCACGGAAAATCCGAGTTTTGCCGTCAACGGCGCCTTGCTCTCGCGTTCCAAGGTTGTAGTTTTAGAAACGCTTAATGCCGCCGACCTGGCTTTAATTGTCACCCGCACCGCCAAAGAATTAAAAGCTAAAATAAACGCCGAAAGCGCGGGCTTAATCGCTAAGTTCGCTAATGGCGACGCGCGCAAAGCTTTAAATATTTTAGAGAGCGCCATTGAAGCGGACGCGCCAATTACGCCGGCTCTTATTAAAGATATAATCAATAAGCCGAATTTACTTTATGATAAAAGCGGGGAAGAACATTATAATCTGATTTCCGCCCTCCACAAATCCCTGCGCGGCGGCCACGCCGATGCTGCTCTTTATTATATGGTACGCATGATTGAAGCGGGCGAGGATCCTTTATATATCGCGCGCCGCCTGATCCGCTTCGCTTCCGAAGACGTCGGTCTGGCGAATAATAGCGCCCTCATGCTCGCGACCGCGACTTACGAAGCTTGCCATAAGACCGGCTTGCCGGAGTGCGCCGTGAACCTGGCGCATTGCGTTGTTTATCTCGCCAAATCTCCGAAAAGCGTCGCTGTGTATCTGGGGTCGGAGCGCGCTTTCCTAGAAGTCCGAGAATCAGGAAACTTGCCCGTCCCTCTTCATCTGCGCAACGCGCCGACAAAGCTCATGAAAGATTTAGGCTATAGCGAGGGCTATAAATATACGCCGCTTGAAGATGATTCCGGCCAAGAATATCTGCCCGATAAGCTGAAAGGAAAGAAGTTCTTATTTTAGCGGCCGCTTAATTTATTAAGGGCGATTTTATAGCCGCGCCCGGTGAAAGTGTGGATAAGATTACGGTTTTGATTGATATTTAATTTACGGCGCAAACTGGCCAGATGCGTTTCCACGGAATTAGAAAAAGGGTCGGCGTTATAATCCCAAACATGTTCTAAAATTTGATTGCGCGCCACTATCTTGCCGCGATTAATCATTAGGTATTCCAGCAAGGCGAATTCGCGGCGCGTCAGATAAATTTCTTTGCTGCCGCGGCGGATGATTTTTGTCCGCATATTCAAAGTCAGGTTATCGACTTTATAGAATTCTCCTTCTGTTTTCGCCGGTCTTTTTAAAAGCGCCCGGACATGGAGTAATAATTCGTCGAACAAAAACGGCTTGGTCAGATAATCATCGGCGCCGAGCCGGAATAGCTCGTCCTTGTCTTTTAATTCCGATTTGACCGTCAGCATCAGGACGGGCACATGTTTTTTCTCCAGGCGGATTTCTTTTAAAACTTCCGGACCGCTGAATTTCGGCAGCAGGTAATCCAATATTATCAGATCATAAGACCCGGTCCGCCCCAAGAAAGCGCCGCGTTCGCCGTCGGCCGCGCTTTCCACGACATACATATTCGCTTCCAGGCCGTCTTTTAAGAATTGGACGATGGCCGGCTCGTCGTCAATGATTAGGATTTTCATAATTTTTTTTATTAATTAATAATACCTCCATTATAAACAAGTCGACCTTAAAAATATTTAAATTTTTTATAAAGAAAAAATAAAGCGGTTAAATTTGCTAAAAATGGTTAAAAATAGTAAGATATTTAGGTGCTTGATGAGTTTTTAACAAGTGTTAAATATCACCGATATGAATAAAAAATTATCAAATCAAGAACCGAAAGGAACTTCGGATTGGCTGCCGGAGGAGTTTTTGATTAGGAAATATATCTTTGACTCTTGGCGCCGCGTCTGTCTGCGCTATGGTTTTGAAGAATATCTGACGCCGCTGGTGGAAAACGCGGACATTTATCGCGCCAAGTCCGGCGAGGATATCGGCGGGAAAGAGCTGGTGACTTTCAAGGATTTGGGCGGCCGGGAATTGTCTATCCGACCGGAAATGACGCCGTCGGTGACGCGGATGGTGACGAAAGTTTACGCGTCCAGCCCCAAGCCCTTAAAATATTTTTCCATCGCGAACTTCATGCGCAACGAAAAGCCGCAGCGCGGCCGCAATCGCGAATTCTGGCAATTGAATTGCGATATCTTCGGCAGTGATTCGCTGACGGCCGATATTGAAGTCTTGCAACTAGCTCTCGACATAATGTTGGAGTTTGATCCGCCGCCGGATTCTTTTTCTCTGTTTATAAATAATCGGAAATTGATTGACGCGGTTCTGGATTTAAGCGGCGCGAGCGGCTTAGCGACGGAAAAGAAGACCGCGGTCGTTCGGACTTTGGACAAATGGGACAAACTGGATAAGGCGGCGATTTTTGACCGCTTGGGCGAAGCCGGTTTGGATAAGAGAGCCCAGCTCGTTATCGAAAAATTCATGGCCAGCCGCAGTTTGGAAGAATTAAATGATAATTTGCCCGGAATTAATGACAATATCGGTTTTAAAGAACTGGCGATCGTTATGAGCGCCTTGGACAATCTCGGTTATGGAGAATTGATCGCCTTTAATCCGGCGGTTATTCGCGGCTTTGATTATTATGACGGTTTAGTGTTTGAAGTTTTTGATAAGAGTCCGGAGAATGACCGCGCCATGTTCGGCGGCGGCCGCTATAACGGCTTGGCGGAAATTTTCGGCGAGAAGAATTTTCCGGCCGTCGGTTTCGCTCCCGGCGATGAAACGACTCGGTTGTTTTTAGAGAGTTGGAAATTGATAGGTAAGATAGGCGCTATGGCCGAACCTAAATATTATCTGCCCCTGCTCAGTCCGGCGCTAATGGCCGAAACCAACCGCCTGGCCAAAGAACTGCGTGGCCAAGGCAAGAATGTCTTAACCGGATTGGAAGAACAAAAAGTCGGCAAAGCTCTGGAATCCGCCAATAAGAAAAATATTTCTCAAGTCATTATTTTAGGAGAAGATGAAGCGAAAAAAGGAATCTATAAGATAAAAGATATGGTGAGCGGTGCGGAAAGCGAATTTCCGCTTTAGGTATTTATTTTTGTATTTAAAAAGGGCAGTAGCTTATAGAGCGACTGCCCTTTTTGGTTTAGCGTACGTTAATTTTGTTAGGCGCGGGCTGACAGGAGAGAAATTAATTTTTTTCAGCCTTTTTATTATTCGGCGCGGCCGCTTCTCTGACGGGGCTGAAACTGAAACGATGTAAAGGGCAGGGGCCGTATTTTTTTAACATGTTCATATGGTCTTTAGTGCCGTAGCCTTTATGTTTAGCGAATAAATATTGCGGGTACTCCTTATCAATTTCCGTCATCATCCAGTCGCGGCTGACTTTAGCGATTATGGAAGCGGCCGCGATAGTCCAGACGGTCGCGTCGCCTTTAATAATAGCGCTTTGCGGCGTTTTTAATTTAGGAATCT
>Ga0268276_1001929_pt1 | contig 18795 bp, 8 predicted proteins | sample saktaG_4_FD_190145 | JGI IMG/M metagenome (GOLD analysis project Ga0268276, IMG submission 190145) | Saline water microbial communities from Sakinaw Lake, British Columbia, Canada - sak_2010_1_5_45m | ecosystem: Environmental > Aquatic > Non-marine Saline and Alkaline > Saline ... | reverse complement strand
CCATTGTTTGCGGATAGGCCGCGCCGAACCACTCTCTAGCCTCATCATACATAAGCCATACTAACTGCCACAAGTCAAGGCGGTAGGCGAGGTATTTTTGATTGTTAAAGATGTGCGAAAGCTATACAATAAGCAAGCAAATATGGAGATGATTATTAACCCATGAGTATACGGCTGACTAGAGATCAAGCATTTCAGGTGGTTCTTAGCTTAAGGACTCCGACTTCAAAAGACCAAGGAACGGTCGGAACCGGTATTTTTATTCTCAAAGACGAAACAAAGCCCTATATGCTCACAGCAACTCATGTTGCACGCGGCTGCAATTTGTCCACATCTGTTGTAATAAGTGATGCTACGAGTAACAGCCGGTCGTTAAGCTTATCCTTATTTAACCCATTATTGAAGTGGATTCATCATCCGATTGCTGACATCTCTGTATTACCTATTAATCCGGATCCTTCTATAGCAAGTCATTTACAAGGTCGTTTCTTTCCGGTCGATCAGTTGAACATCACTGCCTTACCTCCTTCACGCGATGCATATCTGACAGCGGTTGGATTTCCGAATGGACTTGGAGCAACAGGCAAATTTAGCCCTTTTACATTTCGATCGCATGCATCCTCGTCTCTAATTACACTGCCAAGATTCGATACAAAGACACCTTCCGATTTCTTTACATTAGAGAATCCAAGTGTAGGTGGCTACAGCGGTGGGCCAGTTTTTGACTTAGGCTACATAATCGTAGGGGCTATGACCACCAACACTGGGCCTACGATATGCCATGGTATTATGCATGGCACAATATCTGACACCACCGGAGGCAAGATTGCCGCAGTTACGCCTTGCTCATATGTTAAAGATATTATTTAAATCCACGAAGTATAACCTCAGCCATTAGCCCTTGACAAGTGATACTACATATGATATAATCACTTCTGTGGATAGGTTAAATAAGCTACATAAAGAGATTATTAAAAAAATTAATAAATACGAAGAGCTGGCGAAGACTGAACTGGATGCCAAGATAAAATATATCGTACAGCATAGGTTACGGCTTTATAGAGCAAAAAATCAGTTAACACAGAATCAGATGGCGGCAAAATTAGGCGTTAATAATCTTCAAATAATTAGATGGGAGCAAGGTTGTTTTAAACCGCAGATGTGGGCAATGCGGCTTTTAGAAGAACATGACGTTATAGAGAAGGGGTTATTTTCATAGTCGTTCTTTTTGAAGTAACCGGCGGGCAATAGACAAATCCATGCGATTCGTAGGAAAAGATCCAATTCGCGTGGTGTAGCCAAGCAAGATCGCTCGATTTTAGTTTAAGGCAGCTACTTTATAGTAAGTGTCCAGACACTGCTATGAGGTAGCTGTCTTTTTTTATTGTCCAAAACACGGGAGGTGGTTCATGTCGAGGAGAAAGAAAGGAGGCGAAAAGCATATATATTTTGTCTATCAATTAAGTTATTGAACACTAACAAATAACATTAAAGGGAGGACAAATGAAAGTAATAGAAATGGCTATAGACGGACTTAAAGAGGCACCCTATAACCCAAATCGTATGACGAAATCAGTCTTTAGGAAGCTTGTCGAAAACATCAGGAAGAATAAAGTCTATTCTCCGCTAATTTATAATGCGCAAACCGGTCATGTTATCGGCGGCAACCATCGGCTTAGGGCGTTACTAGAATTGGGCTACAAGGCGGTTTTTGTGGTGGTGGTAAATATGTCTTTGGAAGAAGAAATGGCGTTTAATCTGTTTCTTAATAAAAATGTTGGTGAATTTAACCAACCGAGCTTACCTATGATCTTTAATGCTCTTCAGTCTAACCAAGAGCTCTTGGCAGCAACCGGTTTTGAAATGCCTGAGATTTGCCAGATTGCGGATACACATACTGTGCATCCTGTTGAAGAGTTTGATCTTGTAAAAGAATCAGCCAGAAGTAAGAAGGTTATCACAGAACCTGGAGACATAGTTGAACTGGGCGTTAGACGGCATAAAATTGGCTGCGCAAATACCGCAAACCCGAAAACCATGAGTCGATTATTAGGTAAGGAAAAGATTAATTTGGTTCATATGGATTTGCCTTACGGTGCATTTTTTGATCCAGCTAATCGTCCTCAATCACCTAAGGATAGAGTGCGGAAATCAGAATCTATACCTATTAAAAATGACGATTTGGTCGGTCCTAAGTACATTGCTTGGGTCAAGGAAGTTATGGCTGCCATGGCGCCATTTCTTCATGATACGGCACCGATATATCTCTGGAGTGGGTTTGTGAATTTCGGCTCAATGACACAGTTGTTAATTGAGCTGAACTTTCATGTGTCAAATGTGATTACATGGATTAAACCAACAGCGTGTCCTGGCTTTGGTTGTGCGTACAAATTCGCTTCAGAGTTTCTTCTATATGCGTTTCCTAAAGGCAAGGGTAAACAATGTTGGTATGGCCCGAAAAACGAGACCAACGTTTGGGAAATCGACCGGGAGGACGGGGTGTCGGCCTTGCATCCTACCGTTAAGCCTACTGCGCTTGCCAGGCGTGTTTTACGTAACAGCAGTCAGAAGGGTGATATCGTTTTTGATGGATGCATGGGCGTAGGATTCAATCTGCTTGCCTGTGAACAAATGGGCCGAATTTTTAGAGGAGTTGATTGCGAACCTCTATATATTGATTTCTGCGTCAAACGATATGCGCAGGCTTTTGGGATGGCTTCACTTTCATCGGAAGTGAAGCGCAAATATTTTGGAGGTGACCATGCCAAAAAATAAAAAATCCTTTGAAAGACCGGCAAGTTTTTACATACAGGAAATTCAGAACGGAAACATCAAAGTTTCAAGCCTGCCTCCGGAAATAATAGAGCAGATCGTTGAAGTTCTTTATGCCGAAGGGTCTTCAACAACACAGATAGCGCAACTTCTTGATAGAACCGATCGCACTGTGCGGCGTTACCTAGAGGAGATTCGTAAGAAAGATGCTCTTACGCCGAATCTGGAGCAGGCCAAGCAGTTTGTGGGTGAGCTTGTGCAAAAAGCAAGGATAAGCCATGCATATCTTATGAGACTTGCTCGTTCAAAAGACGGCTCGATTGCCGAAAGGACGCAGGCGGAATTTGCGGCTTGGAGAATTATAAAGGAAATGATTGAAAAGCTTCAAAGCTTAACATATCTGCCAATGAAATCGCAAACAATAACAGGTGATATCTACCATCACAATGAGGGAGGTGATAATAGAACATACGAGCAGTTGAAGCAGGATCTTCAAGATATAGAAAGGGTGGCCAGGGAGACCGGCACGTTAGACCCTAAGACGGAAGAGGGCATCAAGCTCTTGCAGAAAAGAATAGAGAAAGCTGAAATAGTCGAAGAGATAGCCGATCTGAATAAAGGCAAGGACGGCGATCAAAACAATAAGGAGGAAGGCCATGAACAGTAATAACTTGTTTAATGATGAAGAGCGTATCCGCCGGGAGGCGGGAGAGAAGTCGCTTAAGGCATTCGCGGAACTGTATTTTCCGCATTACCTAAAGACGAAGTCGTGCTCATTTCATAATGAGCTTTATGAGATGCTCGATAATATCACCATAAAAGGTGGAGGGCGTTTGGCGGTCGCGGCGCCAAGGGGAGCCGCCAAAAGCTCTATAGTCAGTGTGTTTTATCCGCTGTGGTGTATCTGTTATAGGAAGGGTAACTACATCCTTCTCTTATCAGATACAGCCGAACAGGCAAATACCATGCTCGCGCATATCAAGACTGAGCTTGAGACGAATGAGAGACTGATAGCAGGCTTCTCCGACGTCTGCGAGATAGGGCAGAGGCCTAAACCTGAGCGCTGGACAAGAAGCGAGATCATGACTCGTAACGGTGTTAAGGTTACCGCGCTTGGCGCGGGCCAGAAGATTCGCGGACGTCGCAATAAAGCCATGCGACCGGATATAATAGTGGTTGACGATATCGAGAATGACGAGAATACTCAGTCAGAGGAACCACGACAGAAGCTTTTTGACTGGTTCACGAAAGTCCCCCTAAAGGCCGGTTCCGCTAAGACCAATGTGGTAGTTATAGGAACAATCCAGCACTACGACTCGCTTCTGGCCAAACTCATCGATGAGAACGCTATGCCCGGATGGGATAAGCGAAAATATAAATCCGTGATCGAATGGGCAGCGAGAACCGAGTTGTGGCAGCAGTGGAAGCTGATATTCAATAACAGGGAGCCGTACAACGGCAAGATGGGTAAGGATGCCGCCCTTGCCTTTTACCTCGCCAACAAAGATGCCATGCTCGAAGGAACAAAGGTCCTGTGGGAAGAAAAAGAGGACTACTACTCGCTCATGGTCATGCGCGAGTCGGAGCTTGAAGGAAGTTTCGATAGCGAAAAACAAAACGAGCCGGTCAGCGCCGAGTGGAGTCTCTATAATCCAGCGGAGTTTTGTTACTATAACGAGTCGTACCGCTCTATAGCAGAGCTGTTGCAGTGGATGAGTGATTACGCTGATATTATGGGCGGATGTGATCCTGCCACAGGAGAATTTACCAATAAGGGTGACTATTCGGCGATTACCTTAGTGGTGCGGGATAGAAGAGACGGGTTGATCTACATAATCGAATCCGATATCGCGCGCAGAACGCCGGCCGATACAGTGAGTTCTATCATCATGTATTGTAATCGATACAAGGTAAAGAAATTCGGCGTTGAGGCGAATTACTTCCAGAGTCTTATGGTCCAGGATCTGGAGAAGCGCATAAAACAGGAACGCCTGTATAAAACGGAGATAATACCGATCAAGAATACCTTGAATAAAAGGGAGCGGATACAGTCTATGCATCCGCTCATTAAAAACGGCACCATTATCTTCAACCGGCTCCATCAGCCGCTTCTAGACCAGCTTAGATATTTTCCAAAGGGAAAATATGATGACGGTCCGGATTCGCTCCAGATGGCGGTGGAAGTATGCAGCCAACCTATAAATGAGTTTTTCTTCTGGTTTGCGGGAGGACCGAAGTCGTCGCGAGATCCGGATGAGCTCGTGTGGCTTGGCCAATACGGCCGAAGATTTCACAGGTAGTTGGCTGCCCGGTAGTGGTATATAAAGCGCCGCGGTTTGATCCCGCGGCGCTTTACCCAGGCAGGGCGCTGTAAAAAACAATAGGAGATTAACCATGAGAACCGGTATTCAATGCTGCATTTTATGGTACGTCGATTGTGATCGCAAGACATATAATCCGGGGCTTATCCTTACCGATAATACCACGGATGATGAAATCAGTAAAATCACCTGCGAGATGATCGATAATGGCAGACACGTCCGGATTTTTACCTCATCTGTCGTAGACGATGTAAGGCAATTGCCGTCTTTGGACAAGCCCATCAGTGAAGGGATAGCGGGGTATACGTATGATCCGTGGCTTATGTGGTAGGCGAGGTAGATACCTCTTGACAACATATTTTGGGAGAAGTAAGATAGCAACCAATAAATGAATAAAATAAAAAGTAGAGCTATGAAAGAGGTAACAAGAAAAACATTTTTCATTTTAGCGCTTGTTATCTCTTTTTTATTTTTATCCAGTCAAAATATTCTCGCCCAAACCCCTCCGCCGGGACAAGAGCCGGGCGCGCAGGCGGAACGTTATAAGTATGATGTCGAGAAAGAGAAGAAGAGACTCGAATATAAAAAACCAAAAGCTCCGAAGATAGAAGTTGAGAAAGAAAAAGTTAAGCCCGCTATTGAAGGCCCTTCCTTTATACTTAAAGTTGTTAATATTACCGGCTCCACCATCTTTAAAACTCAGGATTTTAAGGCAATTTATGAGCCTTATCTCAATAAAAAAGTTACCTTCCAGGACATGGAAACTGTTTCAGGAAAGATCGAATCCAAATATAAAGAAAAAGGTTATTTTACTACAACAGTTTTTATTCCCCAACAGGATATTAAAGACGGCGTAATAGAAATCCGCATAGCCGAAGGGAAGATGGGGCAGCTGAACGTTGAGGGGAATAAATGGTTCTCAGCTGAGTTTATAAAAAAATTCATCCACGCAAAAAAAAATGAAATATTGAATATCAAAACGCTGGCACGGGATATCTTACGTTTAAACAAAAACCCCGACCTGGAAATAAAAGCCGTGCTTTCTCAAGGAAAAGACCCTCTGACCTCTGATATAGCGCTGAAGGTAGATGGTAAATTTCCCTGGCACGTGGGTTTCCTGGAGGATAACCGCGGTTCGCGCCTGACAGGGAAATACCGCTCCATGTTCACCGTCCGCAGCTCAAATATTTCGGGTCTGGGAGATACCATCTTCGTCAACACCCTTCTCACCGGAAGCTCTTTCGGCGAATCAGTAAGTTACAGTGTTCCTTTCGGGACTTACGGAACAAAGATCGGCCTTGATGTAACTTATTTTGACATGGAACTCGGCAAGGAATTCGCATCTTATAATATTACAGGCAACACGCAGATCTATACTCCTCATGTTTCATGGGAACTTGCATTGGAGGAGGACTCTGAAATCTATGCTAATCTCGGTATCGACATTAAATCGGTAAAGAAAAAAATGGAAGGTAAAAGCACGGCCAATGACCAATTACGCATACCGTATTTCGGTTTTGATTTTTCAAAAACTGATCCGGCAGGACAATCCGCATTCTCCCCGAGGTTTAATTTTGGTACATCGGGATTTTTAGGCGCATCTTCTCGCAACGATCCCAAATTGAGCAGGCCGGATTCGGGAGGATTTTTCTTTAAATATGAGCAGTCATTAAACCGCCTGCAAAAGATGTTCTTCGACAGTTATATGTATATCCGGAGCCGATTCCAGATCGCGTCCCAGCCGCTAGCGCCTTCCGAGCAGCTTCAGCTGGGAGGCGCCGAGTCTATCCGCGGCTATCCCGAAGGGGATTACATTGCGGATACCGGGGCCGTAGTGAATTTTGACTGGGTCTTTCCTATGTACATGATCCCTAAGTCCTGGAAGCTGCCGGGGCAGGATATGCCTTTGCGCCACCAGATAGAGCCCGTATTCTTTGTCGATATAGGCAGCGGGACATTAAACAAAACCCTCCCCGGAGAGAGAAATAGCAAATTTCTCGCTGCAATCGGAGGCGGTCTGCGGATAAAATTTAGGTACTTTTCTCTCCGTTTAGACTGGGCCGGCAGCATTGGCGATAAACCGACCTCAGGCGCAGGACCATCCACTTTTTACTTTACCTTCCAATCGGAGATATAAGAGTTTAAACCGGTTTAAATCTCCTCCCTAAGGCTTGCCTCTTTGAGTTAATATGATATACTTTATGATGCAATACTATCGTATGTAGGGGGGGCAGCGCATGGACACTACAAAAAATTTTTTCCTGGCCAAACAAGAAATAACCCGGCAAAAACTCCGTGTTAAATTAAAAACCGCATTGTTTACATCTATAGCCGCGGTCATATTTTTATCCAGCCTGATAGGCATAGTCTATTTCTTAGGATTTAATTTGCTCCGCGACAAGGCCGTTGAAAGTCAGAGCGAAATGGCACGGACCTTAGCGGCTTCAGTCAAGGCTACCGTTGAAAAAGAGGCCGAACTGCTAAAGCTAAACGCAAATAGCCAGTTTGTGATAGACGCGCTGAAGAAAAACAACCTGAAGTATCTTAAAAAAGACGAGAAGGAGATACAGCGCTATCTCATGGATATGGACAAGAGGTGGATCGAGGCGCCCGCCGACCACCCCTTCCTCAAAGATTATCTCGAAAATGGACTCAGTCTCAGGCTAAGGGAGCTTAAGTTGGAAAAGGAGGAGTTGGTCACAGTCCTCGTCATCGATAAGTTCAGTGGTTTAACGGGCTCTACAGCAAGGCAATCGGGATTTTACAGTTTTGACCAGGATTGGTGGCTGAACTCATATGCGAAAGGCCGCGGTAAGCTTTTTGTCGGAGGCGTCGAATATGATGAAGAGAGCAACTTGTGGTGCCTGCCGTTCGCCGCTCCGGTTGAAGACGAAACCGGAGATGTCATTGGTGTTTATAAAGCCGCGGTCAGTATTGACACGTTCTTTAAGCCATTAGTAGATTTTAAATTAGGTAAAACCGGCAATGTCGTTATAGCGGACGACAAGGCATTCCTCGTTTATCATTATAAGGCCTCGCCTTTCGCCAACAAATTCTGCGAATATGAAGAATTTCAGAAGACATTGCAGAATGTCGACAAATGGGGAGTGCTCGATAGCGCCTATCTTAATCGTGGGAAAACGCTTGTAGCCTATTCAGAAGTCGCCAGTCCGCTATTATCGGCTAAAGGAATTAATTGGTTCGTATTTGTTGAGCGGGATTTACGGGAAATATTCGGGCCTCTGTACAGGCTAATCTTTACAATGATCATTATCGGGATAGCGTTGACCATCATACTGGCTTTGTCGGTGTTCATTTTAAGCGGCCAGGAGCCTCCAAGCTATTCAATGTTGCAGGTGATCAAGGACAATGCCAAGGCAAAAACAGAGCAGAGTGATATTAATCCAGCGGAAGAGAGAGCTAAAAGAGTGCACAAAGAGAAATAGCTGGTAGAAAAATGAATACAAAACGGATAGTCATAATATTGCTCGCAGTTGGCTTGTGGGTAGGATCGTGCTATGCGGATTCTCAGGATCAGAACGAACTCCCCGTGGTGAATGATCCCGGCACCGCGAGCGTGACCGTAGATCCAGCCACATCCACCATGTCGTGGACTGCCGCGGAACCCGTTACCATTATGCAGCTTACCAGCGGTAATATCGGCCGCGATGCGACTCTTAATATATATCTTCCAACAGATGATAGCAGGTTGCTGGCCAAGGTCACCAGCGGTGGCCCGAGCTATTGGGATGGAGCTGTCAATTGTTTAAAAGGACTCTTTGTATTTGAAAATCAAGCAGGCCTTAACATTGGTCAACATGCGCAGGTTAATGTCAATAATTTTGTAGCCACCACCCTGGATATATCCGCCAACAATTTCAGGAATGGAAACTATATCTTTGAGTATAAACCCGGCTCTCCCTACAGCCAGATCTTAAACCAAGGGCGTATCACGGGTAATAATATCGCCTTGATAGCGAGCGCGGTAGATAATCAGGGGATAGTCACAGGCCGTCTGGGTAATGTGTTCTTTATATCCGGCGACAGATCTACTGTAAGTTTTGATAATAAGGGGATGATCCAGGTAGAGGTTGATCGCGAGACCGGCGGTAGGGTATTTGATAAGGATGGGAACGAAGTTAAAGACGCGCTCGTAAATTCCGGCACCGCTCAAGGGGCGCAGGTAGTGATGGAGGCCAGGGTCGCGGCTGATGTCTTTAAGAATGCGGTCAATCAGACAGGGATTATTAAGGCAACCGGATTCAGTGAAGAGAATGGCGTGATACGCGTCATCGCTAATGGAAACGTTCAGATCTCAGGGGTCATGAAGATAGAAGACAGGCCTTCCTCTCAGCAGATCCAGGTCTCTTCCTGGAATTCTGTAACCGTAGATGCTGAATTTGAGGCGGTAGGTAATACCAAGATCACCGCATTTAAAGATATTATGGTTAATGCCAATGTCATAACTGATACGGGTAATCTTGAGCTTTTAGCGGATGCGGACTTAGACGGCATAGGCTCTTTCAGGCAGGCTAAAAGCGCAACGATATCTACAGTTGGTACCGGTAATATTACCATTCAGTCATCGGGACAAAGTACACTTGCCGATATTATCTCAGCTGGTGACCTTACCCTGAGGCAGGGCGGTATCCCGGCAGTATTTGACCAGTGGCCTGACTCACATATCATTACCAATGGGTCTTTTACAATAGGCGAAGGGGTATCTCTTAACGCAGCCAACACTCTTTACGAAGTTGGTAAAGACTGGCTGAAATTTGGCGTATTCAGCCCTCAACTATCCACAGTTTCGCTAGTTTCGGATAAATCAGCGTTTGTAAAAGGGTCAAATATCTTTTATAACTTCACTATCATAGAACCCGGAAAGATAGTCAGGTTCGATGGTGACCAGACGCAGGCTATTTTAGGGGTTTTGACCTTAAAAGGAGCATATGGGAGGTTGTTAGTCCTTGGTTCAATAGAGCCGCCCAAACAATGGAAGATACTGCCGCAAGGCGAAACAGATATATTATTCACACAGATCGGTGATTGCTACAACGCCCGCGGCCCTCCGCTAAAGGCAACACATTCAAGCTCTCTCGGAAATCTCACCAATTTTGACCTTGATCCGTATTGGACAGGTCAAGGTTTATCCTCTTTATGGTCGGATCCTGATAACTGGGATACAGGCATAGTTCCGACCGCATTTGATGCCGTTACTTTCGATGGCATAACCGGTTTAAACCCCAATAAAGATTCCGTAATAGACGCTGATTTTCAGGGCACAGTAGCATCGCTTACCATAACCAGCTATACTGGCACAATCACCCTCGAACGTAACTTTACCATAACCAATACCTTTTCATCTTCAGGCGGCACTCTTGACATTGCCGCGTATTCCATAACCGCAGGCGGATTAGTCCTTTCCGGCGGCACAATTACGGGTTCGACCGGCGTCATCACGAGCTCCACTGACTATGACGTCAGAAAAGGCGCGATAAACTCGATTTTAGCGGGCAGCGTCGCGCTCAACAAGACCACTGTGGATACAGTCACGCTTGGTGGCGCCAGTACCTTTACCGGCGGCGTGAACTTTAGCGCCGGTACGCTCAATATCAATCACGGGCAGGCGCTCGGCGCGGTTGGCGGCACATTCACCATTGCCAACGGGACTACAATAGATAATACCTATGCCTATTCCAGCGCGACCAACTGCGTTGTCACGACGCTTGATTACCCGATGGTATGGAATGGCAGCTTCGTCTTTAACGGCTCAAACAGCCTCAACCTCGGCGCCGGCGCCGTTACCATGACCGCGGATTGCACGCTGACCATCAACTACAACGAACTCACTGTCGGAGGCGCAATAAGCGGCAATTACAAGTTGACCAAGGCAGGAAGCTACTCGCTGACCCTGGGCGGGACGAATGATTTTACCGGCGGCGTGACCTTGATCGCCGGAACACTGAATATCAATAACGCGCAGGCGCTCGGCACTACGGCCGGCATATTCACCGTATCCGGAACCTCGACAATAGACAATAAATCTGGCGCCGATATCATTCTCCTCGATTATCCTATAGCATTGAACGGAAACCTTACCTTTACCGGCAATCGCAACCTAAATCTCGGCGCAGGGGGCGTGACGATGAACGCGAACCGCACCATAACTGTCACTAACTGGTATGCTAATTTCACAATAGGCGGCGCTATCGGCGAGAGCGGCGGAGCGCGCATCCTGACAAAGGCCGGAGCGGGCGCTCTCACGTTAAGCGGTAACAACACTTACAGCGGCGGCACGACCCTGTCAGCCGGCACGCTCAATATCAACAATGCCGGGGCAATAGGGACAGGCACGCTTACCATATCCTCCGGGAAGATAGATAATACATTAGGCGGTTCTGTTATATTGTCGAGCAATAATGCCCAGGCTTGGAATGGCGATTTCACCTTCATTGGCACTAATGACCTGAACCTCGGCACAGGCACTGTGACACTTAGCGCCAACCGCACAGTGAAGGTCACTAATCCAGCCGGCACGCTCACGGTTGGCGGCGTTATCGGAGGCGCCTACAGCCTGACGAAAGAAGAACCGGGCACGCTCAAACTTACCGGCGAAGGCGGCGCCTGCTCCTATTCAGGCGGCACCGTTATCAGCAGCGGGACATTACTGGTGGATCTTGCTAATAGGAATAATGTGATCTCAAGTTCATCAATCCTTACATTAGGCGGCGGTACCCTGAAGATACTCGGCAAGGCGGGCGATGTTTCAAGCCAGACATTAGGCAATATAACCGTCAATTTAGGCGCGAGCGTTATTGAGATCAACTCCAATACCGGCACGAGCACAACTCTTACCTTAGGCAATACCTGGACCCGCAATACAGGCGGAGTTTTAAACATAGACATATCATCAGCCAATACCACACTTATATCGAACCCAGGCCTTACTAACGGTATTATCGGCGGATATGCTACAATAACAGACGGCACTACGACAGGCTTTGCCACCGTGTCAGTCGGCAATATCGCGCGTTATACAGGCGGCGAGGCTCTTGTGACCGATAGCAACAACACCGCTACAAACTACACTCTCTCCGCAAGCCTCGACATGACCGACGCCAGCCACGCCACGAATACACTCATCATAGACACTTCAAGCGGCGTGGTGACGCTTGACCTTGTCTCGACATCGAACGTGCTTAGTTTTACAGGAGGTGTCATACTTATTACCGGCCCGAACGACTGCACCATCCAAAACGCGCAGGTGGGCGCGAGCGCTGAAAGGCTCATCATCAAGCACTTTGGTTCGGGCATGCTCACCATAAGCGGCACTGTTTCCGGCACGACCGGCGGACTGACCAAATCCGGCTCAGGCACGCTCACCCTGACAGGCGCCAATACGTATTCAGACGGCACAACCCTTAACGCGGGCACGCTTAACATCAATAACGCGGCAGCCATCGGTTCAGGTACGTTGATTATAGATGGTGGAATTATCGATAATACTTCCGGTACCGACATCACATTATCAAATAATAATGCGCAGGCCTGGAACAACAATTTTACCTTTACCGGCACCAACAGTATAACCCTTGGCACCGGCGCTGTAACGCTCGGAAATAATATCACCGTCACTGCCGACGCCGGCACCTTTGCCGTTAACGGCATCATAAGCGGCTCATACGGCATAACCAAAAACGGCTCGGGCACGCTGACTTTAGGCGGCATCAATACCTTTACCGGCGGCGTGACCCTGAACGCCGGCCAGCTTAATATTAATAGCGCCAACGCTCTCGGCGCCGCAGCCGGTATATTTACCATTAACGGCGGCTCGATAGATAACACCTCCGGTGTCACAATCACTATGGCCATCGCCAATCCGAAAGTCTGGAACAGCGATTTTGAGTTTATAGGCAGCAATAATCTGTATTTCACCACCGGCACGACGACCCTGAGCGGCAGCCGTATTATCACTGTTACTGCCAAGTCTCTCTATGACCGCGGCGCCATATACGGTTACGGGTGCGACCTGACCAAGAATGGTGAAGGATACTTGTATCTGTATACGGGCATCTTGTATTATACCGGCAACACCACGATAAACGCCGGTACATTGAGGCTGGGAGCCGATAACGCGTTCGGCGGCGTCGGTAAGACAGTCACATTGAATCCCGGCGGGACGTTAATACTGGATAGCCAGATAGCGCTTGGCGACGTGAACAATACTCTTGTCATAAACGGCGGGACCCTCAATTCGAACTCAGTCGTTTATACCGCGCTTACTAATAATCACGCCCAGATATGGAACGACGATTTTATCTTTACCGGCACTTATGAACTAAATTTGGGTTACGGGCCGGTAACGCTGACCAAGGACGTCATGATAACCGTTAACGCGAAGACCTTGATAGTCGGCGGTGTGATAAGCGGCGATTATAAATTGACCAAGGACGGTTCAGGCGCGCTGACATTGAGCAATGCCAACACATTTACGGGCGGCGTGACACTAAGCGCCGGGATATTAAATATCAATAACGCGCAGTCGCTGGGCACTGCGGCTGGAACGTTTACGATAACCGGCGGGACGATAGATAACACGTCGAGCGCCGACATCACGACGCTTAATTACCCGATGGCCTGGGATGGTAACTTCGCGTTTACCGGCACACGCGACCTGAATCTCGGAACGGGGGCAGTGACGATGAGCGCGAGCCGCACCCTGACGATCAACGGTGGAATCCTTACTGTAGGCGGCATTATAGGCGGCGGGGCATATTTGCTAACCAAATCAGGAACGGGCGCGCTTACGTTAAGCGGTATTAATACTTACAGCGGCGGCACGACCCTGTCAGCCGGCACGCTAAATATCAATAACGGCCAGGCACTTGGTTCCGCCACCGGCACGACCTTCATCATCTCCTCGGGCGCGAAGATCGATAATACCTCAGGCATCTTGGTCACAACGCTCGATTATCACATGCACTGGGCCAGTTTTACATTCATCGGGACAAATGACCTTGATCTGGGCGCCAACACGGCCACCATGACCGCTAATACTACTGTCATAATATCCGCCGGCACGCTAACAGTCGGCGGCGCTATCGGCGGCGCTTACAGCCTGACGAAAGAAGGAGCCGGCACGCTTGAGCTCACCGGAGCAAATAGCTATACTAAAAATACCACGATCAATAATGGCACGCTCCTGGTAAATCTCTCCGCAAGGAACAATGTGCTCCCCAATACCGTCAGCACTTACTTGTATCTCGGCGGCGGCACACTGAACATAAAAGGCAAGGCCTCCACGGTATCCAGCCAGAGCATGAGCAATGTGAGCGTTACTTTTAACTCCGGCGCGAGCAATATCACCATTGATAACAACGGCGCCACGAGCACCACGCTGACGCTTGGTGACGCATGGACCCGCAATACAGGCGCCACGCTGCATGTAGACCTGTCATCCTCGGCCAGCGCTGTACTTACTTCGAATCCCGCGCTCACAAATGAAATTATCGGCGGGTACGCCACAATAACAGACGACACAGATACGATCGGTTTTGCTACCGTATCAGTCGGCCATATAGCGCGCTATACGGACGGCACGGCTCTCGCGGCCGGCAGCGACAACAACGCCACAAACTACACTCTCTCCGCAAGCCTCGACATGAGCGACGCCAGCCACGCCACGAATACTCTCTTGATAGACACATTGGCAGGCGCGATTATGCTCGATCTTGTCTCGACATCGAACGTGCTTAGTTTTACAGGAGGTGTCATACTTATTACCGGCCCGAACGACTGCACCATCCAAAACGCGCAGGTGGGCGCGAGCGCCGAAAGGCTCATCATCAAGCACTTCGGCTCTGGTCTGCTCACCATAAGCGGCGCTGTTTCCGGCACGACCGGCGGACTGACCAAATCGGGGACAGGCACGCTCACTCTGACAGGCGCCAATACATATTCTGATGACACTATATTATCAGCCGGCACTCTCAACATCAACAACGCCGCCGCTATAGGCACAGGCACATTGACCATAAACGGCGGGACGATCGACAATACGTCGGGTTCCACGATAACGTTTTCGAATAATAATGCGCAGGCCTGGAACGGCGATTTTACCTTCGCCGGCACAAACGACCTGAATTTCGGCACAGGCGCTGTAACACTCGGCGCCACCAATGTCATAACCGTAAACGATGGAAATATGACTGTCGGCGGCGTCATCACCGGCTCATACGGCCTGACGAAGGCCGGAGGCGGAACGCTGATACTTTCAGGCGCAAATATTTTTACCGGCGAGGTAAGGGTGAGCGCCGGCGTCCTCAATATACGGAATTCCACCGCCACCGGCTCGACAGCGGGCGGGGTCGTGGTAGCAAGCGGCGCGTGCCTTGAACTGCAGGGCGAAATTGATGTTGGAGCAGAAACGCTGAAATTAGAAGGCGGTGGTATTTCTTTAAGCGGGGCGCTGCGGAATGTCAGCGGGAATAATTCATGGTCAGGTGTTATTACGTTATGGAGCTCGAGCCGCATCAATTCGTACAGCGGCACTCTTACTCTTACAGGCGGAGTTACGGGCGCGGGCGCGGAGCTGACTATCGGCGGCGCCGGAGACGTTAACATGGCGAGCGTCATCTCCATAGGAGCCGGCATCATGGCTGAAGGCGAAAGGGGCAGGGTCACCAAAGACGGCTCGGGCACGTTTACTTTAAGCGTCCTTAATTCCACATATACCGGCCTTACCAGAGTAAGTGGCGGAACGCTCAGGTTCGGTGTATCTAACGCGTTGTCATTCGGCGCGGTGACGGTCGATGGCGGCACCCTTGATGTGGATTGCTGGGGAGACTACGTGGGCGATGTCACTTTAAAAAGCGGAACTATCACCGGCACGTCCGGATATATTTATGCTACGTTATTTACTGTAGAGAGCGGGACATTAAGCGCCGTCATAGGCACTGCCGGAACATCCCTTGTCAAAAACACATCCGGCACGGTTGTTATGAGCCGTACCAGTTACTGCTATGGCTCATACACGATAAACGAGGGCGTGCTGAATATCCGTGAAGCACAGGCGCTGGGAGCCACCACGACCCCCGCATATCTGGGCGGGGTCACAGTCGCGAGCGGTTCGGCGCTAGAGCTTGAGGGAGACCTCAATGTAGTCAGGGAACGCCTCGCATTAAGCGGTACCGGCGTCACGAATGACGGCGCGTTGAAGAACACCAGCGGGAACAGCTACTGGTCAGGCGTCATCACTCTGGCCAGCGCCAGCCGCATAAATTCGGACAGCGGTATGCTTACTCTGACGGGCGGCATTACAGGTTCCGGTATAGGCCTGACCATAGGTGGCACGGGCAATGTTACGATTGCCACAACTGCTATTGCCACCGATACGGGCACGCTCACCAAGGACGGCACGGGAACGCTTATTTTGAGCATAGCTAATACCTACACGGGCCTCACCACAGTGAGCGCCGGCGCATTGGAATATGGCATAGCGAATGCGCTATCTACAGGAGCGGTCACGGTCTCCGGCACAGGCACCCTTAACTTAGACAGGTGGACAGACTCGGTAGGCGCCGTTACCCTCACCAGCGGAACCATTACTAGCACCACAGGGACTCTTACCACGACCTCCGGATTTACCGTGGATAGTGGCACCATAAGCGCGAAACTTGCCGGGACCTTAATGACTCTTACCAAGAACACAATCGGCACGGTTACGCTGACAAGGCCCAATACCTTTACCGGGGCCGTAATAATAAACGCAGGCACGCTTAACATCCGGAATGCCACAGCTACCGGTTCGACAGCGGGCGGGGTTACGGTAGCTGACGGCGCGGCGCTCGAGCTCGAAGGCGGCATCGCTGTCGGCGCTGAAGCGCTCACGCTTAACGGCACCGGAATCGCTTTGGGCGGCGCGCTGCGCAATATATCTGACAACAACTCATGGGCAGGTACGGTTACCCTGGGAAGCGCAAGCAGCATCAATACCGACAGCGGCACGCTCACCATATCCGGTGGTATTACAAACGGCGCAAATACCCTGACCGTGGGCGGCGCGGGCGATACCACCATAGCCGGAGTCATCGGAAGCGGCGCGGGCGGCCTGACCAAAAATGGTGCCGGCACCCTCACGCTTGGCGCGACTAATACTTACACCGGCATCAACACTATACAGGCAGGCACAATCAGTATAAGTACGGATAGAAACCTGGGTGCTGTCCCCGGCTCGCCCACTCCCGCATCCATCACGTTTAACGGCGCGGTCGTCACGCTCAAGACGACAGCCGGCTTCACCCTTGCCGCAAATCGCGGTATGACCTTAACCACTGACGGCATCATAGATACGACTGCGGGTATATTAACATATGGCGGAGTTATCACCGGCGGCGGTGGATTGACTAAAGCCAGCGCCGGCACTTTAATCTTAAGCGGAACCAATACCTATGCCGGAGCCACCATAATCAGCGCCGGCGTAATTAATATCCAAAATGCCTCAGCTCTTGGCACTGATGACGCCGGTACTACGGTTTCTGCTACCGGCGCGGCCCTTGAGATTCAAGGAGATATAACAGGAGTCGCTGAAGCTATTATCTTGAACGGCACCGGTATCTTAAACGCCGGTGCTTTGAGAAATGTATCCGGCGCCAATTCCATATCTGGAGCTATTACATTGGCAAGTGCTGTCTCCATAGGAGTCGACGCGGGCACCCTGACTTTGAGTGGCGCGATTGACTGTGCCGATTTTGATTTGACGTTTAACGGCGCAGGTGCCACGGTTTTCTCGGGGAGTGTAAGCAACGTTAATAATCTTACAGTAGGGGCCTCAGCCACTGTCACAACCACTAGTAGTTTTATTATCCCCGGAATATTCACTGTTAATAGTGGCGGTAGTTTTTCTGCCTCAAGCGGAACTATCACCATGAACGACGGCTCATCAACAGTAAATTCCGGCGGCACAATTATATTCTATAATCTAACCATGGCTGATGCCTCGGTGACGGGTGTCGCATTCTTTGGCGGTTTCACTGTTGACGGCACTTTTACCGCTCTTTTTAGCGATTCTCAATTAACCTTCGAAGAAGGCGCCGCTTATATTTTAGCCAGGATCGATATCCATGGAGCCTCCGGTCACGATATTATTATGGTAAGTTCCGGTGGTGATAGCACTTCTTATACATTTACTGTCCAGCAGGTAGACCCAGTGGTTTCATATTTAGATGTGCAGGGAGCTAATAACGTGTTGGGAAACGAAATCGCCGCGCTAAATAATTGCCATGATTCAGGAGATAATACCAACTGGTTATTTTTCGGTGTCGCCACTAAAGCAGTGTTTACTACCCAGCCCTCGTCGACAACCGTCGCAGGCATCGCCTTCGTGGTTCAGCCGGTGGTGACGATTCAGGATGCGGATGGTAACACGGTGATTACTGCTACGTCGGAAGTCATTTTAACACTCACGACAGGTACAGGCATTTTAAGCGGTACGATCTCGATGAATGCCATGGCCGGTATCGCCGATTTCTCCGGCAAGGGCTTAAATATCGATCTGGTTGGCTCTGACAAGGTCCTGACCGCGACTGTAGCGGGCCTCACCATCGATACTACAGCGGCCTTCACGATCACGCACGCGGCGGCTTCTCAGATCGTCTTCACTACGGAGCCCTCGGCGAGTACCGTCGCGGGGGTGGCCTTCGCT
>Ga0268276_1001927_pt1 | contig 18807 bp, 16 predicted proteins | sample saktaG_4_FD_190145 | JGI IMG/M metagenome (GOLD analysis project Ga0268276, IMG submission 190145) | Saline water microbial communities from Sakinaw Lake, British Columbia, Canada - sak_2010_1_5_45m | ecosystem: Environmental > Aquatic > Non-marine Saline and Alkaline > Saline ... | reverse complement strand
AATACTCGATTGTCCCTTGGGCAATCGATTTTTTCGCCAACCTTTTTCCAAAAGGTTGTTCGATTGTACCCTGCGCCCTATTAATCATTAGAAAATAACACATTTAAGATATATAAAACTAATTTAATCCCCTCAAAAAAAGAGGAAAATTCAGGTTTTTTGGTTTAGTTTCGCATCGTATTTTCAATATCTTTTAACTCAATACATGTAACTTTTTTATTATTGAATAAAATTATTTTTTTTGTGAATGTTTTCGCAAATAGAACATATTCTTCTTTCCTTTTTTCATTGCCCCATTCAACAAATTTAGTTTTTTCAATTAATTCAGCCATAATTTTTTCAGGGTTTATCTTATCTTGCCATTTACACTCACAAAACAACACCTCTTTCTTTTCTTCATTGAAAGCCACAATATCTATTTCCTTATCTTTATACCACCACCGACCTAATGCAGAGTATTCAAAATCAGGTTTTCTAATTAAATACTGTTTACAAACATCCTCAAAAACAAATCCCAAATAAGCAGAATAATCCTTTTTTATTAAATCCACTTTGAATATTCCTTGTTCCATACTGCTCAAATTAGGATAAACATATTTAAACCAAAATTTTAAGAAATTATCATTAAGATAATACCGCCCAGACCTCGATTTAATATTTTCTGTTATTGGAACTTCTCTTTTTACAAATCCAACCTCGATTAAATTACTCAAATAAGGCGTCAAATCAGTTCTTTGTAATTTAATATAATCTTTTATTTCATTTATCACATTTTTACCATTAGCAATAGCTTCAAGTATTAATTTGTAAGTACTTGCGTTTTCAAATTCTAGTTTCATTAAAAAATCTACTTCATCTTTCAAAAAACCTTTTCCTCGTTTTGTTTCCTCTTCAAGCCAAACCCAAAAAGGCTTATCAATCATAGTAAGATAATAAGGAATACCATCAGCAAAACCATAAATATTAACTAAATCTTCAACACTAACTTTTGGGAAAAAATAGTGCAAATCAAAAAAAGATACTGGTTTTAATTTCAAAGAAGCAGTTTTTCTCCCAAAAACAGGACTACTATAACTCAAAACCTTTGAAGTAATTATTGAAACTGACGAACCCAAAATAAAAAACTTCAAATTAGATTTTTTTAACTTAGTATCAACTATGGATTGCAAAAGACTAAGAAAATTCGAATTCTCTTTTATAAGATTTTGAAACTCATCAATAATCAAAACATCAACATTATCTTTCAAATAATCAAACAACACCTCATAATCCATTTTTAATTTCCCAATCTCTGAATCATACGCAATACAAGTATTGTAAAAACGTTCTAAATTATTCTCCCCAACAGCCAAATAATAAATCCGCTTATCCTTTTGAGTAGCATGCAAAATGAGCTCTGTTTTACCAACCCTTCTCCGGCCGTAAATTATTTCAAAAGCAAACCCCTTCCTTTCAATAGACGCTCTTAACTCCAAAGACTCCTTTTTCCTATCCTTAAACTCAGTCATTTTACATCAACCACAGTATAATCCACATTAGTATAATTACACTTATACTATTTAAATGTTTCGAGAGTAATTTGCCAACCTCCAAAAAACAACTAACCCCCTCAAAACTAAACTCAACTTCAATAAAAATAATACAATTAGTGAACCCAAATTCAAAAAAAATATTTTTTAATCAAACAACTCTTTAGAAATTTATTCCTTAACCCATTCTCTTAATTTTCCTAATATTACAGGTTTCTCTGAGTGTATTTCACTTAAATCTTTACATCCAATCAAAAATGAAGCTATTTGCATTTCTTTTTTGAAATTTGATAAATAATCTCTAACCCCATCAGAACCATTTTTCTGTTGTACCTTTAGTAAAGGTAAAGCATTTCCAACCATGTCCGCCCCAAGTACAAGTGATTTAACTGCATCTAGCCCGTTTCTTACCCCGCCTGAAGCAACTACTTTTTTATCAGTACCAACTAAAGCAGATTTTGTTTCAATTAATGAAACCGCAGTAGGTATTCCAAAATCCCTAAAAATTAATCCAAATCCATCTTTGTGGCGAAGAGCATCAACTGCAGTCCAACTAGTTCCGCCAGCACCTTGTACATCAATTGCTTTTATTTTTGTATCTTTCAAAGCAAGTGCAACATCATAACTAATTCCGTGTCCTACTTCTTTTACATAAACTGGAACTTTTATTTCTTCTGCGTACTCTGTAATTTTTGCAATTACTCCAGTAAAATCTACATCTCCTTCTGGTTGTACTGCTTCTTGTGCTGCATTAACATGAATTGCTAAAGCATCTGCTTCTATTGCAACTAGTGCTTCATTTAATGCATCAGGAGTGAATTGTTTTAATTGGGCTGCACCAATATTTCCTGCTAAAAATATATCAGGAGCAACGTCACGAACAAAATAAGTTTCCATTAGTGAAGGTTGTTGTATCATTGCTCGCATACTTCCTAGACCCATCCCAATCCCAAGTTCTTGACAAGCTTGAGCAATTTCTAAATTTACTTTTTTTGATACTTGCGCTCCGCCAGTTATTGCACAAGCAAGGAAGGGAAAAGAAAACTTTTTCCCTAAAAAATTTGTAGATAAATCAATTTCTTTCATTGAGAGTTCTGGTAAAGATTTGTAATTTAATTCAACGCACTCAAGTAGAGTAGTTTTATCATGAAACAAAACATCTTTTTTTGAGCAAAGAGCTAAGTGATCCTTCTTTCTTTGTTCGATTTGCGAAACCATACAAACTATACTAGAGTCTAACTAATTTAAAGTGTTTGTATCAATAGTAATTTATGTTAAAATCTATTTTCCGCCCAAGTTTTAAAAAAATCTCCCAAAAATTAAGCAACTTAAAAAGAACTATTGGTTCAACTTCACAAATAACTAGACAGAAAGAGTTTGACCAACACAGGTTATCAGCCAGTAGAACGGTAAAATATTCCAAAAGAAGAAAAACGAGTTTTCTTACGCATTTTGAAGAGGACATGTTTTGGACACTCAATCTAGATAAGATTTCAGAAAGACACGGAGTAAATTATAAGCAATTAATTCAAAACACAATTGCAAAAAGCAACACAAAAGGAAAAAAAGCGGTTATTGTTGAATTTGGACCCGGAGAGGGGAGGGCAATTCACCAAGCTTCAATTGAAAGTAAAGGAAGAGCTGAATTTTTTGGATACGCTGATTTGGCGGATAAAAAATGGGTGGGCCACAATAAAGTGAAATATATTCAGGATGCAGCTGAAGGTTTTAGAAGACATTTTAAAGAAAATAGTATTGATTTTTTATTTTCACATTTAGGACTTGCACACGCTGAACTAAAATTTGATTCTATTGTAGGAAATATTTTACCTTGTATAAAAGTAGGAGGGGTTTTGAAAACGGATGTTTTTCCGAATATTAAAAGCAAAATTGATCTTGCCTCAAGAAACGAACCTAAAATAATTAGTTTTGGGAAAATGAGTTTTCGAGTTGAAAATACATCTTATGAATTTTTTGGAAAAGCAGATGATTTTGCAAGAGTACTTACTTTTACGAGAGTAAAATAAGATTTATTGTCCTTCGCCTCATTTATCAAATCTTCCTATCAACTAAATGCTCAGCAAATTTCTTAAGCAAGATTTTTGCATTTGAATCTTTTAGAACCTTGTCAGCTTTTTTCCACGCACCTAAAACTAATTCCTCTGCTTTTTTCTTTGAGTAACTAATTCCATCATATTTATTTATGATATCAAGAGCCTCTTGAATTTCTTTTTCTACAACTGTGTGCGAATCAAGAATTTCAATTAATCTTTTTTTATCAGAAGGGTTTGCTTTCTCAAGCGTTCGAATTACAATTAAAGTTCTTTTTCCTTCATGTATATCTCCACCAATACTTCCTTTTCCTTTTTTAAAATCAGCTTCAGTTAGTTCCAAAATATCATCTTGTATTTGAAATCCAACTCCAACAATTTGCCCGAATTCCCCTAATGCATTATATTGTTCAGTAGTTGCGTTTCCAATTATTGCCCCTAACTGACAAGCAAATCTAGTTAGCACTCCAGTTTTTCCTAAGCACATATTCAAATATTGTTTTTCGTTTGGAGTGTATCCGCCGTGGTGCCATTCAATATCCCATGCTTGTCCACTTGATACTCTAATCATTTCTGTAATATACAAATCATAAATTTGCATTCTTTGTTTCTCAGTTAAATTAAAATCATTATTTACTATTTTTGCCATTGGCCAAAAATACATTACTGCTCCAGTGTTAACCGCAGTATCTATTCCAAATATTTTGTGAACGCAAGGCTTTCCTCTTCGAGCTACTGAATCGTCTTCGACGTCATCACTCATCAAAGTTCCATTGTGAATTAATTCTACAATAGGGGCAACTTTCATTCCACTATCCCAACTCCCACCTAACGCTTCTGCAACAATGCAAGTCATTACTGGGCGAAATCTTTTTCCCCCTCTATCAAGTAAATCCCAAATAGGGTCATTTACTCCTTTTGTGTAAGCTAATAAATCTAATTCAAAAACAGTTTTTCCTAAAATACTTTCAATCCATTTAGCAGTTGCTTTTCGAGGGATGTAATTTTCAATTCCTTTTTCAACTTCTGGAACTTTTGCTTTTAAAAATTCTTTAATATCACTTTCAGTGTCTTTTTTTGTTATCATTTCCACCAACCCCACTGCACTATTATCAAAACTAATACTCTTAATGCGTTAAAAAGCTTTTTATTAACTTTTAACTTGACTTAATACAATTAATTTTATTATAAGCCAAGTTGTTCTTTGAATTTCTCCTCGAGTAAACTAAGTACACTATCTAATTTTTCAGTTGGAATTCTTGCGCCAGCTGCAATTTTGTGCCCACCACCTTCAACACCTTCAATACTCTGAGAAATTTCTTTTAGAGCTCCGCCAATATTAAGTCCTCTTCGAACTAATTCGCTAGTTCCTCTCCCACTTGCTTTTGTTGTCCCATCTAAATTTTTAGCCAAAGCAATAATTGGTTTAGTTTCAGAAATTATTGATCCATAAAGCATTCCTGCAATTACTCCCACAATTGATTCATCAATTACTTCGCCTGCGTCAAAAAAATAAAATGAACTTCTTTCTTCAATTCCTTTTTGTTTGATAAATTCAATTCCTCTTCGTAAATTTTCTCTATGTTCATCCATTAATGCAACTGCTTGTAAGTATCCGCTATTTCTATCTCCTTTACAAACGCTTAGCGCAATTTCTGAGTGTTTGTTTCTTGAGCATGCATTTAACATTGTTGCAAATTCTTTTCCATCACTAAGCGGAGAAGAGCTTTTTTCTTTTGTAAAGGTATAAACTTCACCAATTAATTCTGCTATTTTCCATTCAGGAGTGTTATTTTCTAAAAGCAAAACAAGTAAAGCACTAGTTAATTCTCTTTGTTGTTCAAATGCTAAATCATTATACGCGAGCCACTTTTCTGTGTAAGGATCTTTAAGAGGAATATCTAGACCTGTTAGAAATGCACGCACATTTTCTTCATTTGCTGTTAAACCTGGAAGAACTGGACTTGAAGAAAATAATAAAAATGAAACAAGTGGACGAGAAACTCGACCATACAAGCGCAAATCTTTTTTTACTTCAATTAATTTGTGTTCTTCCCCAATATCTAAAATTTTTCTATTTAATCCAATTAATGCACAAGTGTGATTTGCGTCCTGCATGTCGCCTAGTGCTCCAACAATTCCTAACACTGATAAATCAAAATTATTTTTGTTTAGTGCGAGCGAAAAAAAGAAAGTTACTCCTGAACCAGATATTTCTGTTCCACCATTTATTCCAAATAATAATGGATTCACTTGCCACGAACATTTTGGCATTACTCCTTCAACCATGATTGGTTGGTGATGATCCAAAACAAAATAATTTTCTCCAAAAGCTTCTGTTAAATAATCAAGTTGACCGCTTCCAAAATCAACAAATAAATAATTTTCACCTAACTCTTTTATTTGAGGAATATTTTCTTTATACAATTGTTTTAAACAAATTGAAGAAACTTTTTTTCCTTCTCGTTCAAGTGCCTTAATCGCAATTGCTCCTGAAGCACTACCATCTGCATCATGGTGAAATATCACTACAAAATTATCTCTTTTTTTTATTTCAAGAGCAAGTTTAGTTATTGCAGAAAAGAAACCTTCTTCGTTTCGTTCATTTTGAACCACTTCACTGTATTGCATAAATAACTAATTAGAAGGAGGCGTTTTAAATTTAGGGGAAGTGAATTGCCGGCCTAATTTAACCAAAGAAAAGACCAAAAAGCCATTTTTATTCTTTTTGATTCCTTTTTAGTGTACATGAGTTCTTTAGTTGAAAAAATTATTTCCTACTTCAAAAACCTCTTCAAACAAGAACCAGTAATAATAAAAACAACTTTAGAAAATCTACCTCTTCTTTTGGAAAAAAGCTTTTCAAAAAAAAGAGCAGAACTTGAGGAGTATTCTGCTAAAAAACTTTCAGAAATCAAATATGTTCACTCAAGAGCAAAAGCAATAACTAAATCAGTTAAAGATACTCCTCTTGAAGAAAAACCTAATGAAAGATTGAATCATGCGGTTGAAACTTCAAAAAGACAATTACTTATTCAGCTTGAAAAGTTACTGGAAAAAATTGATCCTTCAAAAATTGATAATAAAACTAATTCTTACCGAGAGTATGCGGCCAAAAGTGAAGCGGTTTTGATTGTGGAAGTAAATACTTTTAGAAAAAATATTGCATACACTAGTTTTTATCATAAGGATGAAATGAAGGAACTAGGAGAAGCACTACAGAATTTATTAAATAATTTGCATGATATGAACCAAAAATTTGAAAGCGAAAAAATTGTGTTTGAATTTGAAAATTTTAAAGATGATATTGGTTCTTCTCTAAAAAAGAAAAAAGAACTAACTTTAATTCAAAAACAAATAGAGGGTTTGAATGAAAAAATAATAGAAAAAAAAGAATTATTGAAAAATCAGGAAGAAAAAATTAATGATAAAATGAATAACACTGAGATGCAAAAAGCAAAAAAAGCTGAAGAGGAGCTTGTACAATTAGCAAATGAAAAGCAGGATCTAAAACTAGAAATAAGTGCATTACTACTAAATATTGATAGGCCTCTTGCTAGATACAAACAAATTGTGGATTCAGGAAGAAAAAAAGTCCCAAAGGAAGAAAAAGAAATGCTAGAACTTTTTATTACTAATCCAATTCTTGCATTGAAAAAAGATCCTAAAGCGGATCTCTTCAAAAAAATATTAAAAGATATGAAAAATTTAATTGAAGAAGGGGAAATTGAATTAAAGGACAAAGAAAAGGAAAAAAGACTTGAGGCACTAGAAGAAATTGCTAAATATGATTTTTTTGGAAAAGTATTTTGGAAAATGAATGAACTTCAAAAAAAACAATCAGATTTAAACAAAATAATTTCAACTAATGCAGCAAAAACTGATTTGGAAAAAGAAATAAACAAACAAAACGATCTTGAGAGAGAATTAAGAGAGTTGCATGAGAAAATCCAAACTGAAGAAAAACAAAAACAAGTGATTCAGAGAAATATTTCTAATGAAATTGATTCAGCGAGAAATTTTGCACAAAACTCATTAAAGCAGACAATTATTCTTGAAGAAGAAACACTTTAATCCAAAGTAGGCTTAGATTTGACTAATTTTGCCCCTTATCCAAAACCCTCTTTTTTAGGGGTAAAAAAGCTTTTTTTTAAACCTTTGATACAGTTAATATTATTATGAATAAGCTCGAAAACGAAGTAAAGCTGTGCAGCTACCTATTGAACAAATACTCTGATATAATTAACGAGCACGAGAAAAGAACCATAGGGGAAATTAAAGCACTTGTGGACGGAACGGACTTGAGCATTCAATCAATTGTTAACGATTTTAAAGATCCATCTTATTCATTTGAAGATGATTATTTTGAAGCACTAAAACAAACTTTTGATTTTATTCAAAAAGAAATTAGTTTTGTTGATAGTGATTTGAATGTTAATTATTGGTTTTCCCCAAGAGAAATGATCGAAGCTAAAGTTGCTGATGATGAAGATTTGGCAGTATTCCTTTGCGCATCAATGAAAGCATTAGGAGACAATAGAGCAGAGGTAATTATTGCAGAACTTGATGATTTGAAAACACACGCATTTGTAATAACTGAAATCAAAGGAGACTTTTTACTCCTTGATCCTGCGCAAGATTTTGAAGTGGAAAAATATAAAGGACAAAAAGCAGATGTTTTGAAAAACTATTCCTTTCACGGACAAAAGATCAAAAGATTTCTTTACAGATTCAATTCTGAAAAGTATGAACAATTTCTTGAGTGAAAGCTATGGCTCAAATAAGTAGGAGAAGACAAAAAAAGAAAGTCACGGGCAAATTAGTTGAAGAAGTACATAAAGAATTAAGTCTTAAATATTTTTTAGAACACATAAGAGCTCAACGAAAATATGAAAAATATCAACATGGAATAAGATTTATTAAAAATTTTCAAACCTCTCTTTACAAAGGAGAAAATCACACTTTTTTAGTTAGTTTAACAAAAACTTTTTTAGATAATCCAATTGGTGTTTCTCTTTCGACAAATATAGAAAGACGTCAAACACCTATTTTTTCAGCAAGCATTCGATTTGCAAAAGATAAAGTAGTTATTGAAACTATCCAAGGAACACCTTGGTTAAAAGAAATGAGAGAATTTGAGAAAATTGTTGGAATTCCTTCTTCAAGATATTTAGTGCATGAAATTATAGGGCAAGCAAGAAAAATAGGTTTTGATAAAGTAATGCTAATTGACCCCACAAAGCATGGTTCATATAGAAGTCCTTACGTACAAACTATTTTTGATGAGGAAACTAGAGCACTTCATACAAAAGTGGCTTTCAAAACAGCAACTATAACAGAAAAAAAGAGGTATATACAAAAAAGAAAAGAATTTTTAAGAATTCATCAAGAAAGAATGAGAAAACTTTATGAAAATGTAGCAAAAGGAGAGGGTTTTGAAAAAGAGGGCAAATATTTTGTAAAACAGCTAAAATAGCCAAATTTAATCTATTTAAACAAACTAAGGCCAAATAAGCGAGAAAACTCAGAACTTGAGCAGGTTTTTAAATCATACGAGATTGATATTAATTTAACAAAACATGAAAGGTGGATTGAAAATGAGTACAAAGAATAATTCAAGTAAGTGTTTGTATTGCGGAGCATGCGTTGGGGTTTGCCCTACACAGGCTATTGTGCTCAAAGACACAAGAATATTTATTGATGATAAAAAATGTATTAACTGTGGAGCTTGTATTACTATATGCCCAGTTGGTGCAATGATTTCGGAAAAGAAAATTTAAAGGGTGAAAAAATGGTTGCTGTGAATGATGTTTTGTATGATACAATAATTGTTGGAGCCGGCCCAAGCGGACTTGCAGCTGGACTTGAACTAGCTAAAGGAAAAGCTAATGTATTAATTTTAGATAGAAAACAAGAAATTGGTTGCCCAAAAAGATGCGCTGAAGGATTAAGCAATCGTTGGTTTGAAATAATGAAAATAAAACCAAAACCAGAGTGGGCGGTTCAAGAAATTAAAGGAGCTGTACTTTACGGACCAAATGGAAAAGAAGTAAAAATGAAGGATAAGAAAATTTTAGGTTATGTTCTTGAAAGAAAAATGTTTGAAAAATATTTAGCAATAGAAACAGTAAAACTTGGAGCAAAAATTTTATTAAAACACCAAGTAATTAGTGCTAAAAGAGAAAATGGAATTGTAAAACTTAATGTTGAAGTTAATAATGAAATAAAAGAATTCAAAGCAAAAATGATTCTAGCTTGTGATGGAATTGATTCGCTTGTTGCAAGAATGCTTGGATTGAATACAAAAAATAATTTGAATGATACTGATTCAGGGTACCAATACGAAATGACTGGAGTAAGCGGATATGATGAAAATTGTTTGCACTTATTCTTTGGAACAGAGGTTGCACCAAGAGGATATGTTTGGATTTTCCCTAAAAGAGATAATACTGCAAATGTAGGAATTGGAATTGGAGCTTATATTTCAAGTCAAACTAAAATCACTGCAAAACAATATCTTGATAGATGGATTGAATCTCAACCAGGATTAAAAAACGGTTCAATAATTGAAGTTAACGCAGGAGGAATTCCAGTTGGTGGATTTTTAGATAAAATGACTGCAGATAATTTAATTGTTGCAGGAGACGCAGGACACATGGTTGATCCAATTCACGGTGGAGGAATTGGAATAGCAATGGAAGGAGGAAGACTTTCTGGAGCTGTTGCATTAAGAGCAATTAAGAAAAATGATTTCACTGATAAAACAATTGAATCATACACAAAAGAATGGTTCGACCTTAGAGGAAACGAACTTAAGAGAAGATTGAAAGCAAGACATTTACTTGAACAATTGAGTGATGAGGATTTTAATTACTTGGCTGAATCTATTTCAATGGAAGAAGCACTTGCAATTGGAAACGGAACTTTAAGCAAAACTGCAATGGCAATTTTATTCACAAAGAAATTAATAAAACGACCCGGGCTAGTAAAAATAATGATGAAATATTTGCATGAAGGAAACGATAAAGCGCACTTTTGAATTCCTTCTTCTTTTATATTTCTTCAAAAACCCTTTTATTCCCAATCAATCATCATTATCTTATGGAAAATCTTCAACTCAGTAACTTGGCACTGCACCACTTAATTGATGAATTAAATTACTTTGAAAATGGGTTTGTAAATAATATACAAACCTTAGAAAATAATTGGATTAAAATGAAAGTGCATACTAAGGAATTTGGAGACAAACAACTTATTCTTGCCCCAAACGCAATTTTTGCTTCAAGTCAATCATTACAAGCAAAACAAAGCCCTGGTGGATTTAGCGCATATTTAAAAAAATTTCTTTACAATCAAAGAATGATTACAATCAAACAACATGGACTGGACAGAATTATTGAAATAGAGTTTCCTGAGTGTAAGTTAATTGTAGAACTATTTGCTAAAGGAAACTTAATCCTCTGCGATAAAAATAATAAAATCCTTAGAGCTTTTAGAAAAGAAGAGTGGAAGGATAGAAAGTTAGAGCAAGGAGAAGAATACAAGTTCCCTTCTTCAAGAGGAATAAGCCCGCTGGAAGAAACTGAAAACAATTTTTTTGAAAATCTTAAAAAAAATGAAAAAACATTATTTGGAGCTATGGTAGATATTTTGAACGTCTCCCCCCCCATTCTTGAACTTGTTTTTAGTAAAGAAAAAATAGATAAAACAACTAATGCAAAAGAGGTGGATAAAAAAACTTCATCAAAAATACTAAATGAATTGAAAAAAATTTATTCTTCAAAGCAAGAAAAAGCATATTTAGTTGGAAATAATTTATTTACAACAAACTTAGGAACAAAAGACAAAGAGTTTGAGTCAATCAACTTTGCAGTAAATGCGCTACTACTTGAGCAATTAGAAGAAACTCCAAAAAAAGAGGATGACAACAAAAATGATAAAAAACAAGATAAGGATTTGAAGAATTTAAAATCAAGACAAATGCAAATTTCTGGAATGACTACTCAATCAGAAGAAGCCCAAAAGAAAGGGGAAGAAATTTACTTGCATTATAATGAATTAAAGGAATTAACTGATGCAATAGGAAAAGCAAAAAGTAAAGGGTTAGAGGAAAAGGAAATTATTGAAAAAATAAACAAAGTTAAACCAATTATCAAAGACCTTGATTTTAAGAAAAAGAAACTTATTGTTTCATTCAAAGACAAAAACTAATTTAGTAAGAAACTATTAACAAAATAAAGAAAATAACTAGTCTTTTCCCAAGAAAAAATCTTTAACGCCAATTAAAGGCAAAAATCAAAAGGTTTTAATAAAAGCGAATTCATTCAAGTAAAAGTTAATCGGCAAACGCTCCATATGGAACGCTTAACCGCATTTAGTATAACTTTATTCTTTTCCTTGAACATCTTCTAGGATTTCTCTCTCGTCAACAATGAATACATCACTCACTGCTGTTACTGACGCATATGGTATTTCTACCAATTTGTCAACTTTTCCGAGCTTAGCTAAAAGCCTAGAGTTTCTATCCACTTCTACTACCAAGTATTCTACGTCCCCACCAATTTCAGAAACTACTATGTCAACCAATTTGCCGACTTCGTCTCCTCTATTAGTGATTACTCTCTTGGAAGCCAATTGTCTTGCTATTGTGTATTTATACATTTTCACACCCAAAAAACTTAATTTACAAATAGAAAGGCTAACTGCTTTATAAACGTTTGCACAACGAAAACCAAACCAAATTTGTGTTATGTAAAAACCATTTTGTTTAGTTAATTTATCAAAAGTAAAAATTGATTTATTCACTTCATTATGTAGATGAAAGTTAAGAGGTGAAATACCCCCACTAACAAAAAGTAATCAACGCACAAAGATTTTTATTCACAAAAAACATAAAACTAATCATGTCACTAAAAGATCCTGATGATGATTACGATGAACTTGTAAATGAAAAAAGCATTCTTCCTAAAGGATTATTTAAAAAATCAAAAATGTTAATCTTTATGATCCTAATTGGAATTATAATTGGAGCATTTTTACAATACTACGTTCTCAACCCAATAATATCTGACCTTAGTAGCAGTGATTGTATATCAATAAAAAACACAAATCAATTACTTAACACAGAAAACGACTGCTTATACTATGCTTTAGGAGCAGAGAGTAAAAACGCAAGCCAAAAATGTGCTACAAGAAACCTAATTGAGAAGCAAAATGCAAAAGACTTCAATGAAGAAACCGCTTAACTCTATTGAAAAATTAGTTTGGCAATTGTCGAAAAAGCATAAAGATTTTTAAATCACAACAAGCGTGCCTTCTTTTATGAAAAAAAAATTCTTCATTTGTGTAATTACTATTTTTTTAATTTTAATATTAAGTGGATGCACAGAAATGACGCGAACTGAAAAAAATTTATGTATATCTCTTTCGAGTAAAAGTTATGCTTACATCCCTGTTTGTGAAACTGAAAATAGTTGTTTTGAAAAAGTGTCCTTACTGTTTAAAACAAAATTAGGTTATGAGGAAGAAAGCATATTATATGAAATAAAAAATCACGTAGCACGAAGTTGGTACTTTTATAATAAATCATTAAAAGAACAAAAAACTATTCAAACTTATTGCCAAAAAGGGGATGCGATAAATGCAGCAGGATCTTTAAACCAAGCGCAAGAATTAATGACAGAATCCTTTTCTGAACTAGACCAGGGAATGAAAAAAAGCTTTGAATTAATTAATATTAAAGAAAAAGAATTAACTAAGGAAGAAATTGATTTAATAAAAGAAGAAGCTATTTATACAAATTTAGTTACATTAAGGCAAATAATTTCTGAATTAAGTAATGGTGCAACAAATTCTGACACTTATGTATCTTATTACTCAAAAAAAGCCCAAGAGTTTGCAAAATCCAGTGCTTCAAAAGGATTTCCCCTTCTTGTGGAAAAAACCCCTTTTTGGATAGAAAATTTTGGACTAATAAATAATTCAATTCTTGATGCTCTTGGAATTGAAAAAGAAAGTAGTTTTGCTTTTGCAGAAGAATTACTTGAAAACTTAATAGAACAAGCAGAATTTGCGTTTTATAAAAAACAAAGTCTTTTAGCACTGCAAAAATTCCCAATTTATGAATTTATGAAACTCTATTCTGATCTTGGGGGGAATAATAATTCAGCGCTCAAAAGATTTTCTGATTTAATAAATAATTTAAGCCAAAATCAACTTAATTTAAATAAAAAACTTGAAGAAGAATGGTTACTCAACGAAAAAAACTCAATTAGCATAAATGAATTATTAAAAACTGAAAAAGAATCAGAAAAGTTTGAACCCCTTGCAAATAAAATAATGAAACAAACAATAACAACTGATACAAATATTATTCAAAAAGCCAAAAACGCGCAACTAAGGTTTATTGAATTAAAAGAAAAAAAATATTCTTCAACCCTAACCAAAGGAAAAGAATTAGAAGAATTAAAAGAAATAGAAATTAATTTTAATGAAATTATTAATTCTCTTTTATTCAAAATAACAGGGTTTAAGGAAAAATTAATTGAGCAATGCAAGTTAGAAGCTAGTGAAAAAATAGATATAAAGACTACTGAAAATAAAGAAATAACAGAACTTTTAGAAGAAGTAACTTATTTTTCTTCTAGAGTAAAAAATACTTTAGGAACTGAATGCTTATTACTTTGCGAAGAGTTAATTGCTAAAAAAGACCTTTTAGACAAATCAATTAAAAGCACACTTTTTCTTCAAGCAGAAAAAAAGGATTTATCTAAAGATTGCATTTTTTTCTTAGAAAAAATCTTCACGACCCAGCAACTATTTGAATTAAAGGAAAAATTTGAAGAACTTAAAAAAACACAAATTACCACTGAAAATTTAAATGAATTTGAAGAAAATTGCAAAACAATAAAACTACAAGTTGAAAATGAGTTAAAGTCAAATATGGAATATATTGATTTAAAAACCCAATATACTTTACTAAAAGAAAATTTAATAGAATTAGAAGAAATTGCTTTTTACATAAATGAAAAAGAACTTTTTACTTTAACAGACAAATATAACATTCAAAAAGACACTTTTGAAGAATATTTTTATAATTCAGAACCACTTCTTGAAAAAATAATTGGAATAAATGAAACACTATTAGAAAAGATAACCTTGTTAAACAAAGAAATAATTCAAACAATTGAGAAAAAAACCATCTATTATATTGAAAAAAATATTGAAATTGTAAAATTAAATTCACAACCAATCGAATTAAATAAATCTAACTACTCCAACATGCGTTTAATCATTAATAACCCATTTAAAGAAATAAACAAAGAAATTTACTTAAAAATTAATTTTGACATAAATCAAATGGACAAAAAAGACCCTTGTGTAAATTCTATTTTGCCAAAAACAATTAAACTATTTTATTTACCAACAGGAAAAACAACAATTGATTATTTTGAAGAAACCCTGTTTAGTTCAAAAGAAAAAAATTCTTTCATTTATTCATCAAATGAAATTAGTTTATTAAAAAGAGAAATTGAAATAGTTCCAAAAATTAGTACACAAAAGTTATTAGTTAAGACAAACCAACCACAAAACACGATTAATACAATTGTTTTAATTAACTCAACTGAAACGCTTTTTGCTAATGAAAATGGAGAAACTAAATTTGTTGTTGAAAAGTTAGAACCAACGACAAAAATAGAAATTTTTTATTATTTGACAAACATACTTAAGGTGACTAAAGAATTAATTGAAACAAAAACCACAAATATTGATGAAACCTTAATTTACAAAATTACTGCACAAAACACCCTTCCATTAAAATTAACTTCTAACATAATAATTACACTCCCTTCAACTAATGCAGAAATTAATACTTATTCCGCTGATTATACAAAAAAAGAAACTAAAAAAATTAATAACAAACTTATAATACCAAATCAAGATTTTTTGGAAAAAGAAACAAAATATTTTGAAATTTGGGTTAAAACAAGCAGTGCACTTGATTATTATAAAGAAGGATTAGAAAAACAAGAATCATTTTTTATTGAGCACAACTATTTAGAGAAAGCAAAAAACACCAAAAAAATCAGAGAGGGAGAAAACTTAGAATCAATGAAAAGATTGTTTGAATCAAATTCAGAAGAAATAACAAAAATAGAATTTGAAGAAAAAAACAAATCTTCTTTAGAATTAATGAAACAAAAACTTTTGGAAAAAATAGAAGAATTAAGACAAAAACAAAATGAACTATACAATTTAGGATTAACTTTGGAAGCTGAAAAAATAGGAACAACTCTTGATTCAATTATTAGTGAAAAATTGGATTCAGAAAAAGAAATTTCAATTGCATTTGATAAATTAGTAACATTATATTTTTCAGCGGAAAATAAATTAAAAAGTGAAGTTGAAAAAATGTGGGAAACTATAACTACTAAAAGTGAAAAAAATGCCAAATTGACAACTCTAAAAAATACTTTTTTTGAAAAAAAACAATTATTTGATGAACAATTTTCATTTGATATGAAAAGCGCAAACAAAACATTTGTTGAACTTCAAAAAGACTATTCTTTTTTTCTAGATATGTCAAAAGAAATTGATAAAAATAATCTTCAAAAAGAAAAAGAACTAATCAAAAAATTAAATGAAGATTTGAATTATTGTAAAACTACACTTAGCTTGATTGAAAAAGATCTTATTGAAAATAATTCTGCATTAATTAAAGCAAAGTTTATTGTTCCTTTAACCCAATCAAGAATTGATAAAATTAAGTTTCTTTTAGCCGAAATAGAAAATTCTAATTTAACTGCTGAAGAAAAAATTAAAAAAATAGAACCATTAAAAACAGAAATTTGGGAAGCTAATGAATTAATAAAAAAACAAGCAGTTTTAGAATTCAATAAAGCGGTTGATAATAAAACACCAACTAAACTTCTACAAGAAGGGAAATCTCTCCTTGACCAAAATAATTACATTAGCGCATATTTACTTTTATCTAATAATTCAACACCAAAGCAAACACTCATAGGGTTTAGTTATTTTTTACCCATATTATTAATAATTATTGCTGCTTTTGTTGTAAATAACAAAATTAGAAAAAACAATAAAGACACAAATGAAAAAAAGAAAAAAATTATGGAAGAGTGGGATAAATTATAAAACAATTAAAAAAATTACTTCTTTGCGTAATTAATCCATCCAAATATTAATAGGCCCACAATTATTCCTGCAATTGCAAGAAGCACACCTAAAGGAAGTTGAGTTTGTTTTGATTCTATTTCAATTGTGTTTGATGTAAAAATACTATTATTATCAGTTATTGTTGCAAAAAAATTTTCCTTACTTACTTCTAAAGCAAGAGTTGTAAAAGTAATTTCCTGTTCCCCGTTTGGCGAAACATAAACTTCTTGTAGAGAATTATTTACTTTTGTTTGTGGAGAAAGAATTATTGTTCCATAAAAAGGAGCAGTCCAATTATTTTTTATAATAGCTTTAAGTGAAGTTGAATTTTCAATTGTCACTAATGAAAGTTCAATTTGCTTTGGAGTAACTACGCTTAATGTAGGGTGATTACTAATTAATACTTGCTCCTCACCAAAATTGTTTGTAAAAAATAATGCTGCTGAAGGCAAATTATAAGAACTAACCAAAGTTGGTTTAATATAATAATCAAATTGTTTTGTTTCACCTGGTGAAATTGAAGTTGTTATACTTGAATCCCCATCAACTATGTCAAAACTTGAAATTGTTACTTTTGCTCTTGTATCAGGGTGAACAAATTGCAAGTAAACTGAAGAAAGCTTTGTCCCTTCATTTGAAACAATAATACTCATTTTTGCTCTTGATCCTAAAAAAATCTGAGAAGGCGCTTGATTTCTTATCTTAAGTAATGGAATGTCATAAATTCCAACAAAAGAATTTTTCAAAATAGAAACATTGGTTGTATTCCCACCCAAACTAGCACATATTAAAAGTTTGGCGTTTCCTTCTTTTAATTCAGGCAAATACAATCTAGCCCAGCAAGAATTATCTTTGCAGGAAAAAAACTCTTTCCAAAATACCTTTTCTTCTCCACCATTTACTGTAACTGAAACATAAGTATTATCAATCTCAATTCCACCAAAAATAGCATTAATTGAAAGAAGCCCTACCCCAACTTCATTTAAATCAGATTCGGCTAAAGTCAAATCAATAGTTTGACATTGTTTTGATGAAACTATTGAAGTATTAATATCAGTAAACCCAAAATCTGACAAAGGTGATTGATAAGCCATTACAGTGCTTAAAAAAAGCAAAACTAAAAGTAAAACTAAATATTGTTTCATAAAACCACACTAGTATATAATGCATTTTATCTAAAACAGGTTTTAAAACGTTTACCAGAGGGCTAAATTTTACTTTTTAGGCAAAAAATACCCTTTTTTGCTTAATTCAACCAAACTGTTTGCCAAAGTAAATCTAAAATCAGGGGTTGAATTTATCAAAATTATTTTATTTTTTGCATAATTTTTCTTTACATGCTTTAAACAATAATCAATTCCTTCACAAAACACATTATCCATTATTTTTTCTGGAGAATATCTTCTTCCTTCTAATCGCATTTCTAACTCATCAGGATTTACTTTCAGTACTACAACAACATCCACTTTTAATTTTGCTTCACAAAGAACATGACCTTCAAAAATAATATTTTTATTTTTTAATAAAAATGAATTTACTTTTTTTTGTATAGGTAAAATTGGTATTTCAAGTTCATTTTCATCATTAAATGAGCCTAATTTATTTTTTAAAGCAAAATCTTTTTCATTAATTACTTTTAATTTAAATAATTTTCCTAATTCTTTTGCAATCAAGGTTTTTCCTGTTCCTGGAGTACCGGTTACTAGTAATTTCATAATATTAGACAGAAAAAAAGAATTAATAAATAAATCTTATTTAACAAAAATGAAAAAAAAGTTACTTTAAGTTTTTAGGAAAAGCAAAGCAATCATTTGTAAGGCATTTGCCTTTAGAGTCAAGAGATTTACATAAAGAAACTTCTCTTTGACAAGAAACAATTACTTGATCCATTTTATCTATTTTCTTTAAGCGTTTGGAGTATAAATACTTTATTCTATCGTGGGCGGTGTAGAAATCTTATTGGATTTCTAATTGGACGTTAATTTTTATGTTTCGTCCGATGTGTTCGATGTTGTATGCTAGTGCTTTGATTGTTACTGTTTTTTGTTGGT
>Ga0268276_1001924_pt1 | contig 18819 bp, 20 predicted proteins | sample saktaG_4_FD_190145 | JGI IMG/M metagenome (GOLD analysis project Ga0268276, IMG submission 190145) | Saline water microbial communities from Sakinaw Lake, British Columbia, Canada - sak_2010_1_5_45m | ecosystem: Environmental > Aquatic > Non-marine Saline and Alkaline > Saline ... | reverse complement strand
CAAAAGTTTCAGGATATTGTTATTGGAATGGAACTGCTTGGTTAGCTACAACAAATGCTCAAACAGCAAAATATGGAAATGATTATGTTTATTTTTTAGGGAATTCATCAACAGGAAAAGCGGTGCTGCGTGGTGGCGGTTGGGATGTTGCTGGCATTGCAGGTCCTTTTTGTGCGCTTTTGAATAATGCTCCTTCGTTTGTGTACCGCAGCGTTGGGTTTCGCTGTTGCAGTAGTTAATCTGGGGGCTGGTATCTGGGAAATTTGGGGTGAAGAATGATTGGAAGTTCGGAAGGTTAGGTGAGTTTGAGAAGTTGGGAAAAGGAATCAACTTACGTGGGGGAGGAGATTGGGAGAAAGTGTTCGCCGAATGGCGCGCGCCGAAAAAGAGAGGGCAAAAAATATGAAAAAAGATGGGAAGGAAAAAGAATTTGGAGAGAAAAAATGGTGAATAAATTAAGCAAAATGGAAAAGAAAATAGGAAAAATAAAAGATGATAAATAAAAAAGTAATTGAAACAGAACATCATGAAAATAATTCAAAGAAAAATTTGTGTATTATTATTAATACATATTATCAAAAATGATAATTGAAAAAAAGAGATAAAAAATATTAAGTTGTATAAATATACAACTCTGGTTGATAAATAAAAAACAAAAAAGGAGTATATAATATGAATGAAGAAAAAAATGAAACACATATAGCTATATTCAAAGGAAAAACAATAAGAAGAAAGCTTGTTGATAATAAATGGTTTTTTTCTGTTGTAGATATAGTTGGGGTTTTGAGTGAAAGCACTATTCCTAAGAGATATTGGTCTGATTTAAAGATAAAGTTAAAAGAAGAAGGTTTTGAGTCATACGATAAAATCGTACAACTGAAATTAAAGTCAGGAGATGGAAAGGAATATGAGACTGACTGTGCAGATACAGAAGGCATTTTTAGGATAATTCAATCAATTCCATCTAAGAAAGCTGAACCATTTAAGAGATGGTTAGCTAAAGTGGGTTATGAAAGAATACAAGAAATAGAAAATCCTGAGCTTGCTCAGGAAAGAATGAAAAAACTTTATGAATTAAAAGGTTATTCAAAAGATTGGATAGATAAGAGATTAAGAGGCATTGCAATAAGGCAAAATCTTACTGATGAATGGAAAAATAGAGATGTTAAAGAGGAAATAGAGTATGCAATTTTAACTAATGAAATAAGTAAAGCAACTTTTGGAAAGACAGTTGAAGAATATAAAAAAATAAAAAAACTTGATAAAGAAAATTTAAGAGACCATATGGATGATCTTGAATTAATATTTGGCATGTTAGGAGAAAAAGTTACAACTGAAATTACAATTACAAAAAATACACAGGGGTTTGATGAATGTTCTGTTGCAGCAAGACAGGGTGGAGAAGTTGCAGGCAATGCAAGAAAAGAAGCAGAAGAAAAAATAGGTAGACCTGTTGTTTCTGAAGAAAATTATTTATCTTTGGATGAAAATATAAAAAAGAAGAAAAAGAAAAAAGTTTTAGAAATAAAAAATAGATAAACTAAAATAAAAGATGATGAAAAAAGATGGGAAAGAAAAATGATGGAAACACCTCAAATACAGCAAGGTTTTTTAGAGGGACAAAGTACTTTTTCCCAGTTTTCCAGAATCTATCACATTCAAGGAGAGTTCACAATGATTGAAGATATGAAAATTTTTCATAAAACATATGAATTCATTAAATGGCTTCATACCCTGTTGAACAAATTTCCAAAATTAGAAAAATATACAATGGCACAAAAAATAGAAAACACTTCATTAAATTTTTTAGAAAGCATTATACAATCAAATAATGATTTTGATAAAAGACAATCCCTGCAAAAAGCAATTATTGAATTAGACAAATTAAGAATTTTTTTCAGGCTTTCTAAGGACTTGCAGTTTATCAGCTTTGACCAATATGAATATGGTTCTAAATTAATAAATGAAATAGGCAGAATGCTGGGAGGTTGGTACAAGAAATACTCTAATATTCCTTTATCCTAAAGTCCTTGAAATTTTTGGACTTTGGGGGTGGAATGGGTTGGATTGTGATTAACAGCGCGGTGATACGTGGTGGCAATTGGGATAATACTGGCAATGCAGGTCCTTTTTGTGCGAATTTGAATAATGCTCCTTCGAATGTGAACAACAACATTGGGTTTCGCTGTTGCAATAGTTCCCAAAGCCAGATTCATTGTCTTTACGGAGATGATAAACAGTGCAAGAGAACTACATCAATCCAAATCCAAGCTAAAGAAGCTAAATATTAAACTAAAAACCAGCGGTTAGTAAGATGAAGCCAAATGCTGATTGAACCCTGCTGGTTTTCACACTAAAAATAATAAAATGGAAACACATAAAAATTTATCCCAGAAAGTTTGTAGGTTTGAAAATCTTTATAATGCTTATCTAAAAGCAAGAAAAGGCAAGAACAATTCAGCAGAAGTTCTTAAGTTTAGTTATAATCTGGAAAATGAATTATTAAAACTTCAATGGGAATTAAAAAACCAGACTTACAAAACAGGAGAATACAAGCATTTTATTATTTTTGAGCCAAAAGAAAGAAAAATCTCTGCTTTGCCTTTCAGAGATAGGGTTGTTCACCATGCTATCTGCTCGGTTATTGAGCCGATATTTGAAAAGAAATTTATTTATGATTCTTATGCTTGCAGAAAAGGAAAAGGTACTCATGCTGGAACAGATAGAATTCAAAATTTCATAAGAAAAACTAATGGTAATTACTATGTCCTTAAATGCGATGTTTCAAAATATTTTCCAAGTGTAAATCATGAAATTCTGAAACAAATTATAAGAGAAAAGATAGCAGATAAAAAATTATTGCAGTTGTTAGACAAAATAATAGAAAGTTCCTGCTCAGAAAAATATGATTTTTCTAATTCTGAAGAACAAAATGTTCAAAGTTCTTTGCAAAAAGGAATCCCCATTGGTAATTTAACTTCTCAGCTTTTTGCTAATATCTACCTTAACAAATTTGATGAATATGTAAAATATGAGCTGAAAATAAAATATTATGTTCGTTATATGGATGATTTTGTCGTACTGCATGAATCTAAAAAATATTTGCATGAAGTGAAAGAAAAAGTCAGATTATTTTTTATTTCAATAAAATTAACATTGCATCCAAAAAAAGTAAATATTTTTCCAGTTGCATTAGGGATTGATTTTCTCGGTTATATTATTTTTAATAATTATAAATTAGTCAGAAAGAGCACTGTAAAAAGATTTTTAAAAAATGTAAAAATAAAATTAAAGAAATATGACTCTTGCAGTATTAATTTTAACAAATTAATGGAATCATTTAATTCATGGGAATCTTATATGGACTATGGTAATTCTTATAATTTAAAAAAAAGTTTACAGGAGAAGTATTTAAAGAATGTTATGTAACTTGTTAAAAGAGAATATGAAATTCAGGCGAATTCCAAAAGAAATTCGGAAGAACAAGGAAATTCAGGCGAACGCCTTCGGCATTTGGAAGTGTCGGACAGGAAGTCCTCTCTGGCGAACAGGAGTTCGGAAGAATGAATTGTTAATATTTGGTATTTTAATTTTTATATTTAATGTAAATTTAGTTTTTGCTGCAGACCTTAATTATACTACTGGAGATGGTGTATATGGTATATTAGCTGATACTGGAAATACTAATATAACAGGTGCCTTGAACTTGACTCTGCAAATGCGGGCTTGCTCTTTTGCTAATTGCTCTGATGCAGACTGGTCTGCAGTTTACACCAATGCCAGTTATACCTCTCTTGCATCTTTAGGCAATGCTACTTATTTTCAGTATAAAGCAACATTCTTTACAGAAAACCAAAATTATACTCCTTATTTGTTTAATGCAACAATAGATTACACTTATCTTGATATAACTTATCCATTAATTGATTATGTTTCTCCAACACCTTCAAATAATTCTGGAGCTTCAGGAAGTTTTGTTGTAAATGTTTCAATAACTGAAGAAAATTTAAAGAATATAACTTGGAACTGGAATGGAACTCTAACCACTTTTAATTCAAGCAATGAAAGTTTAACTGATTTAGGAGATGGAAACTGGATATTTACTTATACTCAATCAGGATTAGTTGTGGGGCAAAGTTATACTTATAATGTATCTGTATCAGATTATGCTAGTAACATCAACCAGACAGAAACAAGAATAATAAAGGGAAATACAGCTCCAAGTTTATCTGTATCTTACACCCCAAATTCCACTGATGAATTAGACCCTAATGTAAATATTAGTGTAACTGTGAATATCTCTGATGCTGATGATAATTTTGATTCTGCAATACTGCAATGGAAAAATTCAAGTTTAAATGTTTGGAATAATATTACTTTAGATAACCAGACTGCAAAATCATATTATACAATTGTCAATGCAACATTTACTCTTCCTGATTATGAAGATAATATAACTTATAGAATTTGGGCAAATGATACTGCGGGAGACAGCAGTAACAGCAGTTTATACATTATCCAGAGTTTCTGGGACTGCACCTGGAATTTAAGTGTTTCATCTTTGGAAGAGGCTTCAGGATTTCAGGAAGACAAGCTCCTAGGAAATTTTACAATTACAAATAATGGTGATGAAAATTATTTGGGGGGGTGCATTGTGGAATTTATGACAAGTTGGGGTGGCTTTTCAAATGATTATTACCAGTCTGATACTATTCCAGGTGGTATTAAGGGAATTACATTTAACCCAAGTACAGTTACTCTGTCAGCAGGAAAAAACTCAACTATGATAGTAACAGGAGGGTTTCCATATACAAGCAGTGCTTTGCAGGAAACACCTATCTTGAAAATAATTTCAAATTTTACAGATACTATTGACGGCATCACAATAAGATATATTAATGCAACAATGATTGTTGTTTCAGGAGCTACATTATTCCAGGACATAATTGAGCCTTCAACCTCTTTAATTAATATAGAGTTGACCAACCAGATAATAAACTGGTCTTCTTATGTAAGAAATTTAGGGGGAGATGGAGCAGATAATAATACTGCATATAATGTCTCATTTAACTGGACTCTGCCTTCTTCTCTTTCAAACAAAATAACCCCTGGAAATACTACTTCCTTTTATGAAAACCTTTCAGATTTCTCAAAACAATACAATAATCTAACAATTGAATTTACAAAATCAAATCTTGAAAGCAATGCTCCGGCTGTTAACACACCGATTACAATTTATATTTATTCTTATGGATATGAAAATATAACTGGAAATTTATCTTTGATTTTAGATTCTGAAAACAGCAGTTTATTGACAGATTCTTTTAATGTTACTTTCCTATGTAAAAGCAAAGCAGATGGAATTACTATTTCTTCATGCGGAATCTTAGATGGGGATTATGTTGCTCCAGTTGCAACTACGCCAGGCACGGGGGGCGGAGCAAGCGGAGCAGGCTCTGCAAGAAATTTATATGAGAAATCTGAATCAACTATTGAATTAGTAAGAGGAGAAGAGCAGGAATTTAAACTAAAAATAGAAAATAAACTAAATTCTTTTAAAGAAAACATCAAGATATCAGTATCTGGAGTTAATTCAGAATATATACAATTGATTCCGTCAACTATCTCCAGCATAGAGCCTCAATCTTTTGCAGAGATAACAATAAAAATATCTTCTCCAAAATATTTCAATTATGGAAAATATCTTCTTTCATTTGAAATAAAAGGAGATATAAGGAGCAATTTGACAAGATATCCTTTTACAGAGAATAAATATCTGACTTTGTATATAGTTGAATTAAGCAGGAATTCTGCAATGGATTTAATGAGTTCATCGGAAAAAATGATTTTAGAGATGAATAGTTCAGGATTGAAAGTGGAGAGTTTGATAAGTCTGTTAAATGAAATGAATGAGTCTTTTTCTAACTATGATTATGGAACTTTAAAATTAAAATACGGGGATTTGAAGAAAATTTATGATTCTGCACTGGAATCAAAGAAAATCCTGGAAGAATTAAATAAAGGAATAAACAATTCAATAAAAAGAGGAATATCAGTTATAGAAACCCAGAAACTGGTTTTTATAGCAGAAGTTGCATTTGAGAGAGGGGATTATATTCTTGCATTTGAAAGACTGAAAGAGGCAAAGTTAAGCTATGCCCTTGAAGTTAAAGGGGAGTTTAATTTAATTTATGAAATAAAAAATAACCCTTTGCAGTATTTAGGTATCTTCATTAGCCTTGGAATTTTTGGATTTGGAACTTCTTTATTTACTAGGAGAATTTTATACAAGAAAAAGATTAGACTATTGAATGAAGAGGAAAAACTTCTTTTAGAGCTTATGAAAGTTGTTCAGAGAGATTGTTTTGAAAAAAATAAAATGTCCATGGAAGAATATGGAGAGGCAATGCACCAATATGAAAATAAACTTAGCGAGACAATAGAAGACAAAATAAGATTTGAGGCAAAACTTGCAAACCTGATGAAGATAAAAGGAAAGAAAAATGTCCTGAATGAGGAGAGGAAAAATCTTGTTGAGATGATGAAGAAACTTCAGTCACAGTATCTGAAAGAAGCAAAAGTTGAGATAAGAGTCTATGAAAATATGATGAAAAGCTATGCTTCAAGATTAAGTGAAGTTGAGGAAAAATTGGTCTTTTTAGATGCACAAGAATCTCTAAGAAGCAAGGGTTTTTTCAGGAGGTTATTCAAATGATTAGAGGAACTGCAAAAAAATTAATCTTTATTATATTTTTAATTTTGATAATTCAGTTCGTCAATGCTGAAGAAAATCTGACTATACAAAAACAGGCTGAATTATGCTTAATTGATTCAAGATTAATATTAAATGAACTTATTGAAAATAATTTTAGTTATGAGAGAGTTAATGATAGTTTGAATAGAGCTCAAAATCTTTATGATGCACAGAAAGTATTAGAGCAGAAAGGAAGAAAGGTGGATTTTTCCCTGATTCTCCCTTATTGCAAAGATATAAAAGATATAAGGAATCTTGCTTTTGAAGCCATAGATGCATATTTTTCATTAAAGAAATTTTACTATGTCTCAATAACCCCTGAAATGAATGCATCAGAAGTGGACGTTATTATTGCAGAGATAGAGGATGAGATAAATAGCGAGAGATATGAGAAAGTTTCTTTTTTAGTCAATAGTGCATACGATAAGATTTCAGAGGTTAAATCCTCTTACACTACCTTAAATTTATTTTATACCTCAACAGCGAGAGGATTAAAGAATTTTTTCCAAAAGAACTGGCTATCTGTTTTAATAACCATTTTTACATTATTGATTCTTTTTTTCATTTATCACAAGGCGATAAAGCAGAGAATTGTTGAAAACAAAATAAAAAATCTTGGGTTGAGAAGAAAGAACCTGCAGGAGCTTATTAAAAAAACACAGATGGATTATTTCCAATATGGGAAAATCTCAGAGGGGAATTATAATATAAGAATAAGACAATTTGCTGAATTTATAAGGGATATAGACAGGCAGATTCCTTTATTGAAGGAGGAAATTATGAAGGTTGGGAAAACTAAAGTTGAGAAAGATAAAGTTAAGAGAACTCAAATTAGGGAGATTAAAGTAAGAAAATCTGAAAGTGAGAAAGCTAAAAGAAAAGTCAGAAAGCCTAAAATTAAAAGGGTTAAAACAAGAAAAACTAAAAGGAAAAAATGAAAAAACTAGAACTAAAAACGTTAAAATCAGAAAAATTAAAGTTCGGAAAGCCAGAATTAGAAAAGCTAAACTTAAAAAAGGTTAAAATCAGGAAAACTAAAAGGAAAAAATGAAAAAATTAAATGAAATGACTAAAAAAGAAAAGAAAGAGTTTTTATCAATGGATTTAATTGAGAGATTAATAAGACTCGAACAGAGAGTTTCAGCAAGTTTTGGGCAGTTCATTCCCTATTCGCAAACAGAATATTTTAAAAATCTGTCAGAAAGAGAAAAGAGAGAATTTGTTAAATATTTGAAGAAAAACAAGAGAAAGAAGTATCTTCTTGGTTCTTTTTTCTTTTTTTTGGTTGCCGGAGCAATTTTTCTCCACGGGAGTTTCACAGCAAAGGTGGTGGAAGAGAATCTCAAAATCCAAAACACTCTTTTTACAAACATTCTTTTGATATTGTTTTTAATTTTTATTTTTATAACTGTGATGTTTTTTTTATCTGGCAAGAGAAGGAAAAAGAGGCTCAAGAGTCATTTTGATATTATTGATAAGTTATACCTTAAAAAGGTAAATAAATAAGTTTTTAAATTAAAAAGAATATAATATATTTATGAAAAAAAAGAGCGGGATGGAAAAAAGAGAAAAAGAAAAGAAACAGGAATTTTTTAAATTAGGTATACCTGGCTTTGATGATTTGGTTCATCCTGGAATTCCTGAAGGAACTTCTAATCTTGTTGAGGGTGGTCCTGGGAGTGGCAAGACAATTTTTTGTTTGAATGTTGGGATGAATGCATGTAAAAGAGGGAAAAGGGCGCTGTACATGAGTTTTGAAGAGCCAGAATCCAGGCTGAGAAGCCATCTTAAAAATTTTGGATTAAATACAGAGGAGTATGAAAAAAAGGGGCTTTTATACATAAAAAGATTTAATGCACTTGATATAGCAAGGAGTGTTGAAGCATTGCTTTCAGAGGCAAAAAAAGAATTGCTTATAGATGTGCAGCCTATCTTGATTCCCCCTGAGTTCAAGCCAGATATTGTTTTAATAGATTCTTTATCAAGTATTGCAAGTGCATTTGCAGGAGAGGAGAGCAGATTTAGAATTTATATGGAGCAACTTTTCCGTTATCTTGAAAATCATGAGATAACTTCTTTTCTTATAAGAGAAACTGCAAATCCAACACACATTGGGGCAACTTTTATTGAAAAAGGAGAGGCAGTATCTTTTCTTTCTGATGGAATAATAGCTATTTATAATGTTCTTTTTGAAAATAGCAAGAGAGGAAGAGCATTAGAGATAATTAAACTAAGGGGGATAGATATTAAAAGACAAATTGTTGAGTGTGATGTTGGAAAAAATGGATTTGTTGTTTATCCTAATAGAATTATAAAGGGCAGTTATAAATTAACTTAGTTTTCTATAAGAATTTAAAAATTATTTTAAAGTATTCTGATTGATTTAACTTTAATTAGCTTTAAAAACCTGTTTTATTTAATTCATTCATGGGGGTGTTAAGAGGTTTTGGAATAGTTATTATTTCTATATTTCTGTTTATTTCATTGTTGCTTGCAGGAATATTTGCTTCTATTAGCTTATCTTTAAATTATGACAATGTTCAACCGAGAATTTATTCTATTGCCTCTGAAATTATTGAAACTCAAATAGGTGCAGAATTAATAACAAACAAACTTGTGCCTTATTTGGATGTATTCTGCAAGACAAATACAGAAATAATTCAGGATTTTGAAGGATATGCTTTTGTTTATCCGTGTTTGGTTGTTCAGGGGGGTCATGACAGTATTATTAATTATAGTGTGAATTATCTTGTAAGTGATTTTTATTATAAAGAATATAATTGCAGTTTTGTAAAATGTTTTGAAGAGTCAAAAGTTCCTTTATTTCTTGTTTCAAATTATGCACGTCAATTCTGGAAATCCCTTTTCTTTAAATTTTTGATTGCTTCCTTTATTTTGTGCTGTTTGGTAGTTTTGCTTATTGAGAAAAAATCAAATGCTCCTTTTCTTGTTGGTTCCTTGGTTGTTGCGGCTTCATTGATAGTTTTGACATTGGGGAAGATTGGAACTTTTGTTGCCAAGGTAATTTTATCTCCTCTCTCTTTGGCATTGTCTAAGGAGAGTACAAATGTTATTCTCGCCCAAGTTGTAGCAATGTTCTTTTCGGAATCATCAAAAGTTTTCCTATGGATGTTTATTGCTGGATTAATTTTAATAACTATTGGAATTGTATTTAAGATTACAGGACTTGGATTTAAAATTAGAGAGAAAATTGAAGAAATAAAAGGAAAAATGTCTAATGAGGAAAAAGTATCTGAATCAGAAGTAAGAGAAATAGTAAAAGAGGAGATATCAAAGAAAAATCCTCCCAAATCAAAGCAGAAAAAGAAGCTTTTATGAATTATTTAGAACTGCCCTTTTTTTCTTCAGCCCTTTTAAGAAAACTTTTTATAAATCTTGAATGTTCCTCATCGTGATACTTAATATCTTTTATTTTGTAAGAAACTGCTTTTCCATTATCCTGCTTTTCAGTTCTTACATTTGTTAGCTTTTCTTTTATTTTTTCTCCCAGCAAAATTTCTCCTTGAGAAGCAGAAGCAATCCTTTTAACATTAGTCATTAAAGTTCCAAGACTCATGAATTCTAAAATTCCATTTTCAATTTTTTCAACTATAGAACCATATTCTATTGATATTCCAAAGTCAACTTTATGCTTGAATAATCTATTATGCTCCGATAGTGTTTCTTTTGCATTTTGTGCAATTTCGAGAGCAGCATTTTCATTCTTTAATGTTCTTGTCTTTGAAGGAGTAAGTATAAAGAATAGATTATCCTGATTTTCATATACAAAAGCTTTTTTATTTTCAGCGATATTGATTATTTTTTGAAGTGTTTCTTCAGCATTTCCTCTTTTCTCCTGCAACTCTTTGAGATTTTTTATTTTTACATTAACAATGCTTATATCCTGTTTGTTTCCTTTTATAGAAATAGAAAGATTTGCTTTGTTTTTTGTTTCAAGTTTTGAATTTTTTGAAAGAGGCACCGCTCTATTTTCCCAGGCAACATTTACTTTGGACTGTTTAACTTTTTTTTTAAAAAATTTCCCATAGGGATTTTTTTTATACGCTTTTCTTAAGAATATAAAAGCTATAGCAAGGATGACCAAGAATATAAGAATCCATATAAAAGGTTTTCCAAAAAGTTCTTTTACACTTGATTTAGACACATCTTTCATTCCTATTGTTCTTCCTGTGAGAATAACATTTTGTTTAAGTTTGCTTTCACCATCGCTTAGTATTTCAATTTCATATTCTCCATCAGGAGCTTTTAATTCATATTTTTTGATTCCATCAACTTCGAGAAATACAGGCAGTTCTATTGATTCTTCTCCTATTTTAATAAAAATAGTGTCATTGTATGGAATATTCCCTGTGTTAATAAAAGTGACAGTTTCATTTGTTATATCCACCTCTATTTCTTTCTTTCTTATTACAACAAATGGCACTTCTGCAGTAAGCTGATTTGATATTGCGAACACAGTCCAATTTGATGGGGGTTCATTGTATGCTATAGGAAATTCCATATATTCATCAGTTGGTTTTTCAGATTGGGCCTGAATGGATGTTGCTCCTTTTTTTATTGTTATTATTGCATTTGAATTTATTCTCTCTCCAGTTTGGTCATGTAAAATTGCTTTTACTTTAACACTTGTTCCTGGCTCTACATTATTAGTTTCAAATGCAAGTTCAAGATAAGTTGGAATTTGTTTTATTTCTATATTATAATTTGAAAATCCTTTATTTGTCTTTGAACCATCTGCAATCATCTCATAAGCATTAAGTTTTACAAGATAATTTCCAGCTCTCATATTTGAAGGGAGAGTTATGTTCATTGAATACATTCCATTGTTTATTGTTCCAGGCTGTATTATATTATTTGAAGAATTATCTACTAAAATTTCCATATCTATAAATCCGTTTACATCACGTCCATTTTCTTTTATGGCATTTCCAAAAATTAATATGCTTTGTCCTGGTTCAAATTTTGTTTGTGCTGTATTTGGCTGAAGAATTATAAGATTAGAGATTTTGAATTCGCTTGTGGTAATTGGGCTTCCTTTTTGTTTGGAAAGATATCCAGAGATTTTGCAGTTTCCTATTGTTTCTCCTAGTTTACTTTTTGCCAAAATTAAAGAGCAGTCCATAACCTTTCCTTGTCCAGCAGGTAAATCTACTCCATTCTGGCAAAATTGAATTCTTTTTATACCACAAATCAAATCCATGTAGAAGTCATCTGAAATATCTGAAGTTGCCATTATACTCACAGAAATTGTTACAGTATCTCCAAGATTATAAATTTTATTTGGTTGTTGATTTATAATCATTTCAGCAGAAGTAAATGGAGATATCATAAGTACAAAAACGAAGATAGTAAGTATAAACACCTTTTTCATTAAAATATTAGTTAATATTTATTTATAAATATTTGTGAGGATTTTTGACTTTATATTCTTGGAGTTTTTATAAGAAATTTTTAAAAATATTTATATGAATAAGAAACGGGTAGATTTATTTTTTATGACCAATAGGAATTACAAAGTCCATAGAGCCTTCCCCTTTAAATGGGTCAAAGCGAATAGCTGCACCCAAATTTCTTTTTCTTACTCCCCCGCCAAATTCAATTGATAAAGGTTTGAATATTTTTTCATTTATTGACCCAGGTTCATAGGATTTTTCTCCATAAGAATGATAGGGGATACCCAAGCTAAGAAAACCAGTAGAATTATTAAAAAGATTTTCTTTTAAATAAAGCAACCCTCCTAAAGCGAATTTAAAATGGTTGTTTATGTATTCATCATTTCCAAGCCTATATTTCCCTCTTGATAGAGAAGAATATACTCCAAATTGGGAGATTCTTCTATCATATCTTATACCCAGTCCTAAATCTGCTGGTTGGAATGTTAAGTATAATGTATTTGGGTCTCGGATTTTTATTGTTTGTCTATTTATTCTCTTCATATTTAGATTCTCAATTCTTGTCATCTGTCCTTTTGCCTCTTTCATAGGTAGAAAACTTGCAGCTGCAATAGGCACACCATATAGCAGGTTCTTAAGTGTTTTTTTTATTTTATTTCCCATTTTAATCTTTGAGTATCTAAATCCCACTCCATTTTGTAGCTACTTTAGAGTTTATAAATCTTTATCTTTAAAAAATTCATCTTGTGGCAGTGTTCATTAATTGTAATTATGCATTGCAATAAAAATTAATTTTATAAACTTACATTTCTTTGAACAGACATGAAAACATTGAATCTTCATGTTGATTATATAAAATTTAAACCTTTGAAAAAAGCTCTTAAAAGCATAGGAGAACTTTCTGAAAAAGATAAAAAAGAGAAGACAGTAAAAGAAGCACTTGTTGTTTTGACTGCAATAGAAAAATGTGATAGTGATATTCCATCTGTTGTTAAAGCATTTGTTGAAAATATAAAAGATATTGCATCACAGGTCAAAACAAAAAATATTGTGTTATACCCCTATGCTCATTTATCAAAAGAGTTGGGGAATCCTGAAATAGCACAGGAAATTTTAGAAAAGTCTGAAATTGCTTTAGTCAAAGAGGGGTTTAAGGTTACACGAGCTCCATTTGGATATTATAAGGAATTTGAGCTTAAAGTTAAAGGACATCCCTTGAGTGAATTATCAAGGGAGATAAAAGTAAAAGGAAATGAAAGCGAAGAAGAATATGATCCCAAGAAATTGCTCAGAGAAATTTCAAAGTCAAAGCTTGATTCTTCAAAATTAAAAGATAATGACCATAGAATTATAGGAAGACAGATGGATTTGTTTAGTTTTTCTGAAGTTGCACCCGGAATGGTTTTTTGGCATAACAATGGGTTAATTATCAGGAATGAACTTATTACTTTTTGGAGAGAGGAACACCAAAAAGCAGGTTATGAAGAAATTCAGACTCCTCAAATTTTAGATAAAAAACTTTGGCAGATTTCAGGACACTGGGAAAAATATAAAGAAAATATTTTCCTTACAGAATATGAAAAAAGAAGTTTTGCTGTTAAACCGATGAATTGCCCGGGGGGGATGCTTGTTTACAAAAATTCTCCAAAATCATATAAAGATTTGCCATTAAGGGTAGGAGAACTTGGAATTGTTCATAGACAAGAACTTTCAGGAGTTTTAGGGGGCTTGTTTAGAGTTATTCAATTTACTCAGGATGATGCACATATTTTTTGCCTCGATGAAAAGCAAGTAAAAAAAGAAATTTTAGGGGTGATAAAATTAGATGAATTTATTTACAAAAAGTTTGGTTTTGAATATTCTGTTGAGCTTTCTACTCGTCCTGAAAGGAGAATTGGTTCTGAAAAAGATTGGGATATGGCAGAAAGAATACTTGAAGAAGTTCTAAAGGAGAATAAAATGAAATACAAAATTAACAAAGGAGAGGGTGCTTTTTATGGTCCTAAGATTGATTTTCATTTAAAAGATTCTCTTGGAAGAACCTGGCAGTGCGGAACTATACAACTTGATTTTTCAATGCCAGAAAGATTCGAATTAGAATATACTGGTAAAGATAATTCTAAAAAAAGGCCGATAATGCTTCACAGAACAGTTTATGGAAGTTTGGAGAGATTTATTGGCGTCTTGTTAGAACATACAAATGGCAGACTTCCAACTTGGCTTTCTCCTGTTCAGGTAAGAGTTTTGAGTTTCACAGATAGAAATGTGAGTTATGCTGAAAAAGTAGTTGAAAAGATGAAAAAAAATATTCCTTCATTAAGAATAGAAACTGACTTTGACCAGAAAACAATTCAAGCAAAAGTAAAAGATGCTGAGATGATGAAAGTTCCTTATATACTTGTGATTGGAGATAAAGAGGAAAAAGAGAGGGTTCTTGCAGTAAGAAAAGGGGGAGAGAATATTGTTGAAACTCTTGATGAGGATGAGTTTATATTTGATTTGAAGATGAAGATTGAGAAGAGGATGTAAAATGGAATTAAAAAACAAAATTGTTTTAGTAACTGGTTCCAGCAGAGGAATAGGAAAAGCTATTGCTTTATTGTTTGCTAAGAAAGGAGCAAAAGTAATAGTAAATTATTCTAAATCTGAAAAAGAAGCAGATGAAGTTGTTAATGAAATAAAAAAGACTTCAGATGGAATTTCAATTAAATGTGATGTTTCAGATGAGAAACAGGTTAAAAGCATGATTGAAAAGATTGTAAAAAAATATGGTGGATTGGATATTTTGGTTAATAATGCAGGAAAATATATTGATGGGGATGAATGGAATGGTTCTTCCGAAATATGGAGAGAAACTTTAAGTCAAAATCTAATTTCCGCTATGAATACTTCCAAATGTGCTACACAAATCTTTATGAAACAAAAAAGTGGGACAATTGTAAATATAGCATCTCGTCATTCAGTTTCTGGGAAATACGATGCTCTTGCCTATGCTGCTTCAAAAGCCGGAATTGTAAGTATAACTCAAGCATATTCAAAATTATTAGCTCCGTTTGGAAGAGCAAATTGTGTTTCTCCTGGTGCAACAAGGGCAGGATATTGGCTTAATGCTCCAAAAGAGGAATTGGAAGAAATAATTTCAAAAATGCATAAAAAAAGACTTATTGAACCAGAAGAAATAGCTAATGTTGTTTTGTTCTTAGCTTCTTCTGAGTCTGCAGGAATCACAGGAAAAAATATAATTGTTGATGATGAAAAAAATGTTAAATAAACCAAATAAAGAAAATATAGAAAAAATAAAGAGAATATTATCCAATTATTTAAAAAATTGCAGATTGATGCAGGTCGCAGTTTCTGGTGGTGAAAACCCAAGCATTTTCAATTGCTGGTTTTCTTATGACGATAAATTTAATTTTTATTTTATATCTCCAGATTATTCAAATCATTCAAAAATTTTAAAAGATAATCCGAACGTTGCGATTTCTATAACAGATACTAAATTAAATAATGAGTTTGGGAAAGATGTTATTGGAGTTTCATTTAAAGGAAAAGCAAAGCAACCGAAAGGAAAGGAATTATTATCCGCTTATGCTAACTTTTTAAGAAGATATCCAAAAGTTGGGGCTTATATTAAATATATCTCTAAAAGTAAGTTGGATTTATCTTTAACTAAAATATATAAGATTGAGACAGACAAATTAATTTTGTATGATGAAATAGACTTTAAAGAGGGTGAAGAAAAACAAGAAGTGGATGTTAAGGATTTGCTTTAGTTATCTGTAACAGTTTTCTATTGTGTTGGGAGTAAATTGAGCAGGGGGGAGTGTTATTAATCAAAATTATTTTACTAAGATAATTGTAAGGTTTTTATTTATCTTTAAGTCCTTCTTCTATTGAAATTTTCTCTAATTTATTAAGTATCTCTTCTTTTCTTTCAACTATACTTTGTCTATAGATTAATCCCCCATACATATCTAAAACTTCATATGGCAGGTTGTTGTTAGAATCTTTGTAAAGTCCTTTAGCTGATTCCCAATTTAGATAAATTAAATGAACAATTGCACCATTGAGAGTTGGTCTGAAATATTTGTAATCTCCGTTCTCAATCTTTTGAACCCTTGGTCTTAATTCCTTTAATTCATCTCTGAAATCTCTATTTTTTGGTCTTATATCAAAAATAAACCATTTGCCTTTTTCGTAATCTGTTATAACCCCCCTAATTTTAATCCCAGTTATTTTTTCTGGTTGTGGTTTGTGAATTACCATTATATAAATTGAACCCTCTTATTTATATTAATTTATATTCTGTATTCTAAAAACTTATAAATCGCAATATACTGAAAATTATATGAACTTTCAATTTTATTTTGAAAAATTAGCTAAATCAAGTGATTTCAAGAAATTTGTAAAGGAGAACAAGGGTGCTTTTCTCTGCTCTGGGTTCTTTATAATTGACAAAAAAGGAGAGGAGAATAAGCAGAATCTTGATTATTTTGTTCCTTCACTGAATAAAATGTTTAGTTTTAAAATTCATGATAAAGTTGAAATGATTCCAATTGAGGATTATGGAGAGAACTTTAAACCTGAGAAAATTTCTGAAGAAATAGATTTTGATTTTAATAATATTGAAGAGATGATTCAAAACAAAATGAATGAAGAGAAGATAAAAAATAAAATAGAGAAACTTCTTTTTAGTTTGCAGGCAAAGGATAAGAAGAATTATATTTTTGGAACAGTTTTCATTTCAGGATTGGGAATTCTTAAAATTAGAATAGACTTGAATGAAAAAAAGATTATTGATTTTGAGAAAAAAAGCTTTTTTGATATGATGAAGGTTATGAAGAAGTGATTATTTATAGTCCCTCCCGCCCACCCTTGGGAGAACTTAATTATCTGTAACAGTTATTCTATTAATTAGTTGCTCAATATTTGGAGAATTATAATAACCAACATGATTTTACTAAGATAACTCTAAAATATTGTCTTATTTCTCCACAATGAAATTAATCATCATCTCGCTGTTGTGTGAGGAGAGAATTTTGAAACCAGCCTTCTTGAATAAATCATGGACTTCTTTCTCATCAAATAGATAATAATACCTTTGTCCTTTGTCTGTCCATTTGATTAGTCTTTCTTTTCCACTTTTTTGATTAAATCTTTTTGAATTAAAGTTCCATATTCCAATTAAAGATTTTGAATTTGGTTTCATTACTCTATATAATTCTTTAACAGCTTCCTTATGAAATATGGGTTCAAGACAGTGAAGAGAAGAAATACAAATTGAATAATCAAAGAAATTGTCTTCAAATGGAAGTTTGATTAAATTTGCAACTTTAAATTCTGCTATAATTTTTAACTTTTTTGCCTTTTTCTCAGCAAGTTTAAGCATTTCTTTAGAAAAATCAACTAAATACATTTTTCCTTTTTTTATTTTAGTAAGATGTCTTCCACTTCCAGAACCCAAATCTAAAATATTTCCTGTGCATGATTTTAGAAATTCTTTACTAAATTCAGAGGGTATTTGTTTGAATTTATCCCATTCTTCTGCAATGTTATCCCAGACTTGCTGTTGCGATTGTGTTTTCATATATTAATTTGGAGAAGGGAGATTAAAAATTATTTGTTTACAACTCATCTTCCCTGAACTTGACAATGCTAAAAGAGGTGAATCCCTCTTTTTTTAATTTTTCAATTCCACCAAGCTCTTCCAGTTCTATAATAAATGCACATTCAATGATTTGCCCACCAAGTTTCTTGATTAGATTACAGGAAGCTAAACTGGTTCCCCCGCTTGCAATCAAATCATCAACGAGAAGAACTTTTTGCCCTAATTTTATTGCATCTTTGTGCATCTCAACTATATCTGTTCCATATTCAAGAGAATAAGGTTGTTTTACAGTTTCATAAGGTAATTTTCCAGGTTTTCTTATTAATACAAGTCCGGTGTGGAGTCTCTCAGCAAGTATTCCTGCAAGGAGGAACCCTCGTGATTCAATTCCAGCGATGGTATCTATCTTAGCATCTTTGTATTTTTCGTAAAATATGTCTGTTAATTTCCTTAAACTATCTCTATCTTGAAATAATGTTGTTATATCTCTGAACATTATTCCTTTTTTTGGAAAATCAGGTATTGTTCTAATCTTATCTTTTAATTTAAGAATTTCCTGCTCTCTTGAAAAAGAGTTGATTGTTTCTAAAATAACTTTTTTTACTTTTTCTGCATTTTCTTTCATAATTTGTTTTATTACATCCCATGTAACAGGTGCTTCATCTTCTTTCCAGCAATCATAATCTGTTGACATTGCTATCACAGCATATTCAATCTCAGCTTCATTTGCAAGTATGCATTCCGGAGCTGTTGACATATTTATTACATCTCCTCCCCATTGCCTGAAAAGATTACTCTCCGCTTTTGTTGAAAATCTTGGACCCTCGATTGTTAGAACTGTGGCTTTTTTATGGTGTGAAAATTTAAGTTTTTCACAACTTTCAATTAATTTTTTTCTCAGTGTTTTTGAAAATGGATTTGCCATGGGGGTATGAATTGGTCCAAATTCAAATTTGTCAAAGAAAGTAAGTTTTCTTCTCTTTGTGAAATCTATGAACTGGTCAAGGATTACAAAATCTCCTCTTTTTATTTCTTCTCTCAAA
>Ga0268276_1001922_pt1 | contig 18821 bp, 18 predicted proteins | sample saktaG_4_FD_190145 | JGI IMG/M metagenome (GOLD analysis project Ga0268276, IMG submission 190145) | Saline water microbial communities from Sakinaw Lake, British Columbia, Canada - sak_2010_1_5_45m | ecosystem: Environmental > Aquatic > Non-marine Saline and Alkaline > Saline ... | reverse complement strand
GATTGAAGAAATTAGAATGTCTCTTGATCAAATTGAAAAAGGTGGTTATAAGCATTTCATGCTTAAGGAAATATTTGAACAACCAGAAGTTATTTCTCAAGCTCTTTCAGGAAGAATTGATTTCAAGAACATGGATGCTAAGCTTGGAGGAATTGATCTTACGTTAACTAATAAGTATTTAAAAACAATAAACAAGATTGTTATTGTTGCATGTGGGACCTCTTGGCATGCTGGTCTTGTTTCTAAGTTTCTTCTTGAAAAGTATACAAAAATCTCTGTTGAGGTTGATTATGCTAGTGAGTTTAGGTACAGAGATCCAATAATTAATGAAAATACACTTGTTATTGTAATTTCTCAATCCGGAGAAACAGCAGATACTTTAGCTGCCCTAAGAAAAGTTAAAGACTTTGGTGCAAAAACAGTTGGACTTGTTAATGTGGTTGGTTCAACCATTGCAAGAGAATCCTGCTGTGGGGTTTACACAAGAGCAGGTCCAGAAATCGGGGTTGCTTCAACAAAGTCATTCACCAATCAATTAACCTGTCTTTATTTAATTACCTTGTATATAGCTAAAAAAATTAAAAAGATGAATGAAGAAGAAGCAAGAGAGTTTATAAATTATTTAACAAGAATACCTGAATATGTTAAGCTTTCTTTAAAAAAGGTAGAAGAAATTAAGATTGTTGCAAAAGAAATTGCAAAATCAAATAATTGTTTATATCTAGGAAGAGGAATTAATTTTCCAATAGCTCTAGAAGGAGCTCTTAAGCTCAAGGAAATAAGTTACATACATGCTGAAGGATATCCTGCTGCAGAGATGAAGCATGGTCCAATTGCATTAATTGATAAGAACATGCCTCTTGTGGTAATTGCAAACAAGGATCAGAACTACGAAAAAGTAATTTCTAATATTAATGAGGTAAAGGCAAGAGGTGGAAAAATAATCACAATTGCAACAGAAGGAGATGAAGATATAAAAAAATTATCAGATCATGTGATTTATGTTCCTGATGTTCCAACTTTTGTTTCCCCATTTGTAAATGTAATAATCATGCAGTTGTTAGCCTATTGGGTTGCAGAAGAAAGAGGATGCGAGATCGATAAACCAAGAAATCTTGCAAAATCAGTAACCGTTGAATAATTTTTGTGCAAATAATCCAAAATGGTTATTATAGAACAGGTTATAAATTAGTTGACTTATAATATATATGTAAACAGAAATAAATTTAATTAAGAGGTGTAAGTATGGTTGTACAAAAAAAGGAAAAATCAACATCAAAGAAAAATTTTAAGTCTTATCATAAATCTACACCAAATAATCAAATATTGAATAGAGAACTAATGAAAGCTAAAGAAATTCAACTTATTAATCAGATGATGGCTCATTTTAAAAAACAGAACGCAAAAAAAAGAAAAATCACAAAGAAGATTAATACTACTTTAGATAAGATTGATAAAAAGAAGAATAAAATAATAAAGAAAGTAAATACTGGTTTTAAGAATATTGATAAAAAGAAGAATAAAGTAATAAAGAAAGTGAATACTGGTTTTAAGAATATTGATAAAAAACAAAAAAAAATTGTAAAAATAATAAATAAAGGTATCAAAAAAATTAAATCCAAGAAAAAAAAATAAATTTAAATTATCTTCTTTCAAACAAATAACCTAGAGCAAAGGCAGCTGCCTGGGTTGCTCTCAGTGGTTCTGAGGAGTTTTCTCCAATTTTAATTACCCTATCACACATGTCCATTGTGCTTTTCTTCAAACCTCTTTTTTCGTTTCCAAAAATAAAAAGAAGCCTCTTTGAACCTATGTTTAAGTTAGAAAGGGATGAGACTTTATCTTTTCCCCAAAGTGAAAATCCAACCAGAAGATATTCCTTTTTTAGATCATCAGAGAATTGAATTATCTCAACATCTGCTTTCTCAAATGTATTAAGATTTTTAAACTCAGAGATTGCTCTTGCACAATCAGGATCATTGAGAGTGGATATGTAAACTTTCATCTTAAATGTTTTAGAAAGACGAACGAAATCAGATATTTCTCCTATTGTTTTTGGAGATTCAATTAACAAATCAGGATGAATTTGGGTTCCTGGCATATTTTTCTTAAATGAAGAGAAAGATTGTTCTTTTTTATTTATATTTATTTTCTTTTTATCATCAAACTTGTTTGGAGTTCTTGAATTATCTCCAAGCAAACGAGAATTTCTTTCATCAAGTATGATTCCAAGCCTAACCTCTGGTTCAGGTCTATTGGTTCCAGGCTTTGCTTCAATATAAATTATTTTTCCTGTTTTAATAAACTTAGATTTCTTAAGAAATCTATCAACAATTGCTTTTCTATGGAATGGAACAGTATCCCATATCTTTGCATTAATATCTTTAATTTCATATTTCTTTAGATGATCAACGGTTTCAGAAATGGTTTTTGGAAAAAAAGTTTCTTTTAGTTCAATTACGTTAGAAACATAGGGCTTATCGAAAATAGGTTTATCAGTAATTAATCTAAGAGAAGACCAGGGATCAGGTTTAACATCAATTCCTTGCTTTCTAATCTCTAGCATTATTTCTTTTTTTTCATTAATGGACACAAATCTAGACAAATTTATAATATATCTCATATTCTTAGCACCTAAATATAAGTTTACCAAACATAATATATAGTTATGTTCTATTAGAAATAGAGCTAACAATAGTTAGCCATTAATAAGCCAAAATTAAATTTCATCTTAATAAAAATAATTTTATTTGAGTCTTTGTCTCTCAAAGAAATCAGCACTATTTATTTTATTAATTGTTTCTTCTCTTTTCTTGATTCTTTCTTTAATTCTTGCTTCACAACCTTTACAATAGATTCTGGTTGAATCAATAATTCGTCCGCATTCAATACATTTATTTACCATATTGTATCACTTTATTTTATCTATCCCTTTTGTTTTTTAATTAAACTAATAAATTATATATTATTATACAGTTATGCCTTTTTAAATTTATCTAATCTCTGTATATTTTCTATTTTTTGTTTAATTGCTGCTTTGCAACCAGAACAATATATTTCATTATCAGTTATTAGGTCTTTATTACACTTAACACATTTTGTAGTCATATCCTATCTCACTTCTTTTCTTCTGATTCTGTTTTCCCATCTTCTTCACGAAGCATTGGAAATAATATTACATCCCTTATGTTCTGAGAGTTTGTAAATAACATAACTAATCTATCAACCCCAAAACCTATTCCATAGGCTGGTGGCATACCATACTTTAATGATTCAATGTAATCTGTATCGACTGGATGACTTTCTCCTTTTGCTCTACCTTGGTCCTTTTGATCATACATTAATTCTTCTTGAATGTTTGGATCATTCAGTTCTGAATAGATGTTTGCTAATTCCATACCATGCATGTAGGGTTCGTTTCTTTCAATTAGGGTCTTATCATCTCTATGTAATTTACAAAGAGGTGTTGTTTCTTTTGGATGGTCTATGATATGTATTGGTCCTGATAGATGTTCATCACAAAGAACCTCAAACAACTCAGATATTCCAAGTCCTCTTTTATAATCTTCAAGAACAACCTTATGTTCTTTAAGCATCTCTTTAATTTGATCATCACTAAGTTTATCAACATCTACTTTTCCAAACTCAAGTAATGCTTGTTTCATTGTAAGCTTCTTCCAAGGTCTTTTGAAATCGTATTCCTTATCTTGATAAACTATTTTTGTAGTATTAAATAATCTTAATGCAATTGTTTCGTAAATCTCTTCAATTAAATCTATTGCTGAGTTGTAATCCTTGTAGGCCTCATAGGCTTCAACCATAGTAAACTCAGGATTATGAGATTTATCAACGCCTTCGTTTCTAAAGTTTTTACAAATTGTATAAACTTTATCAAACCCACCAACTAGTAATCTTTTAAGATAGAGCTCAGGAGAAATGGATAAATATAATTTTCTTTTCCAAACAAAGCTTTCGGTTACAAACGGTCTGGCATTAGCTCCACCATAAAGTGGTTGAAGAAGTGGAGTTTCAACCTCAAGAAAACCACGTTTAGCAAACACTTCTCTTATGATTGAAAGTATTTCTGCTCTCTTATAGAAGACATCTTTAACATCCTGATTTGTCATTAAATCTAAATATCTTTTTCTATATCTTAATTCAGGATCTGATAAACCATGAAACTTATCAGGAAGAGGAAGGAAAGCTTTTGATAAAAAAATTATGCTCTCTGCTTCAATTGAGATTTCCCCTCTTTTTGTTTTAAATATTTTTCCTCTAACTCCAAGAATGTCTCCCTTATCCACATGTTGAAGTAAATCAAAATCTTCTTTTGATAGGGTATCATCTTTTGCAACCACTTGCATTTTTCCATAGGAATCATAGAGATCTAGGAAAATTATTTTTCCAATATTTCTAAATAGTAATAAACGTCCTGCATAGGATGCTTCTTCAGTTGTGAACTTGTCAGCTTCAAGAGTAGAATATTTTTCTTTAATATTTTTTGATGTGTGTGTTCTATTGAATTCATAGGGATAGGGTTCTATTTTGTTTTCAAGAAGATAGTTATAGTTATTTCTTCTTGATTCTTCGTATTCTTCAAGTCTTGACATATTTTATCACAATCACTTTTAATATTTAATAAATTAATTTATATATAATTTACTTAGAAATACTTTATAAATATATATATTTTAAGAAAAAGATTTAAAAAAAAGAAGAAACTTTATTTTTTCTTCTTTTTTCTATTTATTGGACCAATCATTACAAAGATTGCAACTAATCCAAAGATGATTGCAGCAACATAGGTAATTGCAATTCCGGTTTTTTCTGGAGTTAGAGGTATATTGAATCCCTTGCTTGCTCCACCAGTAGAACCTATGTTTATGTTCATTGGATTTTCATTTGGTGTTCCATAAACTTTACCATCTTCACCAGTCTTGTACATGATTCCATCCTTGTATTCTGGATTGAATGGGATTAGGTGTCCGTTCTCTGTGTACCAGTTACCTGTGTTTGGATCATAGTAGAAAGCACCATTCTTACCCTGAGCAGATAATAGAGTTTGTGTTTCATCATTGTATTTAAGCTTAGGTACTCCATCCTCTGCAGAGAATGCGAAATTATGCTGTTGTCCATCAGCGGTTGTTACAATCATTCCATCTGGAGTTTCAACAATATCTGTTATTGCTTGATCAGTTATTACCTGACCAGTGAGCTTATCAATTATTTTTAATCTTTTCTCACACTCTGGTGCAGGAGTTGTATAGAAAATAAATGATTTAGTTGCAGTATCAAACATTTGGAAAGGTCCAACGTTTTCAAGAGCAGTGTTCATTGTTGCTGCTTTTTTTGCAGCTTCTCCACTTCCTTCCTTTGGAGTTATTTTGAAATCAAGTGCAACCTCTTCACAACCTTGATCATTTGTGTATTTTACAAGATTAGTTTTAAGTCCTCCAACCTCAGTTTGGTTAATTACTGCTGTTTGCTCAACCCAGAGTATATAGCTGTTTTTCTCTCCATTGTAAATAAGCTGGCCTCTTTCAAACTGAATAGCTATGTTCTGTCCTACCCCTTCAGTTTTTCCTTCAACAGGGCTTAATCTGGTCATACGATTACCCATGATTACAGCTTTTGCGCCTGCTCCATCTGCAATCTTCCTTGGACTTCCCTCAGCAACAATCTCTGTTGCTCCTAGAAGGCCTTTAGGTATTAAATCATATTGAGTGGTTGGATCAATTGGGTTACTGTTTGTTATCATTTTTACTGGACCAATATAGTCAGTTAGGACTGATCCTTCCATTGTTAATCCTGTTTGGGAATTATAGTTTGATTTAAGACAAGAAAGAACGTCCTGGTTCTCAATAGTTAGATTACCATAAACATCCATTGTGAACAATGGAGAATTATCATCAGGAACAGGTATGTAACTTATCTTGTGTGGTATTACCTTTGCTGGAATACCTAGATTAGTTGCAATTAATCTTACAAAGTCCTTTTTTTCTGATGGAATAATAATATTTTTATTTCCCTTTTCATCAATTAATGCAAGTTCTCCAATTTCTTTATCAATAACAAGTGTTTGTTTGGTTTGTGCGTCAGTTAGGTATTCAACACCCTTATCATTGTATCCACTTGCTCTACAGCTTGAACCTTTTCCAAGCTCAAAGAAGAAAAGTTTACCTTCAAGAGAACCTGTTGTGCTATTTATTGTTTCAAATCTAGCTTGAACAATTGGATTATCCTTTAGTTTAGTTTCTGCTAGATTCTTAACTTCTGCAGCTCCTGCTTGAACCACATCCTGAAGCTTTGTACCATTTGTTACTCCTGATAATGTTTGAGTAACTCCATCAGCACCCTTTGAAACCATGTCTCCTATTTTATTTTTTGGATCTCCTTCAATTCTTTCATATTCTTCTTTAGCAACAAATATGTGTGTGTAATAACCTTCTTCATCATCAATACAGTTATTTATTTCTGGTACGATTAGCATTTGTGGGACAATGTCTCCAACAACCATACCCATCATCATACGATGACTAGGTGCAGATAAAACATAATATGCAAGGTTACTAGAAATTGCAGAAACCATTCCTGCTCTGTAGGTTTTTCCTGTCCAATTAACTGTCCAACCAATTGGAACACCAAGTAATTCAAGATCTCTGATCTTTGCTGAACAGGTTGTTTCATCATTATTTGCCTGAGCTAGATTTACAGAATCTTTTGTTGTATCTCCTGCAATGGTTCCATCATAGTTTGTATGATGGGAGAAGGTAATTAATGTTTGTCCTTCATCCTTTGTGTTTTCTGCAGTTGTGTTTTCAAGAACATAGTTTGGTGTTTTTACTCCATTTGGAACAGACATAACTATATTTAATTTTTCAATAGTTGGTATTGTTGGGTTAATTGTATTGGATTCTTGATTATTGGTTGTTACATCAGAAGTGAAAGGGTCATTTTCTTTTTGAGTATCAAGAAGCATTGAATTATCTAATGTTCTTTTTTCAAGAACTGTACCATCTCCTATCTTAACTGTACATGAGCTCGTACATCCACCATTTTCTGCATCAGTTAATAGAACAATATCATCCACTGCACTTCTTCTTATTTGATTTTCAGTAAATTCTTTTATCCAATTGCTTACACTTTCTGCAGCTCCTATATCCCAATTGTATAATCCTTCCTTTGCAATCTTAACTATCCAAAAGAGCATTGAGTTAAAGTATTGTTCAAATAGGTCTCCCTGATCAGAACCATCATTAGCAAAGAAATCAATATATGCGTCCTTGTATACATCTCCTGTTTCTCCTGGTTGTATGATTACTGCTGTGTATGTATCTGGTATTCTGTATAGTGAATAATCTTTAAACATATCAAGTCCAAGAGGATTGTGAACAAAACCAGATTTGAATTCCCAATAGAATACATTGTAGGCATATGCTTTCAATGGATTAGCAAGTATGTTTAATGGGCTTTTTTTAAAGTTTGTAACATCCATTGCTTTCATTTTTTGATTTATCCAATTAATTCCTTTTCCTGAAACCCATCCTTGGTTTTGCATAAGCTCCATTGTTTTTCCAGAAACTGTTTCCATATCTCCAAAACGTATGTTTGCTGTTTTTGTAAAATCAGTTGATAACTCAACAGGATCATAACCATACTTTACAACATCATCTGGTTGTAATTTAATTGGATACCAATTAAATGAATTATATGCTGGATCAATATCTGATTCAGCAAGATCTGTTGCTCTAACCTTTTTCATTGGTCCAGCTACACTTTTATATTCAATATAAACATCTGGCATTGATTTAAATGCTTGTAGCTGATCAGTAAAGAAGGTTCCTCCTTTAACAACATCAACCTGCTCAGCATAGGGTACATATTTTATAATTTCCTGTGGGCCATCTGCAAAGTTAACTGTTACTTTTTGTGTAACAAATGTATTTTTTTTATCAAGCAGTGTTCCTTTTCCATCACCAAGAGGAATAAATGCATCCTTTCCACCCCCGCCAGTTTCTGTAATCTTAATTGGATTACCTTGGTCAGTTGGTTTTACTTTATTCATTAAATATTCTTTGTTTTCTAATGCTCCAGTATTTGGATTTACTTCTTGTTTGTAAAATTTTCTTTCGGTTATTGATTTGAGATTGCTTTGTCCTTCCTTCCAAGGTATTTGATCATTAGAAAAGCTTTCCCAGTCTTTTGCAAGTTTGTTTATTTGTATAGTATTATCTTCAAGTGCTTTATATTGTTCTTTTGTTAGTGCTTTATAAAAATCAGTCATATCTTTTGGAATTGTTGTTCCTAGTTTAACTTCTCCTGTTGATATGTTTAGAAGTTCTTTTCTTGCTGTTTCATATGCACTTTTATATATAGGATCTGTTTCTAGACTAGAAATAACAGCTTTAGTTATTTTAATTTGATCATGATAATCTTGAGCAACTTCAAAGAATATTCTTTTTTGAGCTTTGTTAAGTTTAGCGAATTTACCACCTTCAAAAAATTCTTTCTTTAGAGCATCAATTTGTTTCTTATCTTTTAGAACCTTAACATAGTCATTCATTACTGGTTCAAGCTCATATCTCTGTAGTTTCTTAAGATTGGTTGCTTGTTTTTCTGCAAGTAATCTAGAATATGAATCAACATCTCTTAGTGCTGTCTTAAGTTCTGTTGCATTGCTTATTGCTCTTAGAGGATTATTTCTATTATTTAAAATGTTGTCAACAAACCCACCTTGTTTGAAAAACTTATCTTTACCAGCAATCTTCTTACTAATATTATCTATTCCTGTGTATTTCCTTAGAATGTTTGTTCCTCTTCCAAATATTCCTGTTGCTGCTTTCCAGAGAAGAGGAGATACTGAAGACATTACAAGATCTGCTGAGAAGTATTGATTAAATACTTTATCAAATAGAGAATAAACATTAATATAACAATTTTCTCCTGAACAGGTTGTTTCCATGCTTGCATTGAATGTGTCTGTTTTATAACTATTCTTAATTGCCTTATCTAATAATAAATTTGTTTTTTGAATATCAATTGATGTTCTATTAGCATCCACAAGTTGTGTTTGACTAAAGTATGCTAATTCTTCAGCTGACATATCAGAGAACATTCCTAGATCAACATTGGTATCAAAGTTAAGATCTGAATTTACAACCTCTCCAGCAAATTCTTTTACCTTATTAACACCAACCATGTCTAGCATATCCTGCCCAACTGTTTGTATTTCTTTAAAGAAACCTTCGTTTCCATTTTGTCTAAACAATCCACCGCTTGAGAGATAGCATGCAACATTATTATCTGCGCATCTTCCTACTCTTAAAGTTGATTTTAAATTAATAGAATATGAATAGGGACCTGAACAAACTTCTCCAAGGATTCCTGGAGTTTCAAGAGGTTCCATGATCTGTGAAGGCATGTCTTTTTTAATAACAACATCTCCACCTTTGGTTGTTGAGTCAGTTAACATCACTTCACTTTTATCAAGTGTATCTCTATTTGTGTTTGCTTCTATGTTTGATGAGAGTTTATCAATTCTAAATCCATTAACTAGAATATCATTCCATATTTTTTCAATACTTTCCTTTGGAAGTGTCTCAGTATAACACCCTCCTCCGAAATCATTTATTTGATCCTGTGCATTGGATGTTGCATCTGCAAAAAAAAGAGTTGATTTATTATTTACTGTACTTGTTACTACTGGATTTAATCTATCATAGTCAACATTGTATGCAAATACACCTGTTGAAAATAATAGGAGGAATACTACAGTAATTATTTTATTGATATCAAAGTCTTTCATTGTTTCTCATCATCCATTTATATTTAAGATAAATAAATTAAGTATAATAGCATTGCAATTAATTTAGGGAACACAATATATACTATAAATATAATAATCCATGTGATTATTAAACTAATCCATAGGAACTTTATGCTTATTGGTTCAATTGCTTTTACTTTCTTTTTGTTTTTCAAGTTTTTCTTTTTTAGGAATGAATCATATATTCCTTTTGTTATCATTCCAAATATAATTATTATAGCTGTAATTAGGATATTTATTATTATAAACCAAAGAAGATGTAGGAAAATAAATACAATATAGTTCCAGAAACCATAGCCATCTCCTAACCCAATCTTGAAAACAGGAATGAAATAGATTAAACAGATTCCAATTAGAGAGATTAGATAGGTAACCAGAGATAGTTTAAACAAAAAACTTTTCTTTGATCTTTCAAACCATCCCTTAAATATATAAGTTAAAATAAGTATTGGAATTGATAAAGCAATACATAATGCCAATAGCTTAAGAATAAACCAAACATAGTTTAGGATAATATCAATCATTTTTAATCCTTTTTTATTTAAAATATATATTATATTTATAATTGAAACATTTAAAAGGATTATTATATACCTGTTATATACTAAATTTGATAATTATGGATGCAAATACATTAAATAGACGAGAAAAAAGACATTATAGAAAGATTGTTGATGGGGAAATTGTGTACACCACAAGCCCAATAGATGATGTTTCTGATGATTATTCTACTGTAGGTAATTCTAAAACCAAGATTGAAAAAGTAGTGCCAACGAATGTATCATTGGATAAGAAGGAACTAATGAACAAGGTTCTTGATGATATGTCAGAGGTTATTAATCCTGATCTTGATAGTATTGCTGATGCAATTTATGATGAGTTAAAAGTAAATAATATTGAGTTAGAAAAAAACATTGTTAAGAGTGCAGTTACTAAACACTATAGAGCAAGCTCTGACACAGGAATTAAATCTCCAAGCACGGAAAAGCAAACTGATGATAATTTTGATGTTTCAATTGATAGGGATAAACTAAGACTTGTTGTTGATGATTTGTATATTCAGATTGAAAATGAAAACAAAACCGAAGAAATAAATAAAGCAAAGAATAAAGAGATTCAAGATAAAATAAAGAAAGATAGGGAAAAAGAATCTGAAAATCAAAAATCAAAAGAGGTTTCTAAGAAAGCAAAGGAAACAACAAAACCCACAAAGAAAACAGATATTTCTAAATTACTTAAGGAAGAAGAAGATTTAGATTTATTGGATAATGATAACGAAGATTCTGATGATGATTTAGGATTGAAATTTTAATCCATTAGTGGATTTGCAGCTGCATCTTCTTTAATTTGGTCATCATCTATTTCTATACAATTCATGTAATCATTTACTAGATCATCCTCTGTGATTGCTGTGGTTGCTGCCCAGGTTGCAAACGTATTATTTATTTGCCTATCCACATTATTTACAACAAATTGTAGAGGTATTGATGATGCGTATACTCTATTTACTTTTTCAACTAGAGTTCTAATCTCAGAATAACTATTTGGATTACACAGATAATACTTTTGGAAGGGGTCATCACTATAGGTTACTTGATAGTTTGTGGCTTGATTACTAATTGCCCCAAAATCAGTTAGTTTAATTAGAACAAATTCAAATCTCTCTAAATCTATGTTGTACAAATAGAATACATAATCATAGGTTGGTAGAGGATACATAACAGCTTTAATTGTGTGATAGAGATTAAATTTCGCAATATCATCTCCATCCATTCCTGATATCTTGTTAATTAAATTATGATCCCCTCCACTTACTTGTGGTAGTGTCTTTCCAATAACCCCATCTTTAAAGTAATCTGCTTTAATTGATGTCATTAAATAATCTGCTTCTCCTGCGGTTTCAAGATTAAGAGAATAATCAAGTGGAACCTCTGAATAAAATATTGTTTTCATTGCTGAGTTAGAATATTCTTTAAAATAAAGATTTGAAGTTGCAAGATCAATTCTATCTCCATAGGTGGATGAAAACTTAAACAATAATACTGCAAGCGTTACAATTATGGTTAGAAAGAAGAGTGCATCAGTTATTGCTGCTTGGCCTTTCTTTCTATTATTTATTACTTCAAGTACATTTAACATATTTATACATCTTTTTGTTCTTCAGAAACAATAACATACAATCTTGCGGGCTTAGCAAATTTTCCATCCTGTAATGTTATTGGATATAGATAGGTTATTTTTTTAGTTGTTGCGTCTTTGATATTTAATAGATTAGTTAGATTTTCTAGATTATCATCACAAATATATCTTTTTGGTGGGTTTGTTGCTGGATCTTCTGGAAAAATCTTAATTTGGTTTCCATATAGATTATCAGGATCATTAATACTTAATATTTCCTGCTGGTTTGTGTCCAATGGTAGGTCAACAATAAATGCATTCCATTTTTTTGTTGTGCTAACTTTATTACAAGTTTTCATGAATAAATTATAATCAGGGATTAGTGGTTCTGATTTTAGGATCATTGAAATGGATATTGCTTCCTGTTCAAGTGAATAGAGGCCTGTGTTTGTTTTGTATGTGTTGTAGGTGCTCAAGAAAACTGCGAAAAAAATAATCAAACCAAGGAAGATTGGAATAAGACTAGGAAGATCATCTCCGATTGCTCCAATAAATCCTTTTTTATTTTTTACCATTATTTCATCTCATTTAGTTTGGTTCTGTTATTAATTCTTTTTCAATTTCTATGCAGTTTACATTTACATTTGGATCCAGGTCATTATCTGGATATATTTTGGGCATTACATAATATAAACATGTTCTATAGCCATATTTTTTTGAACAGGGCATCATGTAAAAATGATTTTTATTATCTTGTACTTTTTTAATAAAAAGGATAGTTGCATCAATTGAGTCTTCTCTTGTTGGATTGAGATTTATATTTTCGTCATTTGTTTCCCAATTATTCACACCCTCATAATATCTTGGATTTGTATCTGTTTTAAATGCATTTATGAAAGTAATTTCCCCATTATAGTCAACATCATAGGCAGCAAGTATTTTTGTTTTTTTTTGATTCATAATAGTAATTACTAGTTTATTTTCATATTGTTCTATTGGATCAAATTCATGTGTAGATATATTCATTATATAGGGAACAGAATATACAGATGATAGGCTTTCATTTGTTTTTAGTTTAACTGGAATGTCTATATATTTTAAAGTACAATAGCTTTCAGAATCAATTGCTGCCTTAAGTTCTTTTCCTGTCTTGTAGGCAAGCTCAAAGCCTTGTCTAGTCATTAGATTTGATGAAACAGTATTCATGAAAAATAAAACAATTGCAGCAATAGCAGTTACAAAGATTAACAAATTGAGCTTGGATAAAGTAAATTCAATCATTCATTTGCACCTATCATTAATTTATTTGCTTTTTAGAAAGCAAAAGTTTGCTGTTGTTGTTCCAGCAGCTGTTTCTGCTCTAAATAATCTATATCTTCCTGGTTCAATTATTTTTTGAGTAACTGGATCAACTAAAGTCCATGGATCATCTGGTAGTATTCCACATTCTGCATTAACAGTAATAAAGTTTATTGTTGGTGGAAGACCAGTACAGATTGGAGGTATTGGATATTTACGTTGTTGCTTGACTTCATCATTATAAACATATTCTAGGAGAACACAGCTAACTCCACTTCCACAGTAGGCTGTACATCTACTTTGTTCATTATAGATATTCAATTGAATGCTTTCTGCTTTTGCATTGAAACAAGCTTTTGTTTGGAAGGTTATATTTCTAAAAGTAAGATCTGAACCAAGAACAACATCTCTTAGGGAAGAAACAAGATCACCCATTTCCTTTCTCTTATCTCCAAGACAGGTGTTTTCAGATAAATTCTTTAGTGCATAGGTTCCTGCAAGAATAACGAAACCCATAACAATTACAGCAACCAGAACTTCGAAAGGTGCACTAACTTGTCCTTTTCTTAACTCTTCACTTGAAATCATATACTAAAATATAATAAGAAGTATTTAAATTAGTTTTCTTTTCATTTTCACTTTGTGTTTTTTTTAATTTTTGAATTATATTTAATAATCTTCTTTTTTTCAGCAAGAAAAGCAGGTCTAAGTGCATTTATGTTACTTAGTATGTAATCTCTTTGTTCTTGAGTATAGGCCTTCTGAGTTATTCCTCTTTCTCTAAGCATATCCATAAACTCACCTATATAAATGTTACAAAGTTTTGCACCTTCAGACATAGATATTTCGTCTTCTGAATATAATTTAATTGCAAGCTCTTTAGAAATTTCTTTAAGTCCTATGTCTATTGCTTTTCTATAAACGTTTGCCTTATCAAGAAGAGTATCTAGTTTTATAATTAAGTCTACTTGGCTAGTTGCTTTTTCATCGAGTCTTAGATTTACATTTTTCAAGGTCATATTTATCCCATAATTAATTTTTTCATTTCTTCTATTTCTGATTTATTGAATCTTCCATTTATTATTAATAAATTTAAGGATTCTTTTGCATTTTCACTAGTAATTAATTTAGTTTTATACATCTCAAACAGAAGTAACCATGAGGTATACAACTGCAAATGCAAACAATTACATACATTTATTCCTTTTCTATCATCAATCAATATTATTTTATTTAATTCTTTTGCGAGAGCGATTGCATATAATTCTCCAATATCAATCTTATATAATTTTGCAATTTCATTGACCATGCTTTGACTTGGTTCAGAAATTGTAATTTTGTGGTTCATAACTAAATTTTCAATTTCAAAAGCATCATAATAATTTTTTTCTTTACCTTTTAACACTTCACTGTAAACTATTTTTGGTATGTGAATTTTTACAAACTGAATAAGTTTTATTAACAATTTTGATTTAGATAATAATATTAAAGTTGATGAATCAGATATAACTATTTCCATTTGTTAGCACCAAATATATATTATATAGAAAGAATTAAATATATTACGTTTTATTAAATTGTAACCTATGGCTACATAACGTTTAGTTTTTATATAATTTAGAAACATTCAACTAAAGATAATAAGTTTAACTTGTAGCTGTTCCTTCAGTTCCACCAGTAACTGTGTTAGAAGGAAGAGCTGCTTTTTTAGCACTTGCTTTAACAGAATTATTAAACATTGGTTTAACAACAGCTATTAGGATGATTGCAACAATAACAACAATAAGAAGCATGTAAAGAGTACTTGATTCTGCCTGTCCTCTATTCTCCTTAAGAGCTTTCTTTAGATCTGCAATTAATCTTTTCATAATTTAATTCATCCTAAATATATAATAAAAGAAAAGAAATAAAAAAGGGAAGGGAAAAGAGCTTTATGAAGCTCTCTTAGGGAATACAACACATACTTTTTGTTCAGTTATGTTAGGAAATAAACCTGAATCTGCTGTTGTTGGTATTTCTACGTATGCATCTATTGAATCATCTAAATTTTCTATATAATCACAGATAATTCCTATCTTGTATGTTCCCTTAGTTGATTTTTTATAATTTATTCCTTTTCCATCAACTAGCACATCAAAATCATTATCTAGATCACTTGCAAATCTAACTTGATCTGGAGATAAACCTGTGTTTTCAGATATTCCTGATGCTGTTAATGATTTTTTTTTGTCTGTGAAAGCAACGGAATCTGTGTATGCGAGAGTTCCTGGATTATCAACCTGACCTTGAAGCAATTGCTTTGAGGTTGAGATTGGATCTCCCTGAGCAAATCCAAGTGTCTTCATAATTATTGGCATTAATACTCCTAAAAGAGCAAGTGCAACAACAGCTGCAATTAATAATTGAAAGGTTGAGAATGCTTGTCCTTTTTTGTTTTTAAATTTTAAAATATTTGATAAGTCTAACATTTTTATTCGTCCTCCTTATAATAGACATAAATATTATATGTTTTTCAATTAAAACATTAAATCAAAACATATTTAAATGTATTTCTCTGACGTTTCCTTTAAACTATCTGATATACTAGATTAAAGCATACTGTTATTATGGTTGGGATTATAAGCATGAAAAGTATATCCCATACGTGTATTCCTGGTTGCTGTTTTGATTGTTTATAATCAAATAAATGATTCTTATAGGTATATATTACTCTTCTTCTAATTGTCATAAAGTTCCATAGCGTTCCAAATAAAATAGCAGTTACTACCCATATGAGTGTTATTCCTGTTGTGCTTGATTTTATGATAATGGGGACAAAGAATAGTTTCCAAAAGATCAGGATAATAGCAACAGTGATCCCTGATGCAAATACCATCTTAATTAGGTTTTTCATAAAACCACTTTTAACTAAATCAATTAACTTATTTAGTATTAGACTCAAAACAAAGAATATGGTTAAAAGTATTATTATTCCAAAGATAACTCCAAGGATGATTAATCCAAAGAAGTAACCAAGTACTAGAATAATGATTGCAATTAAAAACCATTTTAATTTGTTTAGTATGTTCATATTTTTCATCAATTATAATTAATTTATAGTTATGGGTATAAGCTACTTGGTGGACTTACATTAAAATATAATGCACAATATGTTGGACAATTGAAATTAAATAATGAAGTTATTTCAGAAGGAATTGAATTCCCGAAACCACAATAAACATAAACATCTGTTTTAATGTACTTTTTATTTACTTCTATGTATGCATCATTATTTTCAAAACCAGGACCTGTTATAAAAGCTATACAATTTTTTGAGTATCCAGTTAACTTGGATATTCTATCTTTAGAAATTATTCCTGAAAGCATAACATCTTCAATAATAAATGGGGTTTCAGTGGTTACTCCTGGACCTTTGCTTGCAGAAATTACTCCTTCTTCAAGCTTCGCTGTGCTGATAATGATTGATTGGTTGTTTACTCTGCCCACCATAACGATAATGATTACAAGAACAGCTGTTGCTAGAGCAAAAGCAATTAGAAGACGAAAGGATTCAAATGCTTCATCTCCCTTCTCATTCAAGCTAATTTTTTTGAATAGTTTATTCATATTTAATTATCCATTTAAATCCAATTCCCATCTTGGGAGCGTATGTTTAAAATTGAATTTCATTACACATATGTTACCTGTGTTATCAAAGGCATACAATCTGTATTTGTTTACATCTGCCCCTATTATCTTTTTAACATTATACTTTTTTTTAAGACGTTCATAATCTCTTGCACTACCTTCTACTAGTTTGAATCCAAACAACTCAGCATATTTTGGATATTCATAAAATATCCAGGTATTTGCAACAATCTTATTCATGTTATTATCTTTTGCATGTTTAATTAATTTCTTTTTAAAGGCAATTGCTTTTTTATAGGTGAGTCCTCCATTAGAAACAAAATCATGAATTTCAAGTGTTTTTCCTCTTTCTCTATAGGTTAAATGATACTCATTAGTCTTTATACCTTTTTTATCATGAACAACATTTGTAATTACTTTTTGATTTAATAATGCTTTTTTCAGAGTAGCTAATTTTGCTGCTTTCATATTTTCTCAATAATTTAAAATATTAGATTAGACACAATTGTGGTTAAGATAAATAAAATGGTAGCTATTGGTAATGTTTGTGCTATTCTTAGTTTTGCAAGAGTTATGTTATCCTGTTCAACCATTGTTGTAAAGAATGTCATAATAATAACTATCTCAATCACATAGATTGCAACTATTATTAAGAAGGTTGTTGGACCAGCAAGCTGACTAACTGCACCCATATCTATTGAACCAATGGAACCTATTCCTGAAACATCCATTCCACCTGTGCTTATCCCTGATGTTGTAAATGAGTTAAATGCATTGTTCATTTCATCAAGAGTACCACTGTTTGCAATGGACGTAAGCGTGGATATAACTATCTTTTGTAGAGCTGTTGTGATTCCAAGAACAATTGGAGCAATGTACTTTGCCATGCTTGATAGGGTGCCAGTTACACTGGATATTAGGTTAGTTAGCATTTTAGAAACCTCATCAGAATTTCTAAGCTGCATAGAATAGGACATCAATGTTTTTGCAGCAACAGAAACACCCAACTGAACTGAATCAACCATTAATCTCATTGCACTATTAATTATATTGGATGGATTATTCTTAAGCGCACCATAATTTGGATCAAACAAAGAAGCATTAAGATTAAGTCCTAGGATTCTAATGTTATCAATTGCCTTACCAAATACATTCTTTGCAATTAAAGATTTAGGAAGGAATGCTCTTGTGTGAGCAAAAGCATCTTCTATTGGTTTGTTTTCTCCAAGCCTACTAGCAATAACGTATAATGCATCCTTAAATTCATCTTCCATTTTTTCTGTTTGTATTTGCACTTTTCTTTTGTAATAGCTTTCTGAAAATAAAAACAAAGAAATAATTAAAGAAAAACCAATTAATATTCCATAGATTAGGAAAAAGGGTGTTGTGTCATGTGCAGAATCTTGCCAAAACTCTCTTTCACTTGCACACATGGCTTTAGGATTCTCTGCTTTCTGTGCAAGCTCCTGGGAATTACAATTAAACTTAGCTAGGGATATATCCTGTCCTTCAGTTATATATCCTTCTTTAATTAATATATTTTCTTTGGTTTTTCCTAGATTGGTTTGAAGGAATATGCTTCCTGCAATTATTGCAACCCCAACAATTAGAATAATAATAAAAACATTAATTGATGCTTTTCCAATTTTAATGGTATGACGAGGAGGAAGATCTGGATGGTTTTGAGGAATCTCAGGAGGATTATAGGTTGCTGGTCTTCCTCTAATTATGTTTCTTGCGAACATTATACATGCAACAGGTATAGCAATATTATAAATAAGGATTAAATATATTGGTTTTGCTAGAGCAGAACCAGAGAACGCGGAACCAACAGGGAGAACAATAATTAAGAGAAGAGGAAGTAGAACACCTAAATAAAACATTGTCATTGTTGGTTGGTTTAATCCTCTTGCATAATCCTCTAGCTTATTCTTAATGGATGCAAGAGTAT
>Ga0268276_1001921_pt1 | contig 18847 bp, 15 predicted proteins | sample saktaG_4_FD_190145 | JGI IMG/M metagenome (GOLD analysis project Ga0268276, IMG submission 190145) | Saline water microbial communities from Sakinaw Lake, British Columbia, Canada - sak_2010_1_5_45m | ecosystem: Environmental > Aquatic > Non-marine Saline and Alkaline > Saline ... | reverse complement strand
TTTAGCGAATATCGCTGCCAGCGCCGCGGTGGCACCGGCCTGATCACGATGAAGACCACCGAGCGCAACGGCAAAGTCATCAGCGCCTTCACCGTTCAAGACACGGACGAAGTCGTGCTGGTCACGGAAAGCGGGCAACTGTCGCGCATTGCCGCCAGTGAGTTCCGCGAAATTGGCCGCAACACACAGGGCGTCCGCGCCTTCCGCCTGACCGAAGAAGACCGCCTGATTTGCGCCGCACGCGTGCTGCCCGCGACCGTCAATGGCAACGGCAATGGCAACGGCAACGGCAACGATGCCGCTGAATCGTCCGACCTGCCTGAACCAACACCTGAACCCTGAACCCTGAACCCTACAACGTAGTACTCCCATGCCCATCAACGCAACGATTAAGACAAAAACGCCGTGTGAAGTGCTGCTGGATATCACCGTCGGCGCGGAGGATGTGACGGCCGCCTATGAGCGCACGGTTGCGCGTTTGAGCAAACAGGCCGAGTTGCCCGGCTTTCGCGCCGGCAAGGCGCCGCGCGCGCTGATCGAGCAGCAGTTCCGAAAAGTGTTTCGCAGCAATACCCTCGAAGACCTTTCGCTCGGAATCATCCGCACTGTGGTCAAGAAACATGCCCTGAAGCCGATCACCTCGCCGCAGCTTGACAAGGAGCTCGAGTACCCCGATGACGGCCCGCTCCAATTCGCGGTCAGTTTTGAAGTCGAGCCGACGGTCCACTTGAAGAACTATACCGGCCTGGCCTTGAACAAGCGGCCGGTCACCGTGGCGCCGGGTGACGTGGACAAGACGATTGATGCCTTGCTTGACCAGCATGCGACTTTCGCCGAGCCGGCCGAGGCGCGCGTGGCCCAGTTTGGCGACTGGCTGGTGGTCGATTACGTCGGTCGCGTCGAAGGCCAGGAAGTGATGAAACGCGAGAATGCCTGGACCGAAGTTAGCTCGAACGCGCGCTTGCCCGTACCGGGCTTCGGCGAACAATTGGCCGGCATCAAGAATGGTGAGACGCAGGAAATCACCGTAACGGCGCCAACCGACTATTTTCGCAATGAGCTGGCGGGCAAGACCATCGTGTTTTCCGTCACCTGCCGGCAGTTACAGGAACGGCGGCGGCCGCTGCTGGACGACGAGTTCGTCAAGAAACTCAATCCCGCCCTGACGTCCGTGCAAGCCTTGCGCGACGACATTGAGAAAAACCACAAGTCCTACGGTGAAGCGGCCGAGCAGCGCCGCTTGCATGACTTGGCGGCCGAGGCGCTGGTGCGCGCCCATGACGTGCCGCTGCCGCCCAGCGCCCTGCAGTCACGCACCCGGCGCCTGGTCGAGAGCGAGGCGCAGCGGCGCCTGCGCGCCGGTGAAAAGGAAGACGAGATCAAGCAGCAACTGGGTGACATGGCCAAGCAACTGGCAGAAGTGGCCTCCCTGCAACTGCGCTCGGAGTATATCTTGCATGCAATTGCCGACGCCGAGAAGATTGACGTCACGGAGCAGGACATTCAACCGCAGCTGCAAGAATACGCCGAGGCCTTCCGCCGCGATGTTGCCTGGGTGCGCCGGATGTTCGAGCGCGAAGGCCACCTTGACGCGTTGTACGAAGAAGCGCGCACGCGCAAAGCGCTCGACTGGGTCGTCGCCCACGCGGTCATTACGGAGAAGTAGCACGGCGCCAATAGGGGAGCCACTGCCATGCGCTTTGTGCGACCAACATTACTGGAAGTGCTGATCTGCCTGGCGATCATCATTATCCTTGCTGTTTTTGGTGGCGTGGGTAGTCATCCTCCTCTTCGCCCATGGTCCCATGTGCTAAAGATCAAAGAACGTGCGTTGACGGCACAACGCGCAGGTCATCCCCTTCAAGTGCAAGATGTGCAAGGTATCCTGAGAAACCAGAACTGGAGCGGCTATGAAATTGCGCTGAGCGGCGCAAGCAACGATTGGACGGTGGCTTTCAGCACAAAGAAGACAAAAGGGTTTGGCGATGCACTTTGGCGGATGCTGGGCATCGCGCAGGAAACGTCGAGCGGCAGCCTCTCCTCGTCAAACCTCGTGAATAAGGCGCTTGACTAGGCAATGGATACGTGACAATTGACCAATGATACCAATGCATGCGCTTGCTTGGTGTCATACCAATTGTGGCCGCGGGCGCTGACCGCGGCTGCAGAAGCCGCCCTCACCGCGGGCGGCTACAAGGACGCGGCCACGTAAAAAGCGCTCTCATTAGTAATTGACTGAAGGAGACGCCGCGACTACGACAGTGCCGGCGGCTCCGGCGTATAGGTCAGCGCCGCTTCCTGCTCCAGTTTGCCATGCAGGAAAGCGAGCACTTCGTCGGCGTGGCACTGCAACTTGATGTGATTGTATATTTTGACGATCTTGCCTTGTTTGTCAATCACAAACGTGGTGCGCTGGGCGCGGGCATGCGCGCCGAGGGTCTCACTGGGTTTGCGGACGCCAAATCTCTCGGTGACGGCGCCATCGCTGTCGCTGAGCAACGGAAAGGTAAGATTATACTGCTGCGCGAATTTACTGTGCAACTCGAGGTTATCGGTGCTGACGCCGAGAATGGCGGCGCCGGCCAGCTGAAACTCGCTTTGCAGGTCGCGAAACGCAATCGCCTCCTGGGTGCAGCCCGGCGTCAAATCTTCCGGATAGAAATACAGCACGACATACTTGTCGCTGCGAAAATCCATCAAACTAATGGTGGTGCCGTTGCTGGCCGGCAGCGTGAATTCAGGCGCCTTTGTTCCGACGCAGATCTCAGTCATACAACTCCTTTGGTACAGTTGATCGCACGCGCGAAACTTATTACTTATTATGCCAGAACGCCGAGAAAAAGTCAACTAGCCGCCCGCCCCGTTCGCGCGACTTTTCGATGTGCCAACGGGTCTCACGACGCGCGTCGCGACTCCGCGTCAGGTAACTGTAGCGCACCAATCGTCCCTAAATGTCAATTGTTCACGCCTGATCTAACTCGATAAAAGGGCGCAGTGCGGTATTGGAAAGATCTGGCCGTGCCGCGACTACGTTCTGGATGCTGAAAACCGCAAACTGCAAACCGCACGTTGGTGCACTGGGCATCAACGTGCCTGCACAATGGTCGCGAGCGCGTCGGCATGGTGCTCGAGGGCGGCCACCAGCGCGAATTGCGCGCGGGCCCGTTGGAGATTATGGCCGGGCCGATGTGTCTTGAAGTAGGTATCGCCATTGAGATAATCGGCCAGGAAGCGCATGCCCTGCTCGAACGTAATGACTTTGGCAGCCTGCGGTAGCAGGGCTTGCTCCAGCGGCGACAATAGCGTTCCTGTGCCGTCGCGGAAGCCGTGCACAAGCTGCGCAAAGACCTCAAGATTCAATCCGACATTGCGCGGATCGTGCTCGTCTTCCGCGCCGATGCGCGCGGTCGCACGGACACAATCGCCGAAATCGTGCAGTGCCAGGCCGGGCATGACGGTGTCCAAATCAATGACACAGCGCGCATCGCCAGTGTGATCGTCGAAGAGAATGTTGTCGAGTTTGGTGTCATTGTGCGTGACACGGAGCTGCAGGCGGCCGGCCTTCACCAAGTCGGCCAGACTATGCAGATCGGCGTGGCGTTGCGCGACAAAGGCGAGTTCGGGTGCGACGTGGGATGCGCGCCGCGCCGTGTCGGCCGCAACGGCCTGCTGCAATTGCGCTAGGCGCGCGGGCGTGTCGTGAAAGTGGGGGATTGTCTCGTGCAGCGTCGGCGCGGACAAATCGGCCAGCAGGCCGATGAATTCGCCAAATGCGCGCGCGGCGCGATAGGCCAGTTGCGGCGTCGGCGCGGCGATGACCGCGTGTGCGTCGGCCACGGCGTGATAGACGCGCCAGAACGCCCCGTCTGCGTCTTCATACCACAGCGTGCCCGCACGCGCGGGCACTTGTTCGAGCACATGCCGGCGCGGATCGAGGCCGCGCGCGCGATACTTTTCGCGCAGATGCGCGGTGACGCGTTCAATGTTCTCCATCACCAAAATGCCATGCAGAAACACGGTCGGATTCAGCCGCTGCATGACAAAGCGCGCGCCATCGGCGGCAATCAGCAGGAAGGTGTCGTTGATATGGCCGGTGCCCCACGGCGCGAGCGACGCGACCGGAAAGGGCAAATCAAACTGCGCGGCAATGTCCCGCGCGGCATCAAGCTTAGTGCACGCGGGCATCGAGGTCTCCCGCGGCATACGCGTTGTAGTAGTGCAGGATCAACTCTTTGGTCCGATAGGCGCCGTGGCGTTCGAGGTCGTTCTTGCGCACGATCGGGAACGTGTCCATGACATAATCCGCCTCGTCGCGGGTGAGGCCGTAGAGCTGAAAGTAGAGCGCATCAAGCTGGCAGCGCAGGTGCAGGCGCTCCGTGTCATCCCACACAAATGGCTTGCCCTTGTAGCCCATATCTTCCGCAAACCCCTGCATGTCCTCGGCCGTGTATACCAGTTTGAGCACGCGTTCGCCAATCCACGCCTTGAGATCAACGCCGTGAAATGGCGCGTCATAGGCCGTGGGCGGCGCAATAGGCAGCTGCATCACTAAAAAGTATGTTGCGTGATTGCCCGATATTTTCTGGCGAAAGACATAATCAACGACAAAACTTGATAGTGCCGCGCAGAGACACGCTTGCTGTTTGACCGGCAGCGTGCTCAATATAAGAGGCAAGGTGTGGCCTGCTGGAAGGCGCGGCACAAACTGCGTGATGAGAGTACGCTCGTTCGTAGCGCACGTGATGTCACGAAATGAGAGAAAACAAGATGATTGCGCATAGTCGCCAATGCGTTTTTCAAACTCCGCATTCGCAACCCAGTAGCGCGATGCGACGAGTGTCTTCGGATTCTGCTTAAATTCTGCTGACGTGCGCTCGGATGCTTGTTTGTTGAAAAGACGCTCACCGGTTTCAATGCAGTTGGCAAAACGATGGTCGTAGTGCCAGCACATTTTGGCTTCGTAAAGCGCTGCGAACTCTTCAGCACCTTTGCGATAGCAGTGGACGCCGGCGCGCCAGAATCCATCCTTCTCGAGTTCTGTGGCGGTGCGAAACAAACCGGAATCGTTTGCCATATGAAATAGTGTGGAGAGTCTGACTTGCCAAGGGTTGTGAAGATAGCGGTAGCGCGGTTGCGCTTCGCAGAGTTGGGCGTCAGATGCCGTGGCAACCGCGCTCTTTATTGGCTTGTCCTCTGGCTCCGTTCGCAGGAAAATGTGAAACTTCCTATAAATCCCACGCACAATTTCCGCGTCTTTGCGGGTGCGGAAGATGGGGCAGGTTTTCGTGTTCGGGTTGAGCAACGCAAAATCGTCCGCCGTCAGCTCGAACATGCGTTCGGGGTCGGCAAGTTCATCAAACGAGTGAATAAAGAAAGCGCAGCGCGCTGTTGCACTGGTGTTCTCGCGGCCGCCAATGATCGAAATGGCGAACTTGAAGCGCGAGTCGACATCTGGGAAGAACACCTTCTTGTTCTCAAAGTCAATGAACTTGTGCAGGCGTTTCTGTTCGACGATGGTCTGGAAGAATTCCTTGGCCGTGTTGTCGGTGGCAATGCCGCTAGGCGTGAGAAAGCCTGTGCGGCCGGCTGGTTTGGTCAACATGACGGCGCGTTCGAGCATGACGGCATAGAGGTTCAGGTCGCCTTTGCCGAGGAGGGGAAACAGTTTGGATTTGCGGATGTAATCCATGGTGCGCGTGACGCGCTCCACGGCGTCGCTATATTCAGTCGCCAGTGCGGGATTGGTCTGCGGCAATTGCTCGATAAGCTGGCGGCGTTTGGCGGCCGTCGGCGCGGCGGCAATGTCCGGTGCGCGCGCGGCGAAAAATTCATTCTCTTGCAGCTTTATGCGTTCCCACGGCGGATTGCCGATGACGCAGTCGAAGCCGGCGTCCGGCGCAAAGCCCGATCCGTCTGGCGCAATGAAGACATCCGGGAACTCGAGTTTCCAGTGGAAAAAGCGATAACGCTCGGCGGCGTCCAGCGCGCTCTGCAAGTGCTCGACCAGTTCGCGCGGCTGGTCGTGCAATTCCAGCGGTTCATCCGGGTCGGCCAACAAGTCGTACTGCCCGTCGTGCTCGGCCGGCGCGTCGCGCAAGAGCATGCGCCGGCGCCGACCAACCAGATTCATTATTTGGCCGCGCATTTGTGTCTGTGCCAGTGCGTCCACAAAAAAACGCGCGGTGGTGACATGCGCGCGATTGAGCGCCACCAGCAGTTTCTCGCGACACTCATCATATTTGTGCTTGCTTTCAGTCAGCTGCGCATAGGTGAGATCGCCCAGCCGGTCAATGGCAAACATGAAGTGCATGGCTTGGAGCACATCGTTCCAGGCCTTGCTGCCGGGCGCGACCACGTCTTCGAGATCACGCGCGCCGATCAGCGAATTGCCGCATTTGATGTGGTGATCAAGAAACGACAGTGGCGCGCCAATGGTGAAGGAATGCAGCCAGAGTGAGAGTTTGGCCAGTTCGACCGCCATGGGATTGATGTCGACGCCGAAAATGCAGCGTTTGAGCACCATGCGGCGGATGAGATGGCGGTTCTCAAGCTTGGCGGTGTCAATCGTGACGCCTTGCTGCGCCACTGCAGCGAGGAGCTCCGCGCGCATCTCTTCGAGAAACACCGCCAGCGGCGACTCGGGATGCAAGCCGTGCCAGCGGCTGATCTGGTCGGCGATCACATCCACGGCGTGGACCAGAAAATGGCCCGAACCCATGGCCGGGTCGCACACGGAAATGTTGAATGCCTTCAGACTAAACGATATAGGATTGTCCGCACCCGGGCCACCGCCGCGCCAGAAGGCTTCGGCCTGCGCCAGCACGGCCGCGACGCGCGGCGTCACGGTCTGCTGTACAATGTAACTGACAATCGTCTGTGGCGTGTAGTATGCGCCGGAACACTTGCGCTCGCCGCGCGTGTTCACCAGCATGGCATCACCGGCCTTGCGCGTGACTTCCGCCGCCGCGATTTCGGCGGGCGTGGCCAGGCGCGTCGGCTTCCATTTCACCGTCCCGTCTTCAGGGACCGCCACCATTGGTTCGCTCGCAATCTCGATCGTGAAATCCAGCAGGCCTTCATAAATCGTGCCCAAGTGCTGGACATCGAGCGAGCTATAATCATAAAAGCGTTTCTCGTCCGCCTCGCTCAGATCGAAAACCAGACCCTTGAGCGCCTCAGCCATGAACGCATCCGCGATGCTATGCTCGGCCAGGAAGCGTGCGCCTTCCATGTCAACTGCGGGATCCGTGTCGTCGTGCGGCGCGCAGTGCGCGAACAAGCCGCCGTTGTAGCGCGGCACATTCAATTGCGCATCACCACGATCCACTAACTTGAAAAGGATCTTGAGTAGATCGTAGTAAACTGTAGTGACACCGCTGAATACAGAATTTATGCTGACGTTTTTCCAGAGCCGCTCGCACATCGTGCGCAAACTGAACTGGCCGTAGCGTTGGGCGTCATTGACCGGCAGGAGGTCGCGGCTTTCGGCATAGAGCAGGAAAAGGATGCGGTAGAGCAGTGTCAGCGTAGCGCGAAAGACGAGGGTTTTCTCCTCGCTGGATTCGATGGTGGCGCGTGTTGTGGCGCGGTGCGAGACGACAAGGCCCTGCGCCAGATTTTCGAAGACCGAGCCGAAGATGACATCACGCAATTTCGCGCTGACCTCCTCGGCGTAGCGCGCCGAGCCTTCGAGATAAGCGTCGAGCCAGCGCCGGCCGTGCGCATCCGGCGCAAACGCAGCGGCGCTGAACATGCCGTAGAAGTAAAGAAAGCCGGCGAAATCGTCCTGCGCGCAAATCGCGTCAACATTGACCTGATAGAAATTGCTGGTGACCGATTTCGCGCGATAGTAGAACAGGCGCCACCACGCGCCATTGGTGAGGATGGCCCAGACGGCGCGGAAATTCGAGCGAATGGCGGCGGTGTCGAGATAGCCGACTGTTTGAGCCGTGGGATCAGCCAAGGCGGCCGCGTCATTGCCGGCGCGGTCGCGCATATTGAGTTCGCGGCCCCAGTATTTGGCTTCGGCGACGGCGGCGAGGCGCGCATAGTACGCCGTGCCATAGGTCGTGTCCTGCTTGGCAGTTTGATAATCGTCCTGAGAGAGGAAGAGGCCGTAGTCGGGTGCCTTGGCGTTGGCACGCATTTGCGGATCGTACTGAAAGCTGAGCACGTCGCGCAGGACCGGGCGGATAAAGACGTCCTCGGTTTGCTGTTCGTTGCGGGTGTTGAAGACATTGGCGGCGCGGGCGGCGGCGTAGATTTGTTTGAGCGTGGCGAAGCGCCGGCGCAGGTCGGTGTCCACATCGGCCCATTGGTGCAACGCGGGAAACTGCGTCTGCAGGTAATGATTTGAGAACAGCCCCTGGTTGTCCCAGGGCGGGACCAGCGGGGCACTCATACGACAGAAAATGTCAGCTGCATTATCATCACGCGGATAGTGTACACGAAGTGGCGGCAGGCGTCAACTGGTTGGCAAACCTAAGTGTCAACAACGATCCCACGCCCTTGCGGCGTGGATGAAGAAGATTGGAGGTATGCCGGGCATCTTCTACCAAATCTTCTTCACCCACCGGGACAAGCCCGGTGGGGCTCTCGGAATGCAGATGGAGCCGACATCGTGGATGGCACGCTCAGCGCGTCGCCGGAACGGGGTCAGTCTAGATCTTCGTAAATCGACTCGCCGGATTGTTCGAATTCGCGGCCCAGCGCGAGGCCTCTGCCACGGATGACGCGCACGGCAAATTTACCAGGGCGCGTGGCGCCTTGCAGCAGCAACTCGCGGAAGCGCGTGCGCTGCCGCGCGCCCACATTGTTGTACTGCAGCAGCAGGTCGGCACAACCATCGGCGTTGTAGTCGGAAACGCCGATGAGATCCACGCCGACATTCAGGCGGCGCAAGCCCGCGATATAACCGGCCCGGCGCACATTTTGGCCATTCATCAGCGCGACCATCGGCACGGCCGGCGCACCCCAGGTGGTCAAGAGGACATCGGCGCAGCCGTCACCGTTGAAATCGCCGCAGCCGGCATAGGCGAGTTCGGCGCCGTTGTAGTCGTTGGCGTTGTCAATCGGCAGATATTCGAGCGTGGCGGCCACTTGGGCAGGAATCGCGCCGGTGCTGTCCGGCATGCCCAGCAAGATCATCTGGAACGCCAGCGTGGCGTCGTGGCGCACCAGCACGTCGGCAATGCTGTCGCCATTGAAATCGCCGACGCCACAGTAGCGCCAATTGGGGTCGTCGGTGGTGAAAATGCGCTGAACCCGGGCGACCGACAAGTCATCCGCCAGCTCATGCACATCCAGGCAGCCGTTGGTCGGGTTCTGCGTCAGAATGGCATCGTGCACCACATCGCCGATGAAGAGCCCGTGATCGCGATAGGCATGGGTCTCATCGAAGACGAGGCCGGCGACCGGCGTACTGCCGCCGTCCATGGTGCGGACGGTCGCCGACGTGCTTTGGGTATCCAGGCACAGCAAGCCGAACGAGTCGTTATCAAGCCGGATGACGTCGAGGATGCAGCCATACGCGGAAGACCCCGTCACCGCGACGCGGTTGAGGGTTGTGCCGCGCTTGCTCATCAGATAGATGGAGCCATAGCTAAGACCGCCGGCGGCGGCAGTGCGGTTGCCGGTGCGCACCGGCGCGGTGGTCACGATATCCGGCGTGCCGTTGCCATCATAGTCCAAGCCGACTGCCCGGTTGGTGGTGTCCAAGGGCAGATAGCTGTTCACCTGCCAGGTGATGCACCATGGTTTGGCGCCGGCGAACGCGGCCGGCAGCCAGGGCGGGTCTTCATCGTCGGGCGCGCTGAACCAGTAGGGCTGGACGGTAATCATTTTGTTGGTGGCACTGCATTTGATGGCGGCCGTGACGGCATTGGCGATGGTCACCGAGCGTTTGACGGACTGTTCCCAGTTGCTTTCATGGCCGAAATTAACCATGAAAACATTCTTATCGCCAAGCTTGAGGTCCACTTTGATTTTGTGGGAACTGCTTTTGGTGGAGCCCCTGGTGATTTTTCTGGCCAGTGTGGACGAGCTGTCGGCCGTCCGGTTCGAGGCTTTGAGGGTGTTGAGCTTGCCGCCGCCGCCGCAGGCGTTGGTGATGTACATGGCATAGTTCAGCGGCGCCATGCGCCAGTTGCGGAAGTCGGAGCTCTTGGGGCGCTTGTGCATGCCGCGCGGCGGATGTTCCAACTCGTAGGGCTCATAGGTGGTGTTGATCGCGCTGACATAGCTGAAGATGAAGTCCGGGTCAATCACCATGGTGTTGCGCGCCTGGCGCGCATATTTGTTGAATGCGATTGTCGGTTGCGAGATGATGAACCAGCCTTCGCTGCCGTCGCCGTCCGACTTGAAATTCATGGCGAGTTCGCTGCTGACCGCCTCGCTGTAGTCATAGACGTTCTTGAAGCCATAGGTGTACTGCACGGACGCACTCCAGGTGTTCTTTTTGCCGCCGGTCATGCCGGCCGAGAAGTTGGCGGCATAACTCTCGCTGGTGACAAAGGCATCATCCTGGCTTTGCTTGAAACTGACGCTGGTGCTCCATTCCTTGCTGTCGGCCTGGTACGGCGGCACGCCCTCGACCACGCCGATCAGCGACCACAGCGCGCGGTATTTCTCGGCGCTGCTGGTGTCCAGGTTGAAGGCGTTCTTGTACACGAACAGTTCGTTCGGGCAGTCCCAGCCCGCCATGAAACTTCCTATCCATAATGCTTCCCATTGGAAGTACACGATGCCTAGGTGCTGCACAAGATTCCGGGTGCCCGGAGGGCAGTAGTAGTACAAAACAGGGCAGACGCTGCAGGAGAAGGAGGAATTGTCGCGGGGCAACAAAACGGTGCGTTCACCGATCTTGTCCATGAAACTGGTGGATTTGTGCGGGCCATTCAGCGCATACTGCGTTAGCGCTATGATGATGTCCCTGGGTCCGCCACCTCCATAGCCGTTTGCCAGCACGACCGTGATGCCGTTGGCGGCCGTGGCATCGTTGGTTTGGCCCACGCACGCTTCCAGAATATGAATATCATCGACGCCGGCCATGCCCATGGCGGGCACCGCATTCTGGACAAGGTCAATGGTGGGCGGGTGGCGTCGCGTGCCTTCTTGGGGCTGAAAATAGAGGCGGGACAGCCAATAGGCATTGTTGTAATAGAGCCAGCCCAGCACGATGCAGGTGGCGCCGCCATCATCCAGCACAGTCTTGGCGTCCATGGCATCCGGCTCGGCGACGCGTTGATCGGTGGTACCGCGCTCATGATCGAGCGCCCAGGATTCGCTGATGGCGCCGCCGGCCGTGACGGCGCTGCACACCAGCACGTTCTGGCGGCCGTCAAAAGCGGCCATCCGGTAAAAAAGGAAAATGAGATTGCCTTGGGCGGTGGCGGTGAACGGCGCCGCGCGGTCCGGCCGATCCCGCACCACTTTTATGCCACTCAGAAAATTGCCGGCCTGATCCCAGCCCACCTGCGGATCAATGCTGGACTTCATCGCAATCCAGCTCTTGCCGCTGCCCTCGCGCACGTCATAGAACACAAACAGCTTGCCGCCCATGACGACCGGCGCAACGAAATAACTCCGGTAGCTATTGTTGTTGTTCACCAAGTCCGACAATTGGGTGTACTTGGACAGCTTGCCGTTGCCGTCGTACTCGAGCTTGGCCACCCGGATGCTGAACCAGTCGCCGTCGTGATACGGGCTGAACATGTAGACCGCGCCGTTGTAATACACGCCGCGGCGGTGCTGGACATATTGTTCCTTGGAATCCATGCCGTTGGACCCTGGAATGAGATAGCTCGTCTCCGCGCGCGCCATCAGCGCCGTCATCGAACTGCACAGCAGACCAACCAGCATGGCAGATTGCAGCATAGTCATAGCAACTCCCTACAACAATGGTTATTGCAAACGCGAGCAAAGTGCTGTGGCGCATCTTGTTTTCCGTGGCCGCGGGTAGTGTGCCCTGCAATGATTGTACCATACTCGCCGCACGCGTGCAAGAGGGTGAGCCCCCCCAGAGAATTGCGTGTGGTTGCATAATTGGCGCCGATTTCATATAATAACAATTCGTACGAATAGGGCATGCGCACAGCCACGCATGTCGCTCAGCTAACCGTTCAGGAACAACAATGAAAGACGGCATACATCCGAAATACGCGCCGGCGACGATCAAATGCGCGTGCGGCGCCGAATATCGCGTGGGCTCGACGGCGCGCGACATTCACATCGGCATTTGCGCGGCCTGTCATCCTTTTTTCACCGGCAAGCAAAAGTACGTTGACGCCGCCGGCCGGGTCGAGAAATTCAAGAAGCGCTACGCCAAAAAGGCCGTGGTTGCCTAAGGCGAGGGCTGGCGCACACACGTCGGTCGTGACCACGGCCACGCCGCCGCCTTGGCCCGGGACACACTACTCATGGAGATTGCAGACCTCATTCGCTATGAAGACGAATTGCACCGGCTGGAAGCCGCGCTGGCGCTGCCAGAAAGCACGGCTAATCTGGCCCAGCTGCGTGAGCAGACACGCCAACACGCGCGCTTGGTGCAGATTGTCAAGGCCATCAGCGTGCTGCGTGACTGGCACCGGCGGATCGAGGAAAACACCCAGCTGTTGAGCGCCGGTACGGACGACGGTGACTTGCGCCACTTGGCCGAGGAAGAGATCACCGAAGCCCGGGCCGCCCACCTGCAAGCAGAAACGGCCCTGCATCGCCTGCTGATTCCGCGTGACAAAGAAGATGAAGCCAATATCATCGTTGAAATCCGGGCCGGAACGGGCGGGGGCGAAGCGTCACTGTTTGCCGGCAGCCTGTTTCGTATGTATATGCGCTACGCCGAGCGCAAAGGCTGGCGCATCGAAACATTGAGCTCAAGTGTGACGGAATTGGATGGCATCAAGGAAGTGGTGTTCAGCATTGAGGGGACGGACGTATATTACCACCTGAAATACGAAGCCGGCGTGCACCGCGTGCAACGCGTGCCGGCGACCGAAGCGAGCGGGCGGATTCACACATCGGCCGCATCGGTGGCGATCCTGCCGGAAGCCGGCGAGGTGGAACTTGAGATCAAGCCGGAAGAGTTGCGGATTGACGTGTTTCGCGCCGGCGGGTGCGGCGGGCAGCATGTCAACACGACCGACTCGGCCGTGCGCATCACGCACCTGCCGACCGGCGTGGTGGTTTCCAGCCAAGACGAGCGCAGCCAACACAAGAACAAAGCCAAGGGCATGCGCGTGCTGCGCGCGCGGGTGCTGGAACGGATGCGGGCGGAGGTGGATAGTGCGCGCGCCGCACAGCGCCGTTCGATGGTGCGCAGCGGCGATCGCAGCGAGAAAATCCGCACCTACAATTTTCCACAAAACCGGGTGACCGATCATCGCATCGGCCTGACGATCCATGCCTTGGACGACGTGCTCAAGGGCGATCTCGACCGGATCATCATGCCGCTCATTGACCACGATACCAGTGAACGGCTCAAACAACTACTGGCACATGCGGCGTAATTACAAGACAGTATTGCTGGGCGGGCTGAGCCTGTGTGCGTTGCTGGGCTGTACCGCCCGGGAAGAGGATCAATTGGTGATGCCGAAGAGCGCGGACGCAGCCCGCATCGCGCTGCGCGAAGAGGCGCTGCTGGCGGCGACGATGCTGGCTACCACGTCAGGCCCGGCGCTGGCGGTCACGGTCGTCGTCGAGCGCACGCAGTATGTCACGGTCACGTCGGCCACGCCACGCGCTGTCGCGGCGGCCCCAAAACCAACGCCGACACTGGCCAGCAATGTATTGGCAATCATCGGCGATGACGTCGTCACGCTCGAAGATTTCAGGCGCGCGTTTCCCGGGCCGGCCTTGGAAAAACTGCCCGAATATTTGCGGCGCGAGGTCAAGACCTTTGTCGAGCAACTGATCAACAACCGGGTGCTGGCCCACGCGGCCATGCAGCAGGATTATGCGGATAATCCGCAATATCTGCGCGACCTCGATGACGCGGTGGCGCAGGTCAAGATGCGCTATCTGTACGAGGCCACGATTGCGGCGCGCAGCCGTGTCAGCGAGGACGCGATCAAAGAGTACTATGCGCAGCATGCCCAGGAGTTCAGCCTGCCCGAACGGATTCGTGTGCGCCACATTCTGGTGGAAGTGCAGGCGAACGCCTTGCCGGCCGAACGCAGCAACGCCTGGCAGAAAATCGAGGGGTTGCGGCGGCGGGTGATGGAAGGCGAAGATTTCGCGCAGGTGGCCGCGCAGGAGTCCAGCTGTCCGTCGCGCGCCAAAGGAGGCGACTTGGACTTTTTTGCGCGCGGACAGATGGCGCCGGCCTTTGAGACCGCAGCCTTCGCGCTCGAACGCAACGAGATTTCCGCCATCGTCGCAACCGAGTTTGGGCTGCACCTTATTCAATTGACCGACCGTATTCCGGCCCGCCGCCGTTCGTTGCAGGAAGCCCATGACGAAATTCGCAATCTGTTGGAGCAGCAGCGCGAGCGCGCGTTATATGAAGAGCTGCTGGCCTCGCTCACTAACAAGTACAAGGTGATTCGCAATGAACGTGTCATCCAGGAATTGGTACACAGCCGTCTGTAACTGCGCCGGCGCGGCGCTGGCGCTCGTGCTGCTGGCGTCGTTGCTCCCGGCGCAGGTGCCACCCGGCCGGGTCAGCCGGATCGTCGCCAACGTCGGCAATGATGCAATTACCTCGATCGAGCTTGATCGTGTGCTGGCGCCGTATCAGCAGCAGCTGGCTGAACGACTGCCGCCGGAAGAGGTCACCCGTGAAATGGCACGCGTCCGGCGCGACGCGCTCAAGCAGTTGATTGACCGCAAACTGCTGACCGCGGCAGCCAAGGAACAGGAACTGACCATGCCGGAAATCGAGATTGACAAGAAAGTCGATGAGTATCGCGCACGTTATGCCACCCCGGAAGACTTCCAGTCGTTTCTTGATCAACAGGGATTAACGATGGATGAGCTGCGCAGCACGATTAACGATGACCTGAAGGTCAAGGTTCTGTTTCAGGACAAAGTTGCGCGCCGCGTGACGGTCCTGCCCGGCGAGCTGCACGACTACTACCAACTGCACCTGGATGAGTTTACGCAGCCGGCGCAAGTCCACATGTATCAGATTCTGGTCAAGAACAAGCCGGATGCCAAGACCGCCTTGCTGCGTGCGCGCGCCATTCAAAAGGAACTACAATCCGGCGGCAATTTTCAACAGCTCGCACGTCAATATTCAGACGACCCGAAACGCGCGCAGGGCGGTGATTGGGGATTGGTCAGCGAAGGCTACTTCGGCGAGGACATGGCGCCCGTTGAGCAGGCCGCGTTCAAACTGCATCCGGGTGAATTCAGCGGCATTGTCCCGACCCGCTATGGCTTTCACCTCGTCTACATTGACCGCAAGCGCGCCGGCCGGGTGCTGACCGAAGCCGAAGCGTACGACGACATCTATGCCAAACTGTTCAATCAGAAACTGGCGTCCGTCTACGAGGAGTACCTGCTGCATCTGCGCGATAAGTATTACGTCGAGGTGCTGGAGCAAGCGCCGGCGACGGATTTCTCCTTGTCCGAGCCCTGAGCGCCATGCTGGTGATCGGCATTGATCCGGGCACACGCAGCACCGGCTATGGCATTGTGCGCGTGGATGGCCCGCGCATCGCCTGCGTTGAGTACGGCGCGATCCGGAATGCGGCGCGGCTGTCCGTGTGGGAGTGTCACGTGCGCATTTATGATGGCATCGCCAAGCTGACGCAGGAGTATGCGCTAGACGCGGCGGCAGTCGAGAGCCAGTTTTTCTTCAAAAATGCACTGGCGGTCTTGCGCATTGGCGAAGCGCGCAGTGCGGCGATGCTGCCGCTGACGCGGGCGGGCGTGCCGATTGTCGAATATGCGCCGCGGCGCGTGAAGCAAGCGGTGGTCGGGCGCGGCAGTGCCACCAAAGCGCAAGTGGCGGCGATGGTCATGACCTTGCTGAATCTGCGCGCGCCGATCGAGCCGGACGACGCGTCCGACGCGCTGGCCATCGCCCTGTGTCATGCCCACACCCGGCGCATTGAGGAGCGCATGCCATGATCGCATTTGTGGACGGCATTCTGGAAGAGAAGCAACCGATGCGCGTCGTGCTCAATGCCGGCGGCGTTGGCTATGAGATTTTCATCACGCTCAATACCTATGAAGATTTGCCGGTGATCGGCCAGCGTGCGCGGGTGATCACGTATCACCATGTGCGCGAAGAGTCCGAGCTGTTATACGGCTTCAGCCGGGCCGAGGAACGGCAGTTGTTCGAACAATTGCTGGCCGTCAGCGGGATCGGGCCGGCCACCGCCATCGGCATTCTGAGCGGCTTGCCGCTGGTCAGCCTGCGGGCCGCGATTGTGGCCGAGGATGTCAAGCGCTTGTCGAGCATAAAGGGCGTCGGCAAGAAGACAGCCGAGCGCATTATTGTCGAATTGAAGGATCGCATTTCGGATCTGGCGATCGCCGCGGATCAGACGCAGACAGCCAGCGGAACGGGCGGCAAAGTGTTGCATGATGCGGTCCTGGCGCTGGTGGCGCTGGGCTATCGCAATGTCGACGCCTACGCCTCGGTCAAACGGGTGATTAGTGCGGCGGGCGACGACGTGGCGGTCGAGGATGTGGTGCGGCGCGCGCTGACCGGGCTGCAGCAGTAGGGCCCTGCCGTCGCGCGCGTGCGAACAACGGCTTCAGGCGCTGACCGCGTCGAGCAAACTCCGGAAAATAACCTGGCCGTCACATGAACCAAGCCGCGCATCCATGGCGCGCTCCGGATGCGGCATCATTCCCAAGACATTTTTGGCGGCATTGAGAATGCCGGCAATGTTGTGGCGCGAGCCATTGGGATTGAACTGCGCGGCGGGGTCACCCGCGCGCGAGCAGTAACGGAAGGCAACCTGGCCGCGCTCTTCGAGCTGCTGCAGGGTTGCATCATCGGCGAAGTACTGGCCTTCGCCATGCGCGATAGGAATGTTGAGCACCTGTTGCGGACTGCAGCTGCGGGTGAAGGCCGAGGCCGTGGTTTCCACGCGCAGGTAGACGTGTTCGCAGATGAAGGTGAGTGTGTTGTTGCGATACAGCGCGCCGGGCAGCAAGCCGGCTTCGCAGAGAATCTGAAAGCCGTTGCAAATGCCCAGCAGCGGCCGGCCTTGATGCGCATGTGCGACGATGGCCTGCATGACCGGCGAGAAACGTGCGATGGCGCCGCAGCGCAAATAATCACCATAGGAGAAGCCGCCTGGCAGGATGATGACATCAAACCGGCCGGGGTTTGCGTCCTTGTGCCACACATACTGGACGCGGCAGTGCGGGCATTGCGAAGCGGCCCAGAAACAGTCGTAATCGCAATTTGAGCCCGGAAAGACGACAACGGCAACAGAGAGGCGTGGCATGGGGGGGATTCGAGATGTGAAATTTCAGATTTGAAATTTGAGATATAAGATAGGCAGCGTGTGTCAGCGCAGATCGAAGCGGTATTCTTCGATGTTCGGATTGACGAACAACTTGCGGCACATCTCGTCGACTTGGGCGGCGACGTTTTCAGGATCGGTGCCGGTCAGCTCGACTTCCATGAACTTGCCGATCCGCACGGATGCGACATTGGCGTAGCCCATTTGCTGCAGCGAGCGCTGCACCGTGCTGCCCTGCGGGTCAAGCACATCTTGCTTCAACGTGACAAAAATGTGGGCCTTCATGGATGGTCAGCGGGGTTAGAAGCGAATGGGCGCATAGACAATGTCGTTTTCCTCATTGATGTAGACATTGTCTTCCAATAAGCTGAAGAAATCAGTGCCGGCATCGTTACGGGCGGTGGCGCGCGGGGTAATGTCCGTCGCGAAGACATCGCGGGTCGCCAAGACACGCGCGCCATAACTGGCGCCGGCAGCGAGTGCCTCGTTGGTTTCGTCGGACTGGGTCAGCGGCTCAATGTCATCCGGATTGATGACGACTTTCTTGAGGGCGGCGACGACCGCCGGGTTGGCCGGGGCATACTTGGCGGGCATGGCGGGCTGCACAAAATCGATCGCGATTTTGGTCTGCAGCACGCGCGCGACCGAACCATCAGCCGGCTGGCAGCTTACCGGATAGGCGCGGAAGGCGAAGACGCGATAGCCGCGCACATTGCGATGGCCGACGAATTCGATCACATTCGGCGGAAATCTGCGGGCCGATTGGGTGCCGCGCACGACCGTGCGGGTGAAGACTTTGTACGTGCCGCGATACGACTGGGCACTGGCCTGCACGCGGCAGGTCTTGTACTGTGCGCCTTTCGGCATGACGACATAAAATTCGACGCAGGGCAGGACCGGTGCGCCGGTGGCATGCTCAACATACCTGCAGGTGGGGTCTTTATAGCGAAAGAGCGTCTGGGCACCGCGCGCTTCCGTCGTCAAGCGCGACGGGTCAAACGAGAAGGCAAGTTCTTTGGTCGCGGCAAAACTGGTGGTAGTGCAGGCGGCAATCAGCAGGCAGAGATGGCGTGTGGTCATGTAGATCCTGGCAGTGTGCATAGAGTAAGGTGTGCGTGACAGATGAGTACGTGATTATTGTTCAGCCGGCGGGTTGGCGTCGGTTTTGCGTGCATCGACATCCATGATATCGGACATCGTGACCGGGCGCCCGTCCTGGCCAGTGGCGCCCGGCACGAGGCGATCGGTGAGATTCAGCGTGACATCCATGGCGGCCTGGGCTTGTTCGGCACGGGCGCGGCGCGAGGGGCGCGGCTGGATGGCGGCGTCCGGCTCGGCCGAGATCGAGGGCACCGACGTTACGCGCGTGGGCTTGGTTGGCGTGGTGGCGGGCGCAGCCGGCGTGGCCGCGCGGGCGGTGGCGCTGC
>Ga0268276_1001919_pt1 | contig 18855 bp, 23 predicted proteins | sample saktaG_4_FD_190145 | JGI IMG/M metagenome (GOLD analysis project Ga0268276, IMG submission 190145) | Saline water microbial communities from Sakinaw Lake, British Columbia, Canada - sak_2010_1_5_45m | ecosystem: Environmental > Aquatic > Non-marine Saline and Alkaline > Saline ... | reverse complement strand
AGATTACTTTTATTATAACTCTGACTCTGGATATTCTGGACGATGAGCGTCAAGACGCCGATCAGCCCCATAGACATGATGAATAAGATGACGACTATTTCCACCAGAGTGAAACCTCGTTTTAAAAAATTATTTTTCATAATTAATCCAAAACTTCAACCAGCCCCAAGAAATTAATCCGGACCGTCTTGATAGAATTATTCCGCCCCTCCAGCAATTCTATTTCCAGGGCGGAGGAAGTGGCGGCGGCGCCGGCGCGATAAATATTCGTTTGCGGATTCGGGGGCAAAAAAATAACGTTGACCGCGTCGTTATCAACCTCGCCGGTCGTCGTTAATTTCGCTATGGTGATATCGGCCGGCAAGCGCGTTATCCGTCCGCCGTATTCGGCCAGCGCTTCTTCCGCCTCTTCCATACTCATATGGCCAAGATCACCGGGCGCGTCCAGATCGGCGAATAAAATATAATAATTCTTAGCCACGTCAAAAGCGATTCCCCAGCCGCCGGCCGGAACGGCGGTGTTATATTTTACCAGCCCTAAAGTATTATTCTGCGCCAAATGAAGATCGGCGACCAAACTCTGCGCCGTCATAATCAGGTCAGTCCGCTTATTGGCCGAACGGTAATTGGCGATAAAAAGCGCGGTCACGATAGCGATCATAGAAATACTTATGACCATTTCTATTAGCGTGAACGCCGGTTTATTGATTAATTTCATATATTACTCCGCTTTAACTTCCCGCCAGATAGGCAGACCGTAATTTGTTCTTAGAGTCGTGAACATACTGCAAACATAATTATCGATATCGGTCAGGCGCAAAGTTATCGTCGTGCCGGTGGCGTGAAAGAAAGTAATAGAAGTCGTCGCTCCGGTCTGATTGCTGATAACCGCCTCGGCGTCGGTCGTGGTCCATAAATAACGGCAATTAACTCCATAACAGCTCTGCGGTAAAGTCGGAGACCCGGTCGAATAAAATTGGGAATCACTGACAAAATCCGTGGAAGTGCCGACTAAGACGTCATATGGCGACCAAGTAAAAAATGGGGTGGGAAATTCGTGGCGGTAGGTCGTGAAAGTCTGAATATTGCTATCCGGATCATCGTCTGTCTGTTCGTCTTCTAAACCGTCATGGTCGTCAACTGTGCCGAATTGATACCAGGCGGTCGGCTTATATTCCTCATTTTCCAAATAATACAGCCTCACCCACCAATAATAATTCTTATTGTAATCCAAATTCTGGCAATTAAAGTCCGTATTGGGAATGATATATTGCGACGCGACCGACGGTGTTTTTACTCCGCTCCAACAAATATATTCGCCGGTGCTGGTCGCGAAATACGGGTCGTCGTTGACGACAACTTCATAACCTGCTTGCGTACCGCTGCGGAGATGCCATTTCAAAACCGCCCCTAAAGCTCCCTCGCTGCAGGCTTCGCTATAATTCCAATTCGGAGCCGATAAATGCCCGATCTGTAAGTTACTGATATAAACTTTATAGGGTCTGGCCGCGCAATTGCCCGCCCCGCCCAGTTCGCTTTCACAATTAAAACTTAACCAGCCGATATTACTACTGGAAGCGTCGCCGACAAAATCTCCCGGAAGAATACCGTGATTGGGCAAAACTGAATTAGCGAGATAATCCCAATTCTGATTCATAACCGGCGTCGTCGTCGCGCTGTCAAGTCTTAGCCAATCTCCGGTTCCGTCCACCCGCGCCCAGCCGTAAACTTTCTGATCGGTCGGATTATAGCAAGACCAACAACTATTACTGGGATTGCAAGTGCTCGGGCAATGGGAATTGACGCTAGCTCCGTTATCCGGCGGTACTCCCGATCCATCAAAAGAAATCAGGCCGAGCGAATAATTCCAGGCGTCGCCGAAAAAATTACTGTTGGAACCAATCGAGACGTGATGCACTATATTAGTACAAGGCACTGAATAAAAACGAAATCCCGGCGGCGTCGTGAGGTTGCCGGTAACATCCAGCCGGTCGCCGGTCACATCATCGAGACAATCAAAATAAACATACTTGTACTGGTCTCCCCACCAAGCCGCGCCGCGCACCGTGGAAGTCGCGGCTTGAGCGCTTTGAGACGCAAAAAAACCGGCAATAAATAGGATTGCGATGATAAGAGGGCGGAGATTGCTTGAAATAAGCCTATTTTTCTCGGGGATTAAAACCATAATATCTAACCATAATATCTTATTATTATAGCATATTTTTTAAAAAATCTCTTCCCTTTTTTATCATTTCCCGCCGGCCCGGCTCCGTCTTATCGTCATAGCCGGCCAAATGTAAAAGTCCGTGGACGAACAGAAAATAAAGGAGATATTCGCTTAGTCGCTTTTTTCGCGCGGCGCCGGTCGCATTCATTTCTCTGGTCGCATCTTTAGAAGTAACCTTAAAAGCGGTTCTGATATCCATATTTAATTCCGCCAACATTTCCCGGTATTTCTCGGGTTTTTTCGTGTCGGCAATGTTGATGATTATTTCGTTCTCGGCCGTGAAAGACAAGACATCGGTCGCTTTATTCAGGCCGCGGTATTTTAGATTGAGCCTTTTAATCCGCAAGGGGCCGACAAGCGCCAAAGAAATATCGTCGCTTTGTTTATAAGCACGACTAAACTTCTCCGCGATGGCGCGGAGCTTTCGGGCGTTAATTTTTTCGGCGGTGGTATTGTTGATTTCCAGCATATAAAAGATTCTCCCATCGGGGGGATTTTTTATTTATATCAGTCTCCTTAACTTTCGAATAAACTCATAAAAACAATATAAAACCGGATAAAAAATCACATCATAAGTCCCGGGATAATTCTCGATTCGGCCTCCGAATCCAAGCTTGAAACGCGTTACTCCCGGCCATTTTTTATCGCTGATTCCGTAAAAATCATAATATTTATAGCCGCTTTCTTTCGCTTTCTTGATTACCGACCATTGCAGTAAATACGGCGCCATAACATTACGGAATTCATTATCGCTCGCGCCGTGCAGATAAGTCGCCCGGCCGCCCCAAAAACAGAATAGGCCGGCGGCGATATTTTTTCCGTTATAAGAGGCAAAAAATAATTTTATAAAATCAGACGACGCGTCCAATAAGTTCCGGTAATGCTCGGCGCCGTGCAAACGGAAATTATCGCGCGCGCCCGTTAGATTCAGTAAACGCCAAAACTCGGAAAAATCCGCTTCCCCTCCCTCTTTTATTTTCACGCCCTTTTTCGCCGCCAAACTGATATTATAGCGCGTTTTCTGACGCAGGCGTTTCAACAGTTCTTCTTCGCTGTCGGCTAAATCCAAAATTAAAGTCTGTCCGGGCTGCAAGTCCAAAGTTTTTTTGATTTTAAAACGGCTGGACATATTTTTTAATCCGTTACCTATAGTAAGCGCGTCTTCCCCCGGTTCTTTCAGTTCTTTCGGCTCTATTCTTAAAAAGATCGCGCCGGAATCTATCTTTCTTATTTCTTCGTATAAAAAATCCTCTGTTTCTCTTTTCTTTTCTTCCGCTAAATCCGGTTTAAAAACCGCCCCGCGCGGCGAATACCAATACGCGTAGCCGCCTAAAAGCGGCTTTTTTATGATTGTCGCGGCCGCCAAGATTTCTTTTTTATCATTATCCATTTCCGCTCCGCCCACCGTCGATTCTTCCCTCTCGCTCCCGGTTGACCGCGCGCCGACTCGCGAAATTTCCGCCCCGTCCGTTTTCAAGAACTCACCCCATTGCCAAGACTGCAAAAACTCCGCTCCACGCACGTCAGCGGCGCTTTTTATAAAGCTATCCAATTCTTCTTGGGCCGTAAAATAAAACAATTCCATAGCTTAATTATAGCATAATTTTGCTTAATCATAGCATGCTTTAAATAATTTTTATTTTTTATTTAATTATTCTTAATCTGGCGCCTGCTATGATTATTTACTTGGGGGGATAAATAATTATCTAAAAAATATGGAAAAAATTTATGCTTTTATTGACAGCCAAAATCTTAATCTCGGAATTTTAAGCCAGGGCTGGAAATTAGATTTCAGAAAATTCCGTTTATATTTAAAAGACAAATATCACACCAAGAAGGCTTTTATCTTTATCGGTTTCACTTCGAATAATATTAATTTATACAAATTTTTACGTGAATCAGGCTATATTCTGATCTTTAAACCCACCATACCTTATCGTTCTCAAAATGAAATTAACCATTTGAAGGGCAATATAGACGCGGAGCTAGTGTTGCAGACAATGATTGAATATAAAAACTACTCGCAATCCCTGATAGTGAGCGGTGATGGTGATTTTTATTGCTTAATAAAATACCTTAACAAAAATAATAAATTATTAAAATTAATCATACCGAATCAAAACAGCTATTCGTCTTTACTAAGAGGATTTGTTAATGAAACTGCCTTCTTAGATACTCTAAAACACAAATTGGAATATAAAAAACCCCAATAGCTACTAGCTCTGGGATTTCTTATAAGAGGCATTATCCTTCGGACGGAACCTTAGGCGTGTCCTCTCATCGTGATTGCGTCCACTATAGCATACCATCTCCCCCTCGGTCAACGCCAACAAAAAGAGCCGAAAAACGGCTCTTTTTTAAGATTAAATTTTCCAGTCTGAAATTATGAATCTTTCTATTGAATACCGGCCGGAGTCGCGGTTTGCAGAACATTGCCGGTAACGGTATTAATGGTTGCGCCCAAGCAGTAATTAATAGTATACCCAGGCACTGCACCGGCACTTCCCGTTTTGGTATAAGTATACGCAAGCGGCGAACCGCAATTGGAGCCGTCAGCCGGAGTCGGAGGAGCCGGAACCTGGCGTAAGAAGGTGCCATTGTCACTGGCGATGGCTACGCCCGGTGTTACCGAAGTCGTGCCCGGATAATCACTCGTATCGTTATAATACATTTCCAGCGCCGTCTGGATCTGTTTGACGTCGGCGATACGCTTGGCGTCGCGCGCTCTCGCTCTAGCCGTGTTTAAGGCTAAAATAGAAAGAGTCGATAGCAAGCCGATGATGGCGATGACTACCAATAACTCAATCAAGGTAAAGCCCGGTTTATTATGTTTCATAAAAGTCTCCTATCAAAATTAGCGATTTTACTTTGATTTGAAAATCAAATGAAAGGCTAAAAATGAATTTAATTTTTTTAAATATTTATGTTAACAAAATTTATAAATATTACGAGATATCTTCGATTATTAACAGTATAGCATTTTCTCTTTTTGGGCGCAATGGTTTGGGCCGGTTTGACCGGTTTGACCGGTTTGACCGATTGGCCGGTTTAGAATTGACTGGCTAAATTATACATCGGCAGTAGAACCGCCGCGACCATAATGCCGACGCCGACGCCCATTAAGACCATAATCAGAGGCTCCATTAATTTACTCAAATTATCCAGCATATTGCTGCTTTCTCGCGTATAGAAGTCGGTAATCCTGTCTAAAACCGCGTCAATCTTGCCGGTTTTTTCGCCGACGGAAATCATCTGCGGCACCATTTTCGGCACATAGCTCGACGCTTCAAAAACCATTGAAAACGGATTGCCGTCGTTAATGGATTCCAGAGTCTCTAAAATTAATTCCTTGTAGATAATATTGCCGACGACCGCGGCGACGATTTCCAGACTGCGCGTAATCGTGACGCCGCCTTTTAACAGTGTTGACAGAGAACGGGAAAAACGCATCAGATAAATATATTTGAAAAGCTTTCCGAAAATCGGCATTCTTAGCTTTATTATATCCAGATTCCTCCGGCCGGTATACGTTTTCAGATAAAGCTTAGCGCCGATAATCAAAGCGATGAGGGCGGCGATTATTAAAATGGCGTAGTTTCTCAAAAAATCAGAGGTGCCGATAACCAGACGGGTGGAAAGCGGCAATTGCGCTCCGGTTTCCGTTAAAATGGCGGTCAAATTCGGAATAACGTAAACCATCAAAACGATGCCGACGCCGAATAGGGCACAGATGATAAAAATCGGATAAATCATCGCCCCTTTTATTTTAGACGCGATGTCATAACTTTTTTCCATTTCATCGGCCAAGTAAGTGAGAACTTCGTCTAATTTACCCGAGGTTTCGCCGCTCCTGATAATATTGATGAAAAATTCCGAGAAGATGCGCGGCCGCTTCGCGAGAGCGTCCGACAAGAAAGCACCGCCGTCAACTTCAAAGGCGATTTCGGAAACCATGCTCCTTAGAGAAATATTATCGGTCTGGTCAATCAGAATTAAGAGCGACTCGACGACCGGAACGTTCGCGGAGATCATCACCGAGAACTGACGCGAAAAGATGACCAGATCTTTAGTCTTAATCGGCGCGATTAAACGGGTAAACTTGCTTAGCGTCGTATTCGTGACATCCGTCAGACCGGTGACTATCAAATCTTTCTTATTGAGCTTGACGGTCGCTTCATTTTCCGACAGACTGACGATTTGTCCCCGTTTTATGTGGCCGCCGGCGTCTTGCGCTTGGTATTTAAAAATCGACATAAAAACAAATAATTAGCTCTCAATGACTCTTAAAACTTCTTCGATGGTCGTTCTCCCTTGCAAGATCTTGATAATCCCGTCTTGCTTGATGGATAAAAAATCTTCGGTCTGTTTGACCGTATTGATATCCAGATTAACTTTTCCGTCATCGATTATCTCCCGCAGTTTATCGTTTATTTCAATGACTTCCGCGATGGCGACGCGGTCGGAATAACCGGTCATTTCACAGCGCGAACAACCGACGGCCTTATAAACTTTATGGTTCGCGAGCGGCTGATTAACGTCTTTTAAGTCCGGCAACTCGTCTTGGATAATCTTAAGCGGAGCGTTTTTTAATTCCGCGATTATTTCTTGAAGCGCTTCTTCGGACAACTTTGTTTCCTGTTTGCAATTCTCGCATAAACGGCGCGCCAAGCGCTGGGCGACGACTGTCTTTAAAGTAGAAGATAACAAAAAACGTTCTATTTTCATATCCAAGAGGCGGAAAACCGCGCCTAAAGCGTCATTGGTATGCAAAGTTGATAAGACTAAATGTCCGGTGAGAGAGGCGTTAATGGACAAATCCGCCGTTTCTTCATCGCGGACTTCTCCGACCATGATAATATTGGGGTCCTGGCGCAGTAACGAGCGCAGTCCGTTCGCGAAAGAGAAACCGATTTTCGGACGGACTTGAGACTGATTGATGCCTTTGATTTCGTATTCGATCGGGTCCTCAAGCGTGGAAATATTGACGCCTTCCTGATTCAAGATATCAAGCAATGCGTACAAAGTCGTAGTCTTGCCGGAGCCGGTCGGACCGGTGACCAAAAAAATTCCGCTCGTTTTTTTGATGCCGTTATTGATGCGGGTGAGCGCCAATTTATTAAAACCCAGCTCTTCCAGGCTGGGGGCGCCTTTGGAAACGTCAAGAATTCTCATCGCGACTTTCTCGCTGTTGGTTAAAGGCAGAGTGGAAACGCGGAAATCAATTTCCCGTTTATTGACCAATAAACGGATACGGCCGTCTTGCGGTATGCGAGTCTCGTCCAGTTTTAATTTGGCCAAAACTTTGATACGGGCGATAATCGCGTTATGGATGCTTTTAGGCAAAGTTAAGGAAGTGTGCAAAATGCCGTCAATGCGATAGCGGACGCGGCTTTCTTTGGCGAACGGCTCAATATGGATATCGGAAGCGCGCGCTTCCACCGCGTGGCGGATGATGACGGAGACGATGCGCGAGATCGGAGCGCTATTGATATCTTCGGTGTTCAGTTCCTCGTTTTCCGTCTTGACGGTTACCAATTCTTCGCCCTCTTCTTTCGCCTTGATTTCCAAGGCGCTGGAAATTTCTTCTTCAATCTTTTGATACTGCTTGAAAATTTTCTGCCAGCCGGCGTTAGAAACAAGAAAATATTGAATCTGGAGTTTTTCGTCGGCGGCCAAAAAATTAACCGCTTCCATCGCCTTCAAGTTCGGTTCAACCAGCCCGACTTTCAAAACATTAGCTTCCCGCCCGAAACAGATGACTTGGTAAGTCTTGGCTATTTCTTCCGGCAAAAATCTCACGACCTCTTCCACAACCTCTTCATTGACCAAATTATAATAAGGCAGACCGTAAAGAGCGGCGCGCGCTTCGGTCAACTGTTCGTTGGTGATTATTTTCTGATTAAGCAAAAACCCGCTCAAGTCTCCCTTGTTCTTCAAGGGGGCCTTTCTAATCTCTTCCGCCTTAGCGGCGTCAATCAGCTTCTTAGACAACAATAAATTTATCAGCTGTTCGTTCTTATCCATAGAAAATCGATGCTCTTTTTAATCTTAACGAATTAAACCGGCGCTTTTATATATTAGAACTGTTATCGATTATTAGAATTATTATCGGGACTATTTTTTCTTAACGCTGAAAGGCAGACTATTGCCCTGGACGCAATTAACGGCGGCCGTGGCTTCGGTGCTGGTCGCTCCGGCCTCGGTTTCGCTCACGGCTTTAGGAGCGATCGGCTGGCTCACCGCCACATCCGGACGCCAACAGATATTATTAAAATCAAAATTAGCCACTTGGTTGACCAGGGCGACGAAGCGCGGCAGTTTTAAAATGCTTATATCCAAAGCGCTGGAGCTCGCCACTGTCACCGCGGTCCCGCTGATATCCGTTACCTTGGCGGCCGAATCCACTCCCGTTTCTTGGCGCAAGACCTTTAAAACTGAATCTTTAAAAATAAACAAAGATAAACCTCCCAAAATAACGAGAATAATGATGATATAAAGGATGAGGCTAAAATTTTTTTTCATATCGCTAATAAGACTGATGAAAATCCCCGGTTATAGAGGCTGATAGTAATAAGTGGAGATAACGACGGTGGCGGCGTCGGCGGCCGGTGAAAACTCAACGCTCGTAATATCAAATAAACGCAAATTATTTTCTAAGAGGCGCAACAGATTCTTGAAGCCCGAATAGTCTATCGCCGTCAGACTAAGCTGCAGGCTGACAGTGCCAACCTTCTTATTATTCAAGGTCGCGGCCGAGGCGGGATCGCCCGCGTCGACCGCCGGAGCCGGCGCCTTGGCGGCAGCTTCTTCGGGAGAGATGGTGACACTGGAAATAAGCCATCCGCCCCGAGAAATAATTTCTTCCAGTTCTCCGAACAGTCTCTCCCGGGCGTAACTGTCGGGCAGAACGCTATTAAATTTCTGCAAATCGGACGGATTTATTTTCTGATAGACTTCCGAAATAATCTTCAGGCTGGCCAGCTTTTTCTGGGTCGCTTCGTATAAGAGCTGTTTCTCTTCGGTATTTACGCTAATCGCCGCTTGCGTCGCTCGAAATTTTGGGGCTAAAAATACCAGATAAGCGAAAAATAAGAATAATATCAAAACTACCGCCAAAATAATATTAAAATAATTATTTAAAAATAAATTCAAACTATTCTGATTTCTGACCGGTTGATTGACCATAATTATTTCTTAAAAATGCCGGGATTGACTTTTAAAACGAGATTGAAACTGATTCGATCGGATTTCGTCTTATCTTTAGAAGAAGCCGCGTTCGTCACTTCAACCTTTTGGACCAAGGGATCATTCAAGAAAGCCTTAACCTGCCAAGAGACATCGGCGTAAGTACCGGTCGTCGCCGCGAATGAATAGGCGCCGTCAAGCGTTCCGGAAAACCCCCCATAACGAACCGAACTTAAAGTATTCTTCTCCAGCCAGTTAAAAAAATTGCTCCAGTAAATATGATCGCTAAGCAGACCGGTAAAAACCGCGGATTTCTCTTTATAAGCCAAGGCGGCGGCGGCTGATTTCTTGAGCTTGCCGGTCTCCTCGTTCAATTTCATGACCTTATCGCTTAAAACCTGGATTTGGGCCGCCTCCTGCTTTTCCCACCAATTAAGCCCGAAATAAACTTCCGCCACCACCAGCCCCGCCAAAAATAAAACGAAAACCAGCATTAAGAGGTTCTTGCTCCAATTAAAAGAAACCGCCGCTTCCTCTTTGATCAGGTTAACTTCCAAAATTTTCGGGTTTTGAAGCTCGCGTTGTTTCGTTTCTTTCGGCTTATTCAGTTTTCTTTTTTGCAGAAACATTTTTACAGAAACATTCATTTTTTAGTCAATTTCCCGCATCGCTAAACCGATGGCGACCGCCAAACGCGGTCCGACTTCGCTTAAAACCGGCCTTAATTCCTCCGGATAACGAACGCGATTCCAGGGATCGCCGATAACAACCCGGAGATTCAAGCGCTTGGACAAATAATCGGCTAAATTAAGAAGTAAAGCGCCGCCGCCGGATAAAATAACCTTTTCAACATTACCCTTATTCTGCGACTGGAAAAAATCCAACATATACTCCATCTCCATCGCTATCGGCTCCAGGGTCTTGATTAAAAGTTGGGGCAATTTTTCATTGGTATCGGCGGCCAGCGTCATACTTAAATCAAATTTGAATTGTTCCGCCTGCGCGTAAGTCAGGCCGAGTTTTTCCGCCAAGGCGCGCGTGATAGTGGAAGCGCAGACGGCCAGACTCCGGTTCAGGACCGGGATGCTTTCTTTGACGATAAATAAATCCGTGCTGGTAGCGCCTATTTCCACGATCATAACCGTCGATTTATCATCGCCGACGAGCGACCGGACGAGCGAAAAAGTTTCCGTTTCCAGGCTCGCCAATTCCAGTTTGGCCGCTTTGAAGATATCGATATATTTCCGGACAAGCTTCTTCGGGCTGCCGGTCAAAAATACCTGCGCATTTCCTTTCGTCGAAATTTTACCGTCGGCATCGGGAATAATTTTCCAATCCAAAGTCATCTCGTCCAAAGGCAACGGAATAACCTTCTTCGCTTCGGCGTTAACCGCTTCGGTCAAGCCTCTCTTGTCAACGTTATTGATATTGATTATCGAAGAAAAAACGGCGAAGGTCGGGAGCGAAGCCGTGACTTTCTTGGCGGTTATCCCCGCATCCGCCCGGATTTTATTTAACGCCCGCGCCAAATAATTAGCATCTTCAACCTTGGTAAAGTTGATTTCCGAGACATTTTCGCTAAAAGCGTAATTAGAAAGATAAATCCGGCGATTCTTTTTCTTGAGTTCAACCATCTTCAATGACGAATCGCCGATATCAATCCCTAAAAAAAGGTTGTCGCCGCCAAGAAAAAAAGAGCTCATAATCTTTGTTGGGCTTCCCCCATTTTAAATTGAATTATCTGATTTTTTAGTATATAATAATTATATATTATTTAGAAACATTAAACAAGCGAACATATGAATTTTTTCAACCGCTTCAAAAAAATTTTCTTGATCCTCGGCTTCCTCGCCCTAATCTTCATAATCGGCTATCTTTTATGGCGCTTTTTCTTTAAGGCGGAAATAATAACGCCGGTGGCGACGACGACCCCGGGAACGATCGGCGGTTTGCCGACTCTGGGCGCGGGGGATGCGACCGGAGTTACTGGCGGCGGAGACGGTCTCCTGCCAGGCGGCATCACTATCCCGACCGAAATCCCGAACGAGGGCGGAGTGAGTCCGGTGGCCATCGGCGGTCTGACTAAAATTGAGACAATCACGGAAAACCCGATTCTCGGACCGACTTTATCCGGTGACGGAAAAATTCAATATTACGACCAAAACGACGGAAAATTCTACCGCCTGGACGACAACGGCCAAGCCGTCCTCCTAAGCGATAAGGTCTTTTACGATGTTGATAGTATCGTCTGGGCGCCGGATAAGAATCAGGCGATAATTGAATATCCCGACGGCAATAAAATCTTGTATAATTTCTCAAATAAATCCCAGGTAACCCTTCCCGCCCATTGGCAGGATTTTTCTTTCTCTCCCGACAGCGGTAGAATAGTTTCTAAAAGTTTAGGGTTGGATGAAGAAAATCGTTGGCTCGTTATAGCAAACGGCGACGGTTCTAAAGCGATCGCTTTGGAAAATATCGGCACTAACGATAAGAATGTCTACGCCTCCTGGTCGCCGAACAATGAGATTGTCGCGATGTATACCGAGGGTCTGGATTTTAACCGCCAAGAAGTCTATTTCGTCGGGTTAAACGGCGAAAATTTTAAATCGACGATTATTGAGGGGCGCGGTCTGGAATCAAAATGGTCGACGACCGGCGATAAATTATTATATAGCGTTTATAGCACGAATACCGACTTGAGCCCGCAATTATGGATAGTGGGCGCCGTCGGCGACACTATCGGCCAAAATCGCCAAAGCATCAGCTTAAATACTTGGGCCGATAAATGCACTTTCGCTTCCAATAATGAAGTCTATTGCGCCGTCCCGGAAACTTTAGCCAGAGGTTCGGGCATGTTCCCGGAATTAGCCGATAAAACTAAAGATAACTTATATAAAATAAATCTGACGACCGGAACCAAAGAACTGATCGCCATCCCCGATGGCGCTTATAATATTTCCGAAGTCATAGTCCCGACCGATAAGGATTTTCTGTATTTTACCGATAAAACGACCGGTCAGATTTATAAGATTGATTTGCCTTAAGACCGGAAGTTCGCTATAAATTATTTAAATATAAACATGCCCAGGCCGCTTAGTCGGCTGAAAGCGTTTGTTTTGGATTTATTATTCCCTCTGGAATGCCTGGGGTGCAAACAGGAAGGGGTATGGCTTTGTCCGGACTGTTTGCGCCGCCTGAAATTCAGCGGCGGGGAAAAAATCTATAACCTTAAAGCGCCGGCGCTCAACAAGATATTCATTGCCGGCGATTACGACGACGCGCTTTTAGCGGACATGATCAAGAAATTCAAATATCATTTTTTGGCCGCCATCGGGAAACCGCTGGCGGATTTTTTAGCTTTGTACTGGTCGGGACAGTTAGTTTTAGCCCGTCTTAGCAAACCGACGGCGATGGCGGACGACTCAATCATAATTCCGGACGACTCAATCATAATTCCGGACGACTCAATCATAATTCCGGTTCCTCTCTCCAAAAAACGCGAGCGCTGGCGCGGTTTCAATCAAGCGGAAATACTGGCGCGCGAATTCGCCGCCAATTTTTCCTATCCGCTGTCTTACGAATTAAAAAGAATAAAACATCGCCGGGCGCAAACATCGTTAAACGAAGCCGAGCGGTTGGAGAATGTCAAGGGCGCTTTTGCTTATGCCGGCGGCGATTTGACCGGCCGAACCGTTATTCTTATTGATGATGTCGTGACGACCGGCGCCACCTTAAACGAAGCCGCCGTGGCTTTGCGCGCTCGAGACGCGGCTAAGGTTTATGGGCTAGTTTTAGCTAAAGGCTAATATAAAATTAATTTTAACTAATCAACTTAACCGCTCGCTATCTTTACAAAAATCACCACTAAGACTATAATGAAAATACTTCTAGCCGGTGGCCGAGCCTACCAAGTTCGGTTGGAAAAATATTCATATTTTTCTAAATAACCCGCTCGCTTAAATAAAAAAGAGTTTTCGTTCTTTGCCCGTTGCCGTTTGGCGGCGGCCGACTGACGAAAAAAGCCAGGTGGAACCGCGAGACTCAAAAATCGGCGCAACCCGCGCCCGATAAGTCCCGTCCTGACAAAAACAGTTTTGACTGTTTTTGCGAGGAGGGGACTTTTTTAAAAGGTAAGCTAATAAGGTAAGATAATAAAGGGCCGGAAACAATCTTAATAATAATTAATCTTAACCATATGAAAAACGAAATCAGCCCGGAAGTGAAACGCCATTCCCTGTCCCATCTGCTCGCCGCCGCGATTACGGAAATGTGGCCGAGCGCGCAGCTCGCCATCGGGCCGGCGATTGAGAACGGCTTTTATTATGATATCGATTTCGGCGACATAAAAATAAGTGACGCCAATCTCAAAGAGATAGAGAAAAAAATGGCTCATCTCCTGAAACAGAATTTAAAATTCGAACGCAGTGAATCGCCGATTGACGCCGGAATTAAAAAAGCGGAGCAAGCCGGAGACATCTATAAGGCCGAGCTGATTCGTGATTTAAAAACCCAGGGCGAAACAGTCGTCAGTTATTATACCGTCGGCAAGTTTACCGACCTTTGCCGCGGCCCGCATATAGAGAGTACCAATCAAATAAAACCCGGCAGTTTTAAACTGAACAAGCTGGCCGGCGCTTATTGGCGCGGCGACGAAAAAAATAAAATGCTCACCCGTATTTACGGCCTGGCTTTTGACACTAAAGAAGAACTGGACGCTTATCTGAAGATGATGGCGGAAGCGGAAAAAAGAGACCATCGCAAATTAGGGAAAGAGCTGAACCTTTTTCATATCGATGAGATGGTCGGTCTGGGCCTGCCCTTATGGCACCCGAAGGGAGCGAAACTTTGGCGTATTATTGAAGATTTTTGGTATAAGGCTCATGAAGAAGCCGGCTATGATTTAGTTCGAACGCCGCATATCGGAAATAAATCTCTCTGGGAAACCTCCGGACATTGGGGATCTTATAATGACAGCATGTATCCGCCGATAGAGATTGGACAGAGCTTATCCGCTAATCAGAATAAAGAGGCAATCAAGGAGTCTGAAATTTATCTTTTGAAACCAATGAATTGTCCGTTCCACGTCAGGATCTATAAAAATGACCCCCATTCCTATCGTGAGCTCCCTCTCCGTTGGGCGGAATGCGGTACAGTTTATCGTTTTGAGAAGAAGGGAGAATTATCGGGATTGACCCGTGTCCGCGGTTTCACCCAGGACGACGCTCATATCATCTGCCGCGCCGACCAAGTTGAAGAAGAATTAGGAAAAGCAGTCGATTTTATCCTATTTATTTACACCTCTTTCGGTTTTAAGACAAAAGATATTAACGTCTACCTTTCTGTCCGCGATCCACAAAATACTAAATATATCGGTAGCGACGCCGGCTGGAATCTGACGGAACAAATTTTGGAAAAAATCGCTCAAGAAAAAAAATTAACTTACCAGAAAGATATCGGCGGCGCCGTTTTCTACGGCCCGAAATTAGATTTCAAAATCAAGGATACTCTGGGACGAGAATGGCAATGCTCAACCTTGCAATTCGATTTTAATCTGCCGGAACGTTTTGACATGAATTTCACTAATAACCAGGGCGAAAAAGAACGGCCCTATATGTTACATCGCGCCCTCTTCGGGTCATTTGAAAGATTTATCGGCTTATTAATAGAACATTACGCCGGCGCTTTCCCGGTTTGGCTCTCTCCGATCCAGGTAAAAATAGTTTCCGTCGCGGAAACCCATATCCCGGCTTGCCAAAAATTAGCCGCCGAATTCAAGATCGCCGGCCTTCGCGTAGAAATTGACGACGCCAATGAAACCGTCGGCAATAAAATCAGAAAAGCCGTGAATGAGAAGGTCCCCTATATGCTCGTTATCGGCGACAAAGAAGCCAATTCCCCGACTCTCGCCGTCCGCGACCGCGGGGCTATCGCCACCAGAAATATATCTAAAAAAGATTTTATCGCGGAAGTCTTAGATAACATCAAAAATCATCGCTAAGCTCAAAAAAATATGTTATTATAGGTTTACGCTAAACAAAAAATAATTAAGATTAGGCCGGAGAGCAATCATCATATATTCTATGGATAAAATAAAAATATTTTTCAAAAGCAACCGGATTTTGGTCATCTTGGCGGTGGCGGCGATATTTATCGGCGCGATAATTTATGCGAAGAGGCCGACGACTATGATTTTGTTCTATAGCGATTCTTGTCCGCATTGCCAGAATGTGGAGACTTATATAAATGAGAATGGAATTAAAAATAAGATAAAATTTGAGGAAAAAGAAGTGGCTCAAAACCAGACTAACGCGACGCTTTTGGAACGCAAGGCGAAAGAATGCGGACTGGACACGGCCCAGAGCCTCGGCGTTCCCTTTTTCTTCGACGGTCAGGAATGCTTGATGGGCGACGAACCGATTATAAATTATTTCAAAGCTTTAAAATAAAGATTTTAAAGTGAAGATTCTAAAGTGAAGATTTATGCCAGCACTGCGTTCTAAAAATAAAATTATCGCTCTTGGCGCCGCCGGCGGTTTAGCTTTCGCCCTGAAAGCCCAAGCTGTCTGCCCGGTTTGCGTTATCGCGGTCGGAGCCGGCCTCGGATTAAGCGAATACCTGGGCATCGACGATACTATCGGCGGCGTCTGGATCGGCGGTTTGCTTATCACTCTGACTATTTGGACCATCAATTGGCTGAATAAAAAAAACTGGTTCTTCGGCAATAAAGATTTACGCGATATCCTTGTCACCGTCCTTTATTACGGCCTGACTCTTTGGCCGCTTTGGGGACAAGGTTTTATCGGCAACCCCGCTAACCATTTCTGGGGTTTAGACAAACTTATTTTAGGCGTCATCACCGGCAGTATCGGCTTCCTAATAATGACTCTCTGGTATGATTGTCTTAAAAAACGCCGCGGCCGCGCCAATTTCCCTTTCCAAAAAATCGCGATGCCGGTCGGAGGTTTAATCGTTTTAAGTTTGGTATTTTATTTTCTGACCAGATAAATATTAATAATGAAAGCGTTAATAAAATAAATCATTAACCAATAATAAAGCGCTAATTTATAATAATATGTCCAGTATCTTAAGCCTGAACGAGATGATAGCCAAAGTCGATAAGCTCAAGAAAGATAATGTTCTCGACCTTTCTTCCGACCAGGATTTGAGTATCGCCATCATGAATCTCGTCAGTATCGAGGAGCATTTTTTCTTTACCGGCGCCAAAACCGGCAACTCAAAATACTACGACTTGCTCGGCGAAGTCCGCGAGATGCGCAAAGACTTATTGAAAAAAATAATCAAGGATTATGAAGGCGAAGTCTGGTGCATTTCCAAGCATCTTCTGGCCGCGTCTTACCGCTTAATGGAGGTCGGGACCAAAGCGCAGGGCAAGGGCGACAAGCCGGAAGCGGAAGAGATGTTTAAGAAAGCCTATAATTTATATTCGATGTTCTGGGGTCTGAATATGAAATTGATTGACCTTGGCGATATTAAAAAAATTGACGCTGAAGCCTTAAATAAAGAAGACAAGGAGCCGATCGGATTTATCGGTAAACTCGGCGCTCTCGTTAAGAAAGTCATTAATTGCTGTATTGAATAAAAAAATAAGGAAAAGACTGCCCGAATGAACGGCAGTCTTTTTTGAAACACTTATAATAACATCTATTTCTGATCCGACCATTTTTCAACTATTCGGTTATTTTACAGACTTCGATTATTTTTTATATTCCGTCTTTTTTCTCTCTCTCATATAAAACGTAAGAGTAAATACAGACCCAGGTTATGGTAACCGCCATTCCTCCAAAAAGAATGATGAAAGCGGCAACGCTCGCGAGCCAAGGAGCGAGAATAAGACCTAAACCCCAAATCATAAACAGGCGACCGCCCAAGAGATGCGTCTTGTCCCAAACATTCTCCGATGACAAGGTCCAAGGCGTCCGAATGCCGACAAAAAAATTCCGTTTCAATTTCTTAAAATAATTACCGAGAATAATCATCATCAAACCGACAGCCCCGGCGACGGTCGCACCGATATTAATCGCGTAGCCGAGGTTGGCTAAAGTCGCGGCGACAAAAACCACAAATAAAACCAATAATATCAGGGTACGCATCGTCCGGTAAACACCGGCGAATTCCTGATAACGCGCGCCCATAGGATCAAGTTTGGGCAAAAAACTTAGCAAGACGTAGAAGACGACTAGAAGCGCCGGGAAAAAAATAGTATGAAATTCACGACTGCTCCAACCGTTGGCTTGACCGTTAAAACTCCAGTGCGTAATAACCCGAGCCGGCAACTGCGGGTAAGCCCAGAGGCTTAAACCGACAGTGGCCAAAAGGATAAGCAGGGGCCAGATTTCCGTCCGGAAAGAATATTTAACGGGATTTTTCATAGATTTAAATTTATTTTAGAATGAAACCCAATAAAACCGGCCGCTCCTGTTATTAAAATTACCGAGCCGGATAATTTCTTTAATTCTTTTTCCATAGCTTTCCCGAATAAAGAACCTTACGAAAATAGTTATTTTCTAAAGTCGCTTTTTCAATGTTTGTATTGAATCCTTTCATATGTTTATTTTTTAAATTAATTTATAAATTTTCTTTAACAATTTTTATCGCTTTACCATTAATAAGAGCGTCGGCGATTTTTTTATAAGCTGAATAAAGTATCCGCTGATAAGTGCTGGGCGAGGTATGCATTTTATCGGCTGATTTTTGCTGATCTAAATCATTTATATGGCGCAAACGATAAGCTTCCAGTTCTTCGGTTGTAAGTTCAACAATTTCAAGATTTCGCATGGGAATTCCCTGCGGTTTAAAATAGGTCACCTCTGGATTAAATTCTATTTTCCGACAAAGTCTTGGTCTGGGCATATATATTGAAAATTATAGCAAATTTGCTATTATATCTCTATAAGAGAAGGCTGTCCGGCCCCTTTTTCTAAAGAAGCCGGTTCCCAAGCCTTCTTTTATTTTTTCTGGGGCTTTAGGGCGGCCTTTTCCTCACGAATTACGGCCAATTCTTCTTCGAGTGCTTTTTCTTTGTATTCCAAAGAAACTAATTCATTCTTATCGGAAATAAATCTCCGAGAACCGAAAGCGTAGCCATTCCGGCAACCATAACTTTTTCCGGCGCCACCTTCACAATTCCCCATTCCCCTACCAGTTTTTGGACCTTGCCTATTAGGGCCGGTCCTATCTAATTTAGGCATATTTTTATTTGTATTAAAATGATTAATAATTAGCAATACGACCTTTCTATTTTATTGCCTGTTATGAGTATATACCCATAACTATATTAAGTCAAATATACAAAAACGACAAATTGTTTTTCGGTTCGCTATCCCAACTACCCCCCAGGTAAGTGAGTCTTCAGAACTAATCAAAAAGCCTCGTAAATACGAGGCTCTCGGGTCTATCCGATACTAAATTGTCTTGGCGGAGAA
>Ga0268276_1001918_pt1 | contig 18874 bp, 27 predicted proteins | sample saktaG_4_FD_190145 | JGI IMG/M metagenome (GOLD analysis project Ga0268276, IMG submission 190145) | Saline water microbial communities from Sakinaw Lake, British Columbia, Canada - sak_2010_1_5_45m | ecosystem: Environmental > Aquatic > Non-marine Saline and Alkaline > Saline ... | reverse complement strand
TCAACATCTTTGTAATTGATAGACAGAACTTTCTCTTTTTCGTAAGGAATATGTTGTTTAGTGAATTCGATGGATAGCGCTTCCTGATACACTGGTTCTAAGAATCCGCATCCCAAGGTTTTATGGACCTCTATGCAAGTGCCGATGATTTTGTAACACTCTTCTTTATAAACCAGATCAACCATTATTTTTGTCCACTAATGACACCTGTCTGCGTGCTCGCACAGGCAGACGAATTGACACGAATTACTTTTTTATTAAACACCTCAGTCATCACATCTTATGTTTTATAAATATTGTCATGGTGGTCAAAATCAATTAGTGTTACTATCTTTTCATCTTCACTGACTTCATATATCAATACAAAAGACCCGCCTATATGTACCCTTCGCTTGTTTTGCAAAGGTTTTTTTAATGATTTGAAACGATAAGGATTATCAAGGATTTCTTGCACTTTTTGGTTTATTAGCTTAAGCATTTCTATGTCTTTTTTCTTGAGCTTCTTAAATTTTTTATCGAGACTTTTCTTAATTGCAAGTTTGTACACTATTTCAATCCATATCTTTCACTAAAGTCTTTGACCATAATTGCTTGTTCAGGCTCAATATCTCTCATCCGTAAGATAAATTCATCACGCAGTTCTGGTTCTGCCGTAAGACCTTTCTTTATTATAGTCACGTCACGCTTTAAATCAACTACCATTTTATAGATATTTTCAATGGTAATGTCTTTTTTAACAGGCATATTTTTATCCTCCTTGTAATTCATTTCTACTCCTTCTACCTGAACCTGCACCTGATTACGCATCTACCTGTGCTAAAACAGTAAACAGGTCCCGACACGTCGGGACAGGTAGACAGCAGACAGGAATCCTGGTAATTTAAAGAGGCTATTTTTTATACCAATCATAATCCCTCTTTATTCCTTCATCAAGTTCAATCTTGTTTTTCCATTCCAATTTATGCAATTTTTCAACATTCAGCAACTTCTGCGGCGTACCGTCCGGTTTAGATGAATCCCAATCTATATTTCCTCGGAAACCGATAATTTTCTTTACCGTTTCAGCAAGTTCACGAATCGTCTGGTCTTTACCGATTCCGATATTAACGAATGTACCAATGTCTTTGGCATCATAATTGTCCATAAGAAAAACAACAGCGTCGGCGAGGTCATCAACGTAGAGGAATTCGCGGCGGGGTTTTCCGGTGCCCCAGAGAGAGAGGGAGACTGTCCACGAATTACGCGGAGATTTTTTAACTACTAATTACGCGAATTATCCCAAAGGGATGCCTTTGGCACACGAATTGTTTTTTTTATTTTTCTTTACCGCAGAGGCGCTAAGTTTTTTGTTTCTTTCTTCACCGCTGAGACGCTAAGGCGCTAGGTTTCTTTATTATTTTTCTCTTCTTTGCCCCGATAAATCGGGGTAAACTGTCATGGCGGCTTGGCGGTTATTTAACTCCGGGCACGGCTTCGCCCCGTCAGTCACATTGCGTACCGACTGGACATCTTGCTGAATGTGATGATTGTTGTCGGATCAAAAGACAATATGGATTATTGATCTCATTTCGCGATTCAATCATATTCAAAGGCTGGATAATATATATAAAACCGGTCATAATAGGAATTGAATTATTTAGATATTCTTTTTTAACTACCCCGATACGGTCCCCGATGAATCGGGGCAGGCTATTCTTCCCTACGGGGCAGGCGAATTATCTCGAAGAGACTCCTTCGGAGCACAGAGATTTTTTAACTACTAATTATCCCAACAGGTCACGAAGGACTCCCTGGGAGGATCCCTTTGGGACGCGAATTTCACTAATTGTTTTTTGTTTTTAGATTTATTTAGTTTCGCAGGTTTATCGATTTTATGCAATGAATTTTCTCTGTATCAAATGAATCCCATAAATATTTATATAATCTCTTCATTCGTGGTAACCCGCCTGCATCTACCTGTGCGGATCTTCACGCAGACAGGTCGGGCAGGTTCGTGGCATTAGTGGATGATTTCTCTTTTGTCCGGGGCTGATTTGATCCCATGAATGCAGATGGATTATCAAGGCACAATATCAAATCCATATTGAGCAAAATGTTTATCAAATGTAAAAACATTTCTGATTTTTTCAATTTCCACAATTGCAAAACTGGTGCAGTCAGTAAAACTGAAATCTTTGTCGGAATATTTCTCGAAAATCTTCCAGGCTTTATCTTCGATATTTTCATTCACATTAATTACACTAACTATACTGCTTTCTCGTATCTGTCGGCCAAATTTAACTGCTGCGTTATGTCCCAATTTCATACGAATAAGCGTAATCGTTTCATCGATAATAAAATTTGATGTTATCAAATCCGAATATGCACTTCTCCGCACTTTTTCCATGAATATATTTGCCTGATCGTAATGCTGATCCGAAGTATCCTTACCTGCGTAGAACGCGCCGGTATCAACAAAATATCTCAATCTTTTAAATCCCATATAGATATTTGTTATGTTCTTTTGAAATATCCGGCGTTCCACTACCTTTTTCAGATATTGGCAAAAAGATAGGGTCTTTCATTCTCTTTTTTTCTTCATCAACAAATGATTTGAGAATACGATTAATGAACTTATTTAATCCAGGGCTGTTTTTTTTCTTCGAAATCATTTGAATTGATCCATATAAGTCATCGGGCATTTCAATTGTTATCATTTTCCCCATTTTTATTATTCCTTATTTTAATTTAAATAATCGCTGAAATAAATTTACTAACTATATATGAGGTTTTTTAGCGATTTCTATTTAGATTAAATTCAATCATCAACGCATTTTCATATACTTTTTCCAGGAACCCATTACCAAGTTCTTTGTTCACCCTGTGTAATACTATTTCCTTTGTTTCTATTAAATTTATAATCTACTATTATATATTTTTCATTCATACAGGCTTAGTAATAAATGTTATTACACGGGGTAAACTTCGATTGCAGAACCAATGACTTTATCTGATAATTCTTTGTAATAAATCATAATGTCTTTTTATTTACCACCGAGTACACCGAATTACACTTAGGTTTATTTACCACCGAATACACAGATAAACACTGAAAATAATTTGTTCTTGGCGGTCTTTGAGATCGTGGCAGTTATTTAACGTCAACCTTAAGTCAACTCGTAACTGCAGTAGTAATCAAACTATTGTTTTAATAAACTTTTAATTTTTTTATCTGTGAATTTCAATTGACGCATGACTCTTTTACAATATACCGGATCCAATGTTTTTTTACCCATTTGGACTGGAGCCGAATATCTTTTCCCTTTAATTGTTTTTGAATATATCGCGTGATCGGTTTTTCCTTGTCTTACAAACACAGCTCCGCCATTTTCCAGTAGCTTTGTCAACTTTTTGCTTGACATAGATGGAATTTTAAGCATACGATGGCAACTCATGCACTTCAAGCGGTCTTAATAGCATATCTTCTGCCGGCTCTTTATACCATTCAGGTTCAGTGTCTTTTAAGAATTCTATGAATTCATTTGTTGACATAGGTGATGAAATAGTTTCAGGATGCTCTCTTATATCCTCAAGATACAATTTTATTGCATTACTCAGGTTCTTTTCAACATCTGCTAAATCTTCACCTCGTGCAGAGATATTTAGTTCTAAACATATTGCAACATATTCAAGTTTGCTTTTACGAACTATTGCTATGTATTGCTCTTTCATTTATCACCTCGTTTATTTATGCTTTTTCAATATTTCTGATTATCACCAATCCAATTTAGGACTATGTCAGAAAAACTGCTAATTATTTTTTTATAATTCTCTGTGGCTTAGCCCGGCGGCCGTCGGGTGGGCGGTTACTTTCTCTTGCTGTATAGTTGCTAAGGATAAATGTTTCATAAGTTTTTACTTTTTCCAAATATGCGGTTCAGACTGCTTGAATCTGTCAGGTCGCCGTAATGCAGGAATAATCTTTTACCGTATATTTCAGGATTGTTAAATAGATGATCGATTCTGCCGGTGTTAAATGAGCTGCTGCGGCCCCGATCAGTCTCCATTTCATTACCTGTCTGCGTTAGGATACGCACAGGAAGACGACAGGCAGGCGCCGGACATGTAAATCGGGGATGCTGTGGACGATGTAGGCTTTAGAGAGTAGAAGTTCGGATTTATCCGCTAATTACGCCAATTCACGCGAATTACTTTTTTTATTTTTAGTTTAATTCGTGGAATTCGCGGACCATTCTCTTATATTTTAGACTTTTTTCTCCAAAATATAACAAAACATTTTTATCCGCTAATTACGCCAATTCACGCGAATTACTTTTTTTATTTTTAGTTTAATTCGTGGAATTCGCGGACCATTCTCTTATATTTTAGACTTTTTTCTCCAAAATTGACTAATAAGCCGAGTTTAAAGCCGGTTGCTTTAAGATAATTCAACACCTGAGATTCATGTTCAGAAGTCAAGGAAGATAATGCCTTTAATTCAACAATTATTTTATCGAAACAGACGAAATCTGCTACATACTTCTTTTCGAGTTCAACATCTTTGTAATTGATAGACAGAACTTTCTCTTTTTCGTAAGGAATATGTTGTTTAGTGAATTCGATGGATAGCGCTTCCTGATACACTGGTTCTAAGAATCCGCATCCCAAGGTTTTATGGATCTCTATGCAAGTGCCGATAATTTTGTAACACTCATTTTTATAAACCAGATCAACCATTATTTCTGTCCGCTAATGACACGGAATATTTTTGTCCACTAATTTCACCCCAGTACGGTCCCCGAAGGATCGGGGCAGGCTATTCCCTGTTAAATATTGCTTCGCATTTCACAGGGTAAACTTCCCTATCCCATAGGGATCTCTTTCCCAGGACTCCTGTGGAGATATCCTTTGGATCAGAGGCGCAGAGGCAGTTATTGTTTTATTCTCAACATTAAAACTCGGCATGCAGGTTTTCCGATAACTTACCCAATTCTACCAGGAATTTCTCGAGTGAATTGTATATTTCAAGAGCATAGTTAGCGTCATAAGTATGTGCTAATCGGTTTCTTGCCGAAAGCATCTCGAGCCAGACTATCTCATTATCGATCCATTGTAACAAAAATGCCTGTTTTAGTGAACTTTTGGGCGAGTTGCAGCTATTAGTACCCATCTCCTCGCAAAAAATCTTAATACTCTTCCAGGCTAATTCAAAACAAAATTCAAAGTATTTTATACATCCCGCACGGGTCAAATCGTTTAAAGCAGGAATGACCATAGCTTCTTTAAACTGAACCAACACTTTATCAAAATCAATAAGTATCTTTTTACGATTCATATAGCAGCCTCACTGTTTTCATTGCTTCTTTACGAAAAGATGAACTTGTAAGATTGAAATCAACCAGATCAATTTTATATAAGGTCTCAATTGAGTCAAATAAATCTTCAATCTTGTAAAAAGTCTTTAACGGAATTGGTTTCCTACCAAAGATCCCTATATCAAAATCGGAACGTTCTCGCGCATTCCCCTCTGAGCGAGAGCCAAAAAGAAATACTCTGTACCCCTTCAGTTCATTATCTACTTTACGCAGTTGGCGCTGTATTTGCCCTATTATAACCTGCTCTCTATTCTTTTTCATTGATCTTTTTACTACTCCCTCAGTCAAAGCGGTTACTTCGAGGACCTGGCGTGAAACGATTACAGATTATTAACAATTCGGAATATAACATCTTTTAAATGAGTTCCGTTGAAGTTTATCAGTAAACCTAAGCTGGACTTCTATCTCCCTCCGGGCACGGCTTCGCCCCGGTCAGTCACAGCAATGACTGGCGGGTTTTAATGAATGTGGATTGGATTTATTTGATAGATATATTAAGAAATCGAATTGAATCTGTTTTTCGTTTCTATCTCCCACACTCACACGAGTGAAAATATAGAGAATACTACTCAATAGAACAAAAAGGAAGTTAGTGTCTGTGATATAAATCATTTATTAGCTCTCGCAAGTTTTTTTATCTCGCTCCAAGGGAGTCCCGATGGGACAAAGAGCGCAAAGAGTTTTTAATGTTTCCTCTCGCAAAGTTCGCTAAGATCGCAATATTTTCTTTTATATTATTTAAATACATCCTTGTCCCGATAGATCGGGATAAACTCAACTCTGCCCCGACAGATCGGGGTAAACTCAGCGTTGCGAGATATAATTATAATAAAAACTTGATAGCAATGATTACGATGACTCCTACGAAGCAATTCATCACCACACCGATCTTGAAAAAATCTTTGAATTTGTAGTTCCCTGCCGAATACACCATCAGGTTTGTCTGATAACCAATCGGCGATGCAAAGCAGGTCGAAGCGGCCAGGGCCAGGGTCAGCATAATCGCCTGGGGATTGAGCTGCATGGTCTGGCTGATGGATAATGCGATGGGAAAGACAATCGCAGCGGCGGCGTTGTTGGTGATCAGCAGTGTAAAGGTGCTGGTTAGGATGAAGACGCCAATGATGATCCCGATTTCTCCCATAAAACTCAGACCACTGATCAATCCGTTGCCCACGACATCGGCCAGGCCGGAATTGCTGATGGCTTTGGCAATGCCAAAGGATGATGCGATCAGGAGCAGGACATCCCAGGCCACGGCATTCTGCGCGTCTTTGGGATTGATGATTTTTGTGATGATCATCAGTACCGCGGCAATGGCGGCCGCGAAGATTATCGGAATTAATCCGGTGGCAGCGGCAACGATCATGGCAATCAGAATACCCAGGGAGAGATTGCCCTTCCAGGGTGGTTTGGAATAAATCTCCAAACTGAGCGTCACCAGGGTAAAATCCCGGGAGTGGTACCATTTCTTTTCAAAACCTGTGGGGGCCAGCAGAAACAGGGTGTCGTTGGGCTGCAGGACAATGTCGCCAATCTTCTGTTCGATGCGCTCACCACTGCGGTGAATGGCCAGAATGACCGCATTGTAATGACTGCGGAAACCGCTGTCCCGCACGGTGTCGCCCACCAGGTGAGAGGTATTGGAAACTACCACTTCAAAGGTTTTAAATTTATCAGAATCGATATCCCGGATATTGAATTGCTGGTCCTTTACCGAATGCAGGCCCGGGGTTTTCTGGAGTTCGAAAATAGTATCCGTCAAACCGGTAAAAAAGAGCCGATCGCCCTGCTGAATTTTCTCCCTGGGCGATACCGGTGCAATAGTATGGTCGTCACGGCTGATCTGAAAGAGAAACAATCCCGGCAGATGCCTCAGATTGGCCTGTTCGATGCTTTGATTTAAATGCGTGTATTCCTCGCCGACTTTCAGTTCCACCACGAATTCCCGGGTGCTTTAACCCAGATCGGTGATAACGTCTTTGCGATCCGGCAGCAGGTAGCGTCCCACAAGTGTGATAAACAAAATGCTCAGTATCGCCACCGGCACACCGATGCGGGTAATCTCAAAGAAGGAGAAACCCTCATAACCCGCTTCCAGCAGCAAGCCGTGTACCACCAGGTTCGTGCTCGTCCCAATCAGGGTACAGGTACCGCCCAGAATCGCGGCACAGGACAGGGGAATCAGGAATTTCGAGGCGCTCAGATTATTGCGCTTGGCCCAGCTCTTGACTATGGGGATCAGGGTCGCCACAATGGGGGTGTTATTCAGAAACGCCGACAGTCCCGCCACGGGCAGCATGAGTCGTAAATACCTTCCGGTATCGGATTTATGCTGATTGCCCAGCATGCCCAGGACAAATCTCTCAAAGGTCCCGGAACTCTGCAAGGCCGCACTCACCACAAACAGAAATCCCACCGTCAGCATGCCCTTATTGGAAAACCCGGCAAAGGCTTCATTTACGGTGATCACCTTCCCCGCCAGCAGGAGCAGCAGCGCCGAAAAAATGATCATGGCGGGATTAAACCAATCTTTCGCCAGGGCGAGAATCATGATGAGGATGATGATTGCGGTATAATATAGACTAAACATTGTTATTTATAAGTAATGAGTGATCAGCGATCAATGGTTTTTAGTTTTTTGATGAGTCCTAATAACATTTTACGAATTTCTTCAATAGTTGGGAGTATTTCATCAGGTGCTAAATAATGTAATTCCGAGGCTATAAATACCTGAGTTTCCAATTCTGATAATGAACCAAGTGCAATATAGAGAAACTGTATAAACTCCTTTTTACTGCTGCGGGCCGCTCCTTCGGCGATATTGGAAGGGACTGAAATAGCTGATCTTCTTATCTGGGAAGTAAGGCCATATTGTTCATCTTTCGGAAATTTACTGGTGATTTTATATAGAAGAATAACCAAACCAAAACTTCTTTTCCATACAGTTAAATCTTTATGATTTCTAAGACTCATGACTGATTACTGACCACTGAATTACTAATCACTGTATTACTCATTACTTATTACTCGTCACGCGTTCCCTTCCGCCCTTCACCGTTCGCCTTTAGCCATCAATTATTCCTTTCTCAAGCAGGTAATTAATGATGGCTTGTGCCGATTCTGCCACACTGAGTTTGTCCGTCTCGATGACCAGTTCCGGATTCAGGGGTTCTTCATAGGGGGCGGATATGCCGGTGAATTCGGGGATGATGCCCGCCCGGGCTTTTTTATAAAGACCTTTCGGGTCGCGCTCTTCACAGACCGCCAGCGAGGCTTTCACAAATATCTCAATAAATTCAGATTCAGGCACTAAGGCGCGGTTAATATCACGGTCTTTGCGATAGGGTGATATGAACGACGTAATCGCAATGGCGCCGGATTCGGCAAAGAGTTTCGCCACCTGGCCGATACGGCGGATATTCTCTTCCCGGTCTGCCGGTGAAAAACCCAGATCGCCGTTCAGGCCATGGCGTATATTATCACCATCTAGAATATAGACATTGCAACCGCGCTCAAAGAGCAGTTTCTGGAGTTCCGTGGCCACTGTGGATTTGCCACACGCCGACAAACCAGTCATCCAGATCACAACTCCCTTATGACCGTTGCGTTTTTCCCGATCCGCTTTCGTTATCTCTGTATCGTGCCATACGACATTTGTACTTTTCGTTTTCATTCTTGATTATTCCCGTTTATTAATAGTGTATTAATTTTTTACCAAATTTGTTGCATATTGCTGATTGTTCATTGTTCATTGTTCATTGTTTGAAAAAATGTACAATGTATAATGAAAAATGAATAATGAGATTATTTGTTTTCGTTTTCTTTAGCTGTAATCAAAATCTTGGTCAATATCCTGATAATTGTTACACATTCTTCAAGGATATCTTTATTTGATAGAAATTTTGATTTTAATAATAGTCTTATCCAATATCTACTTTCTTTTGCTTCTTTTAATGATATTGACATTTTTGCTATAAAGTCACGATGACTTTGAGCAGAACCAGCTTCTTCACAATTTGCCCCAATGCTAGTAGCAGAACGAAGCAGCTGTTTCGACATAACAAATTCCCTCTTATCTTCAGTGAGAAATCTGTGTACTTTTATGATATTTAGAGAAAATTCAAATGTTTTTTCTAATATTAAATTCTGCCTAGGATTAACATTATCCATTATTCATTCTTCATTTTCCATTAAAACTGCAATATCATAGAAACTTAAATTATCAGCAATCAGCAATGACCTATGAGCTAATTTTATTTTGATAGAAGTCCAGCAGTATATCAGAGACCGGTTTACGCATGATGCGTTCGTCAATGGCCTCGCCGTCCTGGAACTTCTGGCGCAGGGCCTTGCCGGAGATACCCACGGAATGATAGCCCTTGGGGGCATACTCTTCGATCAGACCTACCCGGTTGAGTTCTTCAAAAAAAGCCGCGAAACCGACTTTGGCCGGTTCGATCTGCAGATCCCCGTGCAGCTGGTGAAATTTTTCATGGGCATCAAAATCGCCCCAGATCGCGCTGCCGTCATCAAAGGGGGCGTCGGCATGTTTGCGGCCGATCACGATATCGGTGAAGCCGTAGTTCTGGCGGTAAATGGAATGCATAATCGCCTCTTTCGGACCGGCATAAAACATTTTCATATCCAGACCAATCAGCATCAGGTTATCTTCAAAATCACGGCCGGCTTTTTTCCAGATGGCGTCGTTGAAATCGCCCTGACCAAACATCCGGGATTTCAGCAGGGCTTCATAGGTCCGCATGCGCACATCGGCGGGCACATCGTCGCTTTTCGTCGCACCCACTAAGGGATTCAGAACCGCTCCGGTAAAATGACCGGCGGCAGTCAGTTGTTCAGCGGCATATACCAGGGCGTATTCATGGGCCCGGTGCAGGGCGTTGCGGGTCTGAAAGGCCACAATCCGGTCATATGCCCGTTTTTCAAAAAGCGCCCGGGTTTGCGTCGGTTTCAGCATATACTGGCCAAAATCGGGATCCGCCGGTTGTTCAAAGGCCCAGATCTTGCCACCCACCAGGTAGTCCCTCGGATCGTCATTGAAAATCCGGGCGCCGGGATGATCCGGGCGTTCCGTTCCGTAGACGCCGCTATTGTATTTCACCTTATCAAAAGGATAAACGTCACTGATTTCCAGAGTACCGATCAGTTCACCCTGTTCATTCTGCACCGCCGCGGTTTCGCCGGTCTTCAGTTGATCGGCCTCCGCTTTGGCAATGGGAAAGGCAATTGGTATGGTCCAGGCATATTTCTGACCGTTCCGCTCAATCACTTCTTCTTCCAGAACCCGCTTGAATTCCCCGGCATCCATGGGACCCACCAGGGGCGACAGGGCGCCATCGGCCATGCGGTAAAAGATGGACAGATCGGCGTCGCTGATCCGGTATATCTTCAGGTCTTTGATTTCATTCAATACCGTCTGTTTTTCAATCTCCGGCAGGGTCCGGTTAATCAGTCCGCATCCTCCGTGGGGAGCGGGCAAACGCTTGGTCATTTAATACTCCTTAAGTTCATATAATTTTAGGTTTTTTCTTGTCGCTTGAATCGCTTCTACGATATCTTCAATCCTCAACGGCACATCCTCTCCAAACTGCCCCAGTTTGACCTTGGGCTTGATTTCGCCGTGAAAGTCGCTGCCGGCGGTTATCAGCATATCCAATTCTTTGGTAATCCCATAGAATTGTTGATTTTCCGCTTCACTCTGATAACTGTTAAAGGCCTCAATACCCTCAACACCGGCGGTTTTGAGTTCTGTAAATTTAGTCAGGTAATCGGCCATCGTTTCCAGGCGCAGTTGTACGGGATGGGCCAGAACCGCCACGCCTCCTGCGGCCTTAATCATGGCCACCGCCTGGGCCAATGGCAGGCGCTGTTTATCCATGTAAGCCGGAGCGCCCTTCGCCAGGTATTTATTGAAAGCCTCCTGCGTGTCATTGGCATATCCTTTTTGAACCAGCACTTTGGCAAAATGGGGACGGCCCAGCTGATCGGGACCGGCCACAGCCTTGACCTCATCCAGGGTGATATTCAATCCCAACACCTTCAGTTTTTCGATAATCCGCGGGTTGCGGTTCCGGCGGGCAACCTGGACAAAATTCAAACCGGCCTGCAGCTCGGGGTTGTCAATATCCAGATAATAGCCGCAGATATGCATGGTGCCCGGTGAAAAATCGATGCTGATCTCCACCCCCGGGATAACTGTAACGCCAAAATTCTTTCCGGCAACAACCGCCTCAACGACACCGCTAACGGTATCATGATCGGTCAGGGCCAGAGTAGTGACGCCACTCTCGGCAGCCAGTTTAACCAGATCACCCGGTGAATAGGATCCGTCGGATGCATTGCTGTGAGTGTGGAGGTCAAAGTTTTGTGGCACCTGCTTATCCACTATTCCTGTTCATTTCCAGTATCCGTTTACCGTTATCCGTCAGTCTGTATTTCTGGTTTTTACTCTTAGGTTTGCCCGGAATTGTCATCTCTATCAACCCGGATTTCAGAGCAGGTATCAAATAATTTTTTCTAAAATATTCACGATCTGCTAATTCTAATTTGTTCTGCAACTCATCCCGTTTCATCGATCCAAGCATGACCGCTATAAGTTTTTCAACTTGCGGGGTATCATGCGGGGTATCATGCGGGGTATCATGCGGGGTAAGCTTTTTATTAGCTAATATTGTCTTGATAAAATCCCCCTGCGGATTTACGTCTAGCGTTACTTCTGGACAATCGCGCAGAAACTCCCTGATTCGAATAAACCCGGTTCCATATTTCTCAACATCACCTCGCAGATAGAAAGCTTCAGCCAGAAGTTTGTTTCTATGAACGGCAATATAATGATCGGTCTGTAAATCTTCAGGTGTTAACCCACCCATCAGGCTACCGGGATTCGTAATATCAATTTTGTGATCATAAATTTTAATGATGATATCGGTTGGATTACGGTAATCTTTGTGAATCACGGCATTTAATAATAATTCTCTAATTACCGGCAACGGATATTGCCATTTTTCAACTCTACGGGTATCGTTTGTAAACTCAAAAGCGACACTAATATTTTTCTTAATAAAGATCATTGCATCATTAATTGCATTTACCAGCGGTGATTTAATTAAAATATCATCAATGATCACATCGGGAGTTTTAAAGCGACCAATATGAATCCCCATATGGTGTTCTCCAAACATCAATAGAGCTGCAAATGATATTTTACCCTTCCGAATAAATCCCGTTTTTTCAAGATTTAACCGATTGTTATCGGACAATTCAATACGTCCCCTGTTTTTCACCTCGCGAAAGTAGGATGCGATAACATCTGGTAAAAGATCATCAATCGATTCAGAAACCGGAAAAGAATCAAAAGAGCTGTTGAGGCTATTCAATTGCATTTCCACAATTTCATTCAATGGAGCCAGATGGTTAGACGCACCCGTTCTATTATAATACCGTCCCTTGTATGATACTGGTTTGAGAGGATATTCCGGCACCGAAATTTCAACAACCGTCTTATTATCAACGTCAATGAGGTTCATTGAGGGAAACAACTGGGGTTGGGTACCCAACTTAATGTTGTTCATCCAGTCTTTGATAATTTCTTCATTTGCGTTGACGCCCGTTATTTGCCCGGAGTCGTTAACACCAACGAGAATTTTCCCGCCCCTTGAATTAGAAAATGCGCACACAGTTTCAATAAGTTCCTTACTGAAGTTCTGCTTAAACTCTGACTGTTGATCTTCCCCGTTATTGATAATTTCAGTTATGTAGTTTTGCATGAAGATTCCACTAAGTTTTGTCGGCCTGAATTGCTCATGAAATTATCTCTATTGGCTTGCTTGGTTTCAGCATCCGGAAGGCTTCCGGAGACAATTTAATAAGATTATCAGTATATTTTTTCAGATCCTTATCCGAAGACAAGTAATACTGTCCCAGCATTTCCCGGGCTCTCAAAATTTCTCTATATTTGGGTGCCCACTTTTGGTCACGTATTAAAAAATCCAGCATCTCCATAGCCAGGATTATATGATGTTGGTAATAGTCAAATCTTTCTACCTGGGTCCCGGCCCGGTTCAATTCGTTGCAGATCATTAATATCTGCTGTGCTTGGGGAAATGTACTAAATCGATCAAGCAATGTTTTATGATAAATGGGCATTAATCCTCAAGTTGAATAAGCTCTTCAGGAGATAATAACAGAGCCTCGACAAGGTTTTTTATTTTATGCCGGATTTCCGTATTCTGAACTGTCAGCGCCATATTATCGTCCAATGGACGGATATTGATAAAGGATTCAAATTCAATCCGTTTTTCCGGTTCGTTTTCAGGATACAGGTTGGCGCCCCACAAGGAAACCTGTTTTGACCCATTATTCAATAGTAATACTTCAGCATCGGCATGCATCTCCCCGCCAGCGGCGATTACCTGCCGGTCAATATCAGCCACAAACTTAATGAAATTACCAAAATGGGCCTGGCATAATTTCAGGATCGTTACGGTATCTATTTTTTTATCGATTAATAAAAGCATTGTTCATTTTTCATGAAAAGGTAATGGATAATTAGAATTTATTTAGTCCTTATTAAATCCCCAGCCCTTGAATCAGTTTCTTGACCGTCTTGGCCTGCTGCATCACATAAAAATGAATACAGGGGACCCTGGCGTTCAGCAACTCTTCCACCTGCTTCCGAGCAAAGGCGCCGCCGATCTCTTTTACCTCTGCATCGTCTTTGGCGTCCAGTACATTCCGGACCAGATCATCGGGAAAACTGACATTGAAATGCCGCGGCAAGGAGCTCAAATGATTGCGGCTCGTCAGCAGTTTGATCCCCGGAATGATGGGTACCTGAACCCCGGCAGCCCGGCACTGTTCCACAAAGCGAAAATATTTCCGGTTATCAAAGATCATCTGGGTCACAATGTAATCCGCGCCTGCATCGACTTTTTGTTTCAGGTAGCGGATGTCGGCGTCCAGGCTGGGGGCCTCATCATGCTTTTCGGGATACGCGGCCACGCCAATGCAGAAATCCGTCCGATCGGCCTCCAGTTCGTCATCCAGAAAGAGCCCTTGATTCATATGGCTGATCTGGCTGACCAGGTCCACGGCATAGGCGTTTACCGTGCGGTTCGGCTGGATGGATTTCTTGTAATCGCTGATATCACCGCGCAGGGCCATGACATTTTCAATGCCCAGGTAATTCAGTTCCACCAGGGCGTCTTCGGTCTCTTCCCGGGTAAAACCGGTACAGAGCAGGTGCACCACGGTCTCCACTTTGTAGCGGTACTTAATGGCGGCCGACAGCCCGATGGTGCCCGGCCGCTTGCGGGTAATTTTACGGCTGAAACTGCCGTCCGCCTGCTCCACGTATTTCGCATCGGCAGCGTGACTAGTCACATCGATAAAGGGCGGCTTGAAAACCATCAGCTCTTCCACGATCCGATAGATCACGTCGGCACTCCGGCCGCGGTCCGGGGGAATGATCTCAAAGCTGATCAGCGGATCTTTGGCATTATTTAAAAATTCGATGACTTTCATGAAATTAACACATCCATGATTTCATTCTTGTTCATCTGGCTTGTCCTTGATAATGCCATTGTGGTGTTTACCCGATTGAATGACTTATTGATTGAATTTTCGCAATTCACAGGCGCCATTGAAAACCTTTGTGTTCATTCGCCCGTTCATTGCCGGCACAGATCAAGAATGTCGGTTCTGGGAACTCTTTAAATACCATTCATATAATTTTAAAATTCCGACTTCCATTGTAATCGTTTTTTTCCAGCCAAGTTCGCTTAATCGTGCGCTTGATAACAATTTTCTGAGCATTCCATCGGGCTTTGATTCATCAAATTGGATTTGTCCGGTAAACCCCACTGTTTTTTTAATCAATTCTGCTAATTTAGATATGGATATTTCTTCGCCGGATCCAATATTCAGATGACTAATGCCCTGTTTAAATATCTCTTCCGAATTGATGTTTAAACATAGAAATAGAATGGCATCAGCCAGATCATCAACATGCAGAAACTCCCTCCGGGGCTGGCCGGTTCCCCAGATAGTAACTTCCTTATTATTTTTTATTTTGGCTTCATGAAATTTCCTGACTAAGGCCGGCAAAACATGGGACGTTTCCAAATCGAAGTTATCGTTAGGGCCATACAGATTCGTCGGCATGACTGAATAGAAATTGCAGCCGTACTGGCGGTGATAACTTTCACAGAGCTTGATACCGGCAATTTTCGCAATCGCATAGGGCTCATTGGTCGGTTCCAGGGGGCCCGTCAGCAGGTATTCTTCTTTCATCGGCTGCGGACAATTTTTCGGATAAATACAGGAACTGCCCAGAAAAATTAATTGTTTTACTTTGCTTAGATAGGCCGCATGAATGATATTGGATACGATCATAATATTATCGTAAATGAATTCAGCGCGATAGCTGTTATTGGCGATAATCCCACCCACCTTGCCTGCCGCAATGATGACATATTCCGGTTTTTCACGTTCGAAAAAATCAGTCGTCTGTGGCTGCTTGCGGAGATCATATTCAGGATAGGGCGTAAACACAAGATTTGAATACCCTGCGGCCCCGAATTTTCGAACCAGGGAGGATCCCACCAGACCGGTATTACCGGCAATATATATTTTGGAGTGTTTATCCATTAATAGCCGCGTTTTAAAACTTTTTCGTAGTCCGTTCTGGCCATCATGCGGGCTAACTCTTCGAATTTCATAGTCGGCTGCCAGCCCAGTTTTTCTTTGGCTTTGCTATAATCACCAATCAACAGATCCACCTCTGTGGGTCTGAAGTAGCGGGGATTAATTTCGATCAGTGTCTTGCCGGTTTTCGAGTCAATCCCCTTTTCGGCGACACCCTGGTCCTGCCAATGAATGTTCATCCCGAGTTCGGCAAAGGCGTTCATACAAAATTCTCTGACCGAATGCGTTTCACCGGTGGCAATCACAAAATCTTCCGGCTGATCCTGCTGGAGCATCCGCCACATGGCTCCCACATATTCAGGGGCATAGCCCCAATCCCGTTTGGCATCCAGATTACCCAGCAGCAGTTTTTCCTGGATTCCAGCATTGATGCGGGCGGCGGCGCGGGTTATTTTCCGGGTCACAAATGTTTCGCCCCGGCGGGGAGATTCGTGGTTAAATAAAATACCGTTACAGGCAAATAAATTATAGGCTTCCCGATAGTTTTTAACAATCCAATAGGCATAGAGTTTGGCAACCCCGTAGGGCGATCGGGGATAAAAGGGGGTGGTTTCGGTCTGGGGTATTTCCTGAACTTTACCAAACTGTTCGCTGGTAGAGGCTTGATAGAATCTGGTCCTGAATCCGCCTTCTTTAATGGCATCAAGAAAACGTAAAACCCCGACGCCGTCAACTTCGGCAGTATATTCAGGGACTTCAAAAGATACCAAAACATGACTCTGGGCGCCGAGGTTATAAATCTCGTCGGGTTCGGTTTTATCCAGCAGACGGTTCAAATTACTGGAATCCGTCAGATCTCCATAATGCAGGAATAGTTTTTTACCATAAATTTCCGGATTATTGAACAGGTGGTCGATTCGGCCGGTATTAAAGGAACTGCTGCGGCGGATAATGCCATGGACTTCATAGTCTTTTTCAAGCAATAACTCGGTAAGGTAGGAGCCGTCCTGACCGGTGATACCGGTAATAAGCGCTTTTTTCACTTCATTTCCCTTTGCTTGTTTTCCTGATTTAATTGCTTATTGAATTTTCGCAATTCACCGGCTTCCTTCAGACGTTTTTGGACCCGGCAGAGGGCCGCCACATGTTCAGCGTGGACTTTTTCCCGGATATTTTCCGGAACGAAATCCCAGAGTCCATAGAGGACCAGAAACTGATCGAGTTTGGCTTGCACCGTCAATTGACTGCGCGACCGCTCCTCCCATTCATTGAAGCGGGTCATGCGTTTCAAATATTCCTGATATTCAGGCCTCATTGAGCAAACTCTGCACCCTATTGAAAATGTCCGGGCGCTCCATAAAATCGCTTAAGTCCCGACAATGTTTCAGCAAATAGTCCCGGTCTAAATTGGCGGACTGGCGCTGGATGATAATCTCAATATCATCCCAATCTTTACGACGTTCAGAAACAGCTTTTTGAATGATCAAATCCTCAGGAGTGCATACTCTGAACGCGATCCCGGCATACTCAAGCGTTACCGCCCGACGAATCGCATCGGTTTCATAAGATAACTCGGCCAGGACAATATCCACCGGGACGCCATCCACCCGCACCGGCAAGACATGGGTCTCAGCGAGAAACGCTGCCGGATCGGCCGGCAGAATCTCCGCAATCCTTTGGATCGCTTTAATAAAAGGAGTACTCACTGTTTGCGATTCTAAAATAATTTTTACATCAATATCATATGTCTGGCGCGGGTTTCCGTACATACTGTTGGCAATCCCCCCAAAAACCATATAATCAATCTTCTCATTATCCAGCCAGCGGACAATGGTCCGCAACGCCGCGACTAACGGATTTTCAGCTCTGTTCATTGAATGTTCGACCAACAACAAGACCGTTTATTAATTCTCATGCTCATTGGCTGACTATAAGCGCCCATCCGCATCTTTGGCAATCCCCTTGACATCATAGAGAACACAGTTGCCGTTGCCAAACTGATGCAGGTCCATGGTCTGGAACTGGTGATGGGCCACGGCCAAGACAACCGCGTCATAATTTGTTTTTTTACTATTAAATGTTTCATTTCGAATGAGTTCAACCCCGTATTCCGCCTGAACCTCTGCGGCGCCGGCCCAGGGATCATAAACATCCACATCGCAGCCAAACTCTTCCAGTTCATGGATAACATCAATCACCCGGGAATTCCGGATATCAGGGCAGTTTTCCTTAAAGGTAATGCCCAGGACCAGGACTTTGGATTTTGCGATGGTGTGGCCTTTTTTGATCATCAGTTTGACCACTTCCCCGGCCACATAATTCCCCATGGAGTCATTGATCCGGCGGCCTGCCAGGATCACTTCGGGATGGTAGCCGATCTCCTGGGCTTTGTGGGTCAGGTAATAGGGGTCCACACCGATGCAATGTCCGCCCACCAGTCCCGGACGAAAGGGTAAAAAATTCCACTTACTGCCGGCGGCCTCGAGTACTTCCAGAGTATCGATTCCCATAATATTAAAGATTTTGGCCAGTTCGTTGACAAAGGCGATATTCAGGTCCCGTTGGGAGTTTTCGATCACCTTGGCGGCTTCGGCCACTTTAATGGACGACGCCCGATGGGTGCCGTTCTTGACAACCAAATTGTACAGGTCATCGACCTTTTTAGCCACCTCCGGGGTTGATCCCGAGGTTACTTTTTTGATTGTGAGAAAGGTATGTTCTTTGTCGCCGGGATTAATGCGCTCCGGGGAAAACCCGCAGAAGAAATCCACATTGAATGTCAATCCGCTGGCCTCTTCCAGGATCGGTACGCAGTCCTCTTCCGTCGCCCCGGGATAGACCGTAGATTCAGATCA
>Ga0268276_1001917_pt1 | contig 18880 bp, 7 predicted proteins | sample saktaG_4_FD_190145 | JGI IMG/M metagenome (GOLD analysis project Ga0268276, IMG submission 190145) | Saline water microbial communities from Sakinaw Lake, British Columbia, Canada - sak_2010_1_5_45m | ecosystem: Environmental > Aquatic > Non-marine Saline and Alkaline > Saline ... | reverse complement strand
AGAAGAAGAGGTTGGATATCACGGTCGATTACCGCACCTGGCTCCGTATCGGTTTTGCTCTCACCGATGCCCTGGGTGAAGAGGGCCGAACCTACTTCCACCGCCTCAGCCGCTTCTACCCCAACTATAATGAACCCGACTGCAACCAGCAATATGACCGTTGCCTCCACACCGGTAACACCGGCATCACCTCCGCCTCCTTCTTCCACTTCGCCCACTACCAGGGCATCGATATCTCAACCTGCCGCTCACTAGATCGACCTGTCATTGCGAGAAGGTGCGCCTTCGGCGCACCGACGAAGTAACCTGCCAACCCTGCGAATCCGGCCTTCGGCGGGATGAAGCAACAGTTATATTTTATCTCCATGATCGTTAGCTTCTGAAAAATCTAATATTGCCCCCTGCGTATCTCCCATTTTATTTTTACATTTTCCCCTGGCGTAATAATTAGATTCATCATCAGGATCTAACTCAATGGCTTGGTTGTAATCTTGAATAGCACCTTCATAGTCTCCCAATTCAGTTTTACATAATCCCAATAATGAATAAGCAACATTAAACAAGGGATCTAATCTAATGACTTCGGTTAAGTCACGAATCCCTCCCCTATAATTTCCCATTTTCATTTTACTTGCTCCCCTTTCAAGGAATGCGCTTTTATCCTTTGGATCAATTTTTATGACTTTAGTAAAATCTTGAATAGCTCCACTGTGATTCTCCAGGAGTTTTTTACAAAGCCCTCTATGATAAATAGCTTTTTGGAACTTAGAGTCCATTTCAATAGCATTACTGAAATCGGATATCGCATCTTTGTAGTTTCCTGTTAGATAATTACTTTTCCCCCTCATAAAATATACATCCTTATCCACAAGTCCTAATTCAATGGCCTTATCGAAATCAGAAATGGCTTCACGATCCTTATCTAATGCTGCATTATTTATACCCCTTCCATAATAAGCATCTTTAAACTCAGGATCTAACTCGATGACTTTGTTGAAATTCATTATAGCTCCAATGTAGTCCTTTAACAAAGATTTTTTTACACCCTTCTCGAAAAATCCAGCCTTATCATCAGGTCCTTTTATATCGACTTTGTCGAAATCAAGCATATTTCCACGGTGGTCCTCCAATTTAGCAATAAATAAATCTCTGGTTAACAAAGCACTTTCGTTCTCAGGATCTAACTCGATTATTTTCTCGAAATCTTCTAATCCCCCAATATAATCCTTAAAGTAAGCTCTTATTTTTCCTCTCTCGAAATATGCATCCTTATCCTTTGAATCTAGTTCTATGACCTTACTGAAGTCAAATGAGGCTTCAAAGAAGTCATTCAAACCAATCTTGCTTTTTCCCCTATTGAAGTAACCTTTTTTATCCTTCGGATTTAACTCAATAACTTTATTAAAATCTTGTATTGCACCTTTATAGTCTTTTAATTCAGATTTTATTAATCCTCTTAAGTAATATGATTTCTTAATAGTTGGATTAATTTTAATAGCTCGATTGAAATCAGATAATGCCGTTTCAAAATCTCCCTGTTTGAAAAAACAAAAACCACGATAAAAATACGCTTTCGCATTATTATTATCTAATCCAATAATATCGATTAACTCAAGGATTGCCTCTCGGTAGTATTTAAGTTTAATTAAATATAATGCTTTAGATAATTGAAAAGATAGATTAAACGGATTTTGTTTTATAGCTTTATTATATTCTTTTATAGCCCCAGCTTTGTATCCTAGTTGAGCTTTTAATAAACCTATCATATGAAATAGTGAAGCTAGACACCTCCTGTTAAATGAAGTATTGTCCTTGTAATCTATTAGTGTTGTCATAGTTTATAACATTTTATGTTCAGTTCAGCTATATTTTATTTCAACCGAAAAGGCCAATCAAGATGCTCCCTTTCCATATCCTGCAAAATCAACTAAATAAATGTAGCCCGCATTTCTGGCTTCCTGGCACCAATCTCTTTCATATGTTGTTCCATGTTCCATGTCATGGTCGCATGTATCTTGAAAAGACCAAGCTACAACTTCGTTCACGACAAACCCGGATAACTCTTCATGTAGTCCCATGATATTTGTTTTCCCCGCTAACTCCCCGATGGGGACGTTTGAATTTGTTTTAAATAACTCATTCACAACAAACGGATTGCCATTATTAGGTACAGTCCGTTTTTTAATTACGATGATATCACCACTCTTTATTGAACTTTTTATGTAGTCATTCACTTTTCTGGATATGAAATTATACTCTTTTGCCGCCCATCCAATTTTAAGTTTGCCTATTTCTGGTTTTACAGGAACACCCATGTTAAGATTTACGTTTTCCTGGAGTGTATAACTCTGGGTTTTAAACATTGCAATTTCCCTTGGGCCCAAGTATGCAATTAAGCGGAATCTTGCACGAGTGTAAGATACATACATTAATCGTTTCTCTTCTTCTATCTGATCGATGTGGGAATTATATTGGTTATTAAAATCAGTGACAAGTGGAAGATTTGAGAATGAGGAGGGGATAATAACTACATCAAATTCAAGTCCTTTTACCTTATGCATGGTGGTTAAGACTATTTCTGTTTCGTTGGTTTCAGGAGAGATCTTACTTCTGTGTTTCTCATAAATCTTGTACAACTGGCCATCATCCCTATATGTTATTTCAGAAATGTAGTCTATGAGATTATCATATAACATGGTTTCATCAAAATCTTCAAAAAAATCCAATATCAATGCATGTATGATGCGTAGGTAAAAGTGATTCCAGTTTGGATTTTGAGTTATTAGATTATTTATAATTGTCCTGATATTATCCTTGAAACCTTTCGGCAGATAGTTTCCCGAATTCGGCTTTAGATGTTGAATAACGGCATGACACTCACGAATTCGAGTGAATTCATAGGGCAAGCTACCCTGTATGCGAACCCGGATATTTTGAATATTCAAGGCTTGAATTCTCTGGAATCCTTGATAAACTTCATTATTTGTTCTGAAAAGAATGGCAATCTGCTTATAGGGCTTATTATTTACTCTCTCCTGCAATAACTGATTTATCCTTACCGGCCAGGCAGAAGGTTCATTTGTCGTATTCTCAATAATTTCAACATAATTCTTAATATAATTGTCTTCAGGTATCCGTATAGGTTTTGGTATTAAATACGTGTGTTCTTTAGGCAATGTGAGCAATTTCGATGCCGCAGATAATATATCTGGGTAAGATCGGTGGTTATCTAATAAAGAGAATATGAAAGGCTTAAAGATTTTTGCAAAATCAGAATAATAGGGCCATGGGCTCATAGATCCATTATCTTTTATTCTATCATAACCATATATACTTTGATTCGGATCTCCAATGATGAATATGTAGGCTTTCGTCAGTTCATTTAATCTATTTAAAAGAGTAACACGGACATTGTTAATATCCTGAAATTCGTCAACAAGAATATGTCTGATATTCCCAAGTTGATTCATCACTGTTCCGGGCGAATTATTTAGTTTGTATAGAAGTATATTTTCCCATTCATCGAAGGATCGACCCTGAACTTCTTCGTAACAGTACTTTTTTGCGAGTCCATGGAATGTAAATATTTTAAGCCTCCGTGCAAGAGATTCGTACCCCAGATTACCGAATAGAGTTGACAAGCGTTCCTTCAGCTCAGAAACTACCGCTCTGTTATACGCCAGTACCAAAATTTCTTCAGGAGGGATGCCGATATGATGAACAAGTCGTGCTACCCTTAACGTTAGGGTATGGGTTTTCCCTGAGCCTGGTCCGGCAATTACATTGATGTGCTGATTTACCTCAGAATCATAGACCCTCCTTTGTTCAGGCTTCAATCCTTCCTCCGCTTCTTTAATGGCCTCTTCGCGAAATGCTTTTAAGATAGAACTATTAGCAGGTAATTCTTCTTCCAACAACTTGATTAGACTTTCTAAAGAACTGCAGGCAAAATATTTTTTAATAAATAAGTCGTGATTAGTATTATCAACACCGCTGAGTACCTCTAAAGCAAGGAGTTTTAACTCTCGCAGTTTTCTGGTTTGTTCAAATTCATGATAGATCTTTTTATCTAGCGATTGAATATCTGCTTCATTTATCTTATCTAAGGAGTTTATATACACTTCAATACCAGTTGGTAGCATGCCGCCTGTCCTGATATAACCCAGTACAGACAGAATAAATAGAATATCAGATAAATATTGTATGTTGGGTCGAATGCTTAGATCTTCAATAAGTTGTGCCAGGTTGAATTTCTTTATATTATTATCAAAGAATTCGTTGCTTATGTAATCAAGTATCTTACAACAATCTTTTTCAATTTGCAGTATATTATTTTTCCATTCCTCAGGTTTATGGTATCCATTAAATAAAGTATGACTTACCAAATATTTGTTATTGGAGTCAAGCACTTTCTCCATTTTTGTGTCATGCTTTGTCTTGCCAAGCAAGCGTATGACGGTAAAGGCATGTTTACTCCTCTTAATTCGTAAGTCTTTTATGTAATTATTACATTCCTGTGTCCGGGAATCTGGATTTTCTCTCTTACTCCATGGTAGTTGTTGAAATGTAATATACTCTGTAAAAATCTCATTCAATTTATTATCTAACTCTTCTCCGTCAAATGTTTTAGAATCGTTTGAGGGAACAGTTTTAAATATTTCATGTGCAAAGGAGAAAACAATGTGTAATGCGGGATATTTTAAATTTTTACGTGTCTTCTGCCTGCAATAGTCAATCTCAATAGATCTGATTTTTGTAGGTTCAATAATAATCTCCTGTAGCATTACGACTAAACCGGCACGATGTGCTTTAATCAAGGTGGCAAAGAGCTGCTCCAGGCTTAGTTTGGTTGCGCTTCTAAGTGCTGAGATTGAGATTTGAATGATTAGGTTTTCCAGTTGAGATGTATTGATAATCGACAAGAGTCTAGTACATACTCTCTTTATATCTTCATCACCAATCGAATCCAACTTGCTTTTCAGAGACTTTATTGGTTCAGATTCAAATTCCAAATGAGTAATGGTAAAATAGCCTAGTTTTATCCTCTCCAGCCTCTCCAGCCAGTGTAAGGACAACCTGAATTTGTTATCCAGATTATCATCAACAGAAGCCTTCAATAACGAATACATATTAAATGGAACGGCAATCGGAGTCTCAGTGTCTGGTTCAAGTTTTTTAAAATTGGAGATGTATTTTTCTACGGCTTCCTTAATCTCTTTAACGTCATGCCATGATGTGCTGCTTTGATGCAGCTGATCCTTCAGCTTCGCAAAGTCATTGCTGGAGGTCAGACATATGGATCTTATTTTGTTCTCTGCATTATTAAAACCAGCGATTAACCTCTTCTCTTCATTTCGGCCTGCTCTCCCAATTTCTTGCAGGAAATCCTCAAAGGTACTGGGCGGAGAAAAATGCGCGATGTAATGGATATTTGGAATATCCATCCCCATTCCAAAAGCCTTGGTTGAAAATAGAATAACTATTTCACCTTGTTTAAACTTCTCATAGGTCTCCTTGCGATCCTCAGCATCCATACCTGCATGAAAACCTCCGACTTTATCTGCAAAATCGCAATTCTCACCAAATGTTTCCTTCAGGCAGTCAGGCATGAGCAAAGCACATTCTTCTGTTTTTCTCCTGGATTTTACAAAAATGATTGCACGGCTTAATTCAGGGTTAAATCCTCCTGATTTTAGGTACTCACCAACTTCATTTAATCTCTCGTCATCGACAATATTGTGCTTGAAACTAATGGCAATATGTTCTCTTATTGGATTATAATTTTTCTCCGCGCCTTCGACTAATTGAATACCTGGCATGATCGTACAGATTTCCTCATAAACCTGTTCAGAGATAGTGGCCGAAAAAAGTAATTTGGTCAGATAAAATGTGGAGGTGTTTGAAATATCAGCAATCTTCCTTCCAGCGTTCAGGTAATCAGGCCTAAACTCCTGACCCCACTGCGAAATGCAGTGAGCCTCATCAAATACCACGTATTCAAGCCCATTGTCGGCATCCAATCGGGTGAACAAGGCATTTTCGAATGCCCGCGACCTAAATCGTTCTGGTGTAATATAAAGAAGCGCAATTTCACCTCCTGCAATTCGTCGATAGATATCCTTTATCTCAAAATGAGATTTATCTCCACTGAGAAATTCTACATTACTGAAAAACCCTTTATTCCATAATGCATCAACTTGATCTTGCATCAATGCTCTTAGTGGACTAATAACAATTGAGAGCTTGCATGAAAATGCGGACCGAAATAAAGACGGGCCTTGGAATAATAATGATTTTCCAGCGCCTGTAGGAAGGGAAATCAAAAGATCTTTTTTTGCAGGTAAAATATCATTTAAGCATGGGTGTTGGTAATCGTACCACTCGTGAACAACATTCTCATCTTTTGATGTTAGAAAAATGTGTTTAAGAATCTCCTTCGCTTCTGTTACATCAAAATCAACCTCCGCATTTATATGAACGGATTTAAAGAATTGCGCTGCAATTTCTTTCTCTTCTTCGTAATCTTTCTCTTTATGCCATAAAACGGCCGATAATGTTTTTGTGCCGAGATTTTTTTCAATTCCGTAATAGTCAGCGAATCTTGGATCACATAGGAATAATTTTGAATCCGGATGATTATCTGCTAGTAAGTTATAATAGTAATCAATTATCGCTTGATGTTCTTTGATTAATTGGAACAAATCAAAGTGTCTGTCTGCGGCATTAACATCTTCCTTTATAGTTTCTATAAAAGGGTTAGCTACTCCTGATTGTACAATTTCCTGTAAACCCTTTAACATTTGGAATTTCTCATACAACAGAAAGCTATCCCAAATGATGTCTATACAATCTATATAATTCAAGTAGATGATCTGGTCGATCTCTCGGATGGGTACCACCATTAATTTTAACGAAGATCCGTGTTGATGCAGTAGTTCAAGTTGTCTTGCAAGCGAGGCATTTGAATCAGGGACAAAGTAGCCTGTTTTTCGGGCAAATGAATGTAGATTAATAATTTCAGCATCTTCATTGACAACAAGGACTTTAGGGCTTTTTGAATGAAGATAGAGCCCTTCAATAATTTTGAATTGATATACCCAATATAGCTTACGGAAGAGAGATTCGGGATTGACCCTTTTTTGTTCAGCAATATAACCAGACTTTTTTATGTCTGGGCGAACAATAAAAGCATTACTCTTCAATAAACTCTCTTCATTCCATGGAATATAGTGAATATGCGAGCAATTTGTGCTATTGATAAAGGCATCAAAATTAGTGTTATACCAAATTTTAAAACGACCTTTGCCAATCTTTTCCATCCAAATATTTTCGATAAAAAGTGGAAATTCAGATATGCCTAATAACGAGCACTGCCTTTTTTCAATGGGGATGTAATTCTTGCCGCCAGACATCTGAAGCCATATTGGTTCGTGTTTTAAACGATCAAAAAGTGTGGCAAAATCTATATCATGGCCTAACTGTGTTTTATTGGTAAGGTTGTACAGTTCTTGCCCGATAATTATAACGGGTGACTCCGGGTTAGCCTTAATAAATCTCTCTATTAGTTCCGTACTTTGTGGGATAACGCAATAATTGCCAGGAATGGATGTAAGATCATTATCACTCGGGTTGTCGCAAACCAATGACTCTTGTCCCTCATCAATAAGAAGTTTGATGGCGGTGGGCAAATGATGGAAATAGGATGGTTTCCCTTCTCGGTCACATGCTAGTACGTATTGTGATAAAACTTGTTTAAGAAACTCATTGCCCTTAAGAACAATATCTATTTTTGATTTTACAAGTTGGAGGCTAAAGTGGGAGCCTGAATCAAGAATTTTTAAATTAACATTTCTGGATAGGGTGCTCCAAAGAAAGGAAGGGGATATAATTAGAGTGGATGGAAATGCAATCTTTTCATTAATGGCACTGAGAGTTTGAGGGTGGATAGATTTAAAGGTAGGCTCCGGCCGAAAGAAATTTAGAGATTGCTCATTAAAAAAATCAAAATCTACCCTATTCCAAATAGGATTATTGCGGATCCTGCCAATAAAATTGAGTGCAATCAATGGCAAAAAGAATTGCCATTCTACCTTTGACGCCGATGAAGTAATGAAACGGGAGACTTGGTTTTTAAATAGGTTCAGTGCAATTAGAGAATCATATGTTGCACTATGTTCAGTTTTTAATGCATAACTAAATCTGCAAGGATTAAGTAGCATTTCAATTTCGAACGTATCCCAAATCAGATGGTCTGCATCAATCGATCCATGTTCTGCTAATATCGGGATGTCAAACTTCTTAATATTATGGCCAATAATTAGTTTACCTGAATTCAATTGTAAAATCAATTCAGCAAGTCCATCCTCAAAACCGAGATAATCCTTATCACATTTCGTTCCTGAGATATCAATCCAGGCGTATTCATCTATTTTATTTCGATCACTTTCAATATCAAAACAAATGAACTGAAGGGAGTCGAATTCATGACCAATGAGTGTTGTGCAATATTTTTCATAATAAGCCGATAATTCAGGAAAGCAACTGTATAAGAATGGGATTTTGTCCCCTGATAAAGATTCAATGAATTTTGCCTTCTCATCTTGGTTTTCCAATGTGGATATGTGTGTTTTAAGCAGATCATCAGAAATTACAGGAAGGATTCCATTCTCATGCAACCGAATTAAAAACCCAATTTCGGAACAATTGAAGTTCTCTTCGGTCAAATTCTCTTCAGGATAATAAGTTTTGAAACCAGAAAGAAAATCTCCTACTGAATTGTACTCATCTTCATCAGAGATTGCAATTTTTGTTTCAAGCAAATATTTGTAAGTAGATAGAATCTGATGGTCATTTGCTTTTTCATCAAGAAGGCTCAATAATACTTTCTGAAGTTGAGAAGAGTTTAAGGCTGTTATGATCTGAAATCGCCAAATATCTACCTCATCCTGGCCTGTCGCCATTGGTAGTTTTTGAATGATATCTTGAGCCCATAGGACAAAGCTGATTTTATTCAAAGAAGTACTATGCTGGGTTACAAATTCAGGAAAATATTCAAATTCCTTTAAAGCAATTATTGCCTCTTTTATTTCAGCAATCGACTGTTGTTCAATCCGATCTGTACTTTTAATAAAAAATTCTTTGAATTCTTCGATCGAAATATTTTCTTTTAGAAATGTGGAAAGGTATTCGATTTCAGTTCTGCTTTCCGAGATAATTGATAAATACCGTTCCAATAGATTTTTAGCAAAATAGATCGCTTCATATTTTGGAATATTTTCCGGCTCTTTAGTCACAACTCTCCAGCTGGAGAGCCTTTGTATCATCGTAACAATAGCAAAACCTGTTACCAATTTTTGTGTTAACCTTATTGCGGTTGAAAGATGATTCTCCAATAAAATAACAGCAGATGATTGAAACGATTCATCTTTATTTACAATGAATACTGGAATCTTATTACTAATCTTAATGGCATCCAGCTCTCCAACCTTTTTTTTTGATTCTACTGATTCGAAAAGAACAATATCATTCTCTGTAATAGGTGGTGTCAAGATTTTTGAGACATAACAGTAACAATCTTTTTTGTCATCAAAACTTGATAAATACCCAAAGCCTTTTGATAAATCAAAAAATTTAACCTTTCCGAGTTTTGTGATATGCGAAACAGGCTTCTCATGTGTTTTTAAATCCTCAAAAGACTTTACAGTCTTCTTACGATCTTTATCTTGAACGGGCTGTTTGATATCCTTTCTTCCTTCAACTTCGAGCTTTTGGCCCTCCCTTTCTGCTTTAAGAATTTTTTCAAGCTTAGACCGAACGTCCAATTTTGTAAACTTTGTCGTTTTGTGGGGGTCAATTCCTTCGGCAATCCTAAATAGATCTGTTAAGCTTTGATGAAAATGGTCAGAGATATCATCGAATTTACGTAAATCAAGGCCAATGTATTTCAATCCCCGCTTTAGAAGTTCGACATTAATATTTTCCTTTTGTAGTAATTCCTCGAGGGTCATATTTGTATCAAAAGCTGGATGAATATTTCATTGGCGATACGCGATTTCTTAACCTCTCAATGAATTTAGAATTCAATTAAAAGACAGATTAATCGGACTTTAGGTTAATCTATTAAACATTGAAAGAAGGACTGCTATTATTGCATTTTTTTTGAAAAACATTTCACTTTATTGAAATTAGGGTTGGGAATGAATTATTTGTTGGAGCTTTTTAAGTTCAGCCTCAAAGTTCTTCAATGTCTTCACTTGTAAAAAATAAAAATCTTCTGGAGTAGATGGTTCATTCCTACAGCCAACTAAGTACTCTAACATTTCCGGTTTAGTCATTTGTTCATTCCTTTGAATAAAGGTATCCATTAAATGTCCTCCCCCTAATGAATGTCTCATTATATCAACAGCATTAATGAATTGGTTTCCACGTTTAAAACTTTTAGGTAATGTAGCCAGACTGACAAAATCTCCATTTTTATTCGCTTTTGTTTTTTCATATATAATCTTGTAGAGTGAATTTGCAAAGTCTGAGAATCGGTCTGCTGAATAACACGGCGTTCGTAGATCCTTTATCAAAGCTGCATCATCAACAACAGGCACAAATATGTAAGAGCCCTGTTTATTATGGTATGTTCGATTTATATTTGTAATAATTACATTAATATTATCATTTATTACTTCTGTCTCGGGCATATTTGTAATCGTTTTTTCATCATCAACGTTTATTGATAAATTAATATAATCTTTTAAAAACCCTACACTTACTTCGTAATTATTTCCATTTCTTTTAATCAAACCCTTGTCTATCAATTCTATAATAAATTTGGAGGATTTATAATTCCGAGGTAATCTCGACAATTCTGATAGAATATCCTTTTCCTCATTCTGGAAAGTACCATGAAGTTCATGAAAAAACGATTTTAGTAATGAGAACGTAGGTAAACTTCTCTCTGATAATATATACGCTCCAATTAATTTACCATAAAAGGGAACTCCTCCTGATGCATTAAAAGCGAATTCTTCAGCAGTTATTATTTGATCTGGGCATTCTGTAGTATAATTAACTTCATTCTGCCACATTTCGTGGAATGAATCGGCATCAATAGGACCTAAATATATTGGTGGAGCATTAATTACATTCAATTCACCTGAACCAGTAATTGAACACAAGTACTCCCAACTCGTAGTACCTGTGATCCAAAAACAAAATGGGTTAATACCATTTAATAGCGTCTTGGAACTAAAATTCCTTAATTTCATAAATCCAACTGGACTATCAAATGAAAATCTGAACAAGAATTCATATTCATCAATTAAAAACAATATTGTTTTTTCTAGAAATTCTGAAAAAAATGAGGTTATTTCTTCAAACAAACCTTGAATCCGAACAGCATTTACATCTGACAATATTTCGAAAACATCCTCCCAGTCTTTAGTAGCGTTAATTGTCACTTTTTTAAAAGGGATAGATTCTTCAAAGAGCATATCTTGCGATAGTCTTGCTATTAGTTGTGATATCATGTATCTATAGACATTATCAGTCCCTCTAATACATGAGCCTACTTCTTTAAAATCAAAGTATAATGGATATACTTTTGATTTTTGATCTTGTCTTAAATATGTTTCAATACATTTAAGGATACTTGTCTTGCCAAAGCGCCTAAGTCCTGTTATTGCCACACAATATCTATTGTTAGCAAGTGCAATAAGTTGAGCAAGAAGCTCTTTTCTCCCAAATAAATCCTTAGGATCTGTAATTGCTTTTGTTGCTAGAAATCCATTTGTCATCAGTTATTGAACTAAAGTTGTCAATATAAGATTGAGATCTGGGTAATGATAATACCACCACCTTCTGAAAATGTCTACAGATAAAATATACAAATGCTTACCATTAACTTTTTTTTGGAGAATGATTTTCTTATCAAGAAGAAGAGTTATTGCGTCAGCTAATTTAGAACTATGGTTATTAATTTTATTTTCAATCCATAGTTTTTGAAGCTCATCCATTCCAACTCCTCTTGGTTGAATGGAATCGGCGTTTAAATATGCAATACAAGATATTATAACTCTAACTTCATTAGGATCTGCTAGTCCGGATTGATTATTTTGGAATGTATTCTCAGGAAGTTTTTTTACAAGAGTATTTTCATTCGTTTGTTCAACACCTACCAAAATCTGAATTACTTTTTCAAGGTCTGAATATCCAATATGTCTCTTCTTCTTATCGGAAGCATAATAACCACAATTTTTACATATTATCTGAATAAAGTATGGAACATTTCCTGATAGTAAATTAATATGTTTAATAGCTTTAGGAGTGAATGTTAGGTTTCCATCCATTACTTTAATTAATTCAATCGCGTATTCAGGAAGTATTTCATTTACTTGTAGTTCAATAGCATTAACTAATTGACCGGTAATTCCATATAGGGGGTCTTTAATAAGCGTTCTGATATCGTATGTGCCTGCGAAAATAAAACTTGCTAGGCCGTTTAGAGAGTACTGTCTTAGAATATGAAGAAATGCTGTATTGATAATTTTATCATCAAATAAAGTTTTTATAAATGAAAATTCATCGATTAGAAAAAGTGGATAGATGTTTTTTGATTCAAGAAAATCTAAAATTATTTTGAAATCTTTAGATCGAACATTCTCAGTTAATTTAAACCCGTTTAAATTAAAGCTGTGTGAATTTGAATAATTTTCTAATTCCTCAAAGGTTTGTTGATAAAGGATATAATACCAAAAGTCTGATTCATTATTAAAGCTAGCTGCTTCAGAAAAATCCCAGCTAAAAGGTAAAACAGTCAACTCGCTTTCCTTAGAAGTAACAGTATAACCTATTATATCTTTCTTTAGATACTCTAATATTGAACTTTTTCCTGATCTCGTCAATCCATATAAAATATAGGGTTTATCTCTTTCTATTGATAAATAATGCTGGGTTAAATTATTAATTAAAGTTTTTCTACCCTTAAATAAAGGTTCGGGGGGGATGGTGCCATCTTTCCACACAATATCATCATAAGTAAGATATGTTTCTGGTTTTTGCTCAAGAGTAAACTCAAATCTATGGGGAGTTAATTTCTTGCTTTGAAAAATTTCAACAACATCAATTGTGATATCAACAGCGTCGGAATCAATAAGGAAATCATTAGGAATCACAATAATCAATCCTGCCTTTTCTCCTGGTCCTATTTCCTCATTATTTTCAAATGAATTTTCATAACTTTCATGAGATATAATATCCTTGCAAATCAATGTCAAGAAGAATCCTTCGGAGGGATACAGGCTCTCATTCCTAATAACTAGTGTAGAAGTAGTTTCACCGGATGTTTCTGAATAAAAATAATATGGAGGGTCAAATAAAAGTGATAAAATTGGATTTGTTTCAATGTTAATTTCTTCAGTATTATCTTCTTCCGGTAGAATAGATTTTTTGATTACTTTTTCATGACCATCATGAGTTGTTGTAACCTCATTATCTTCGACATATGAAGAGTTCTGAGTTAGATTTTGCCATCCTCCAATGAGTCTATCAAAGATCCTAATTTGATTTACTCCCTCAGATCTAATAAGAACATTTTCTTCACCTATTTCCAATATAGTTCCAGTTACCTCTTTCCCTGTTGTAAGAAGAAACATTACTATATCGCCTACTCTTATATCTTTACAAAGCTTATCAAACATTTATTGAAATTGAGTCAATTATTTCTCATTTGTAATTTGTCAACTCACAGCCTTGATATTTTCAATTCGTAGTTGTGAATATATTCATTTCATTCCGAACTAACTCCACAACTTTTCCTAGTATTTGAATTAATTCATTTAATTGAATCTCATTTACAGTGCTGATCTTCCACTTTAATTCTTGACTGCTGAAGAAATTAGCTGATTCATTAAATAATTTCAATTTTTCAATCTCTTCCCTGTAGAATCTGATTACTGACTGATTGTTTTCTAATTTCTTCTCAATTTGCCCAAACCCGGTTGCGATTGATTGCCCCCAAGGGGAATTAATAGGATATCCAAAAAATATTCCGATAAAATCAGACTTGTTTGTCACATTAGCCGAGAAACCTTTTGACCCCCAACGAATTGACAACTTATTATTGTCGATAAATTCAAAAAGTTTAACAAATACTATTCTTCCATTATTATCCAAGTTAGCCAGAAAACTTTCTTTCGTTGTTTTAGGTAATTGAGTATTGGATCTGACTTGTTGTCTTAGAAAGTTTTCATTACCAATAACGAAATCACTGGATATCATTCGGTTATTATCTTCATTGATAAAATATTTAAATTCAAGACAATAAAAATCCAACCCCTTCTTCCTCAGATACATTGAGGTCTGTTTTATCTCGGGTGTGATTTCTTGTGCCACAATTACAAGCTTTGAAGATTTATTCCATGAAATAGATATGGACTCATCATCAATGCCAAAATATTCTTTGTGGTAATCATCAAGATTCGATTCTTCATTCGTATAGTTCTGAAAAATCTCGTTGAGTTGCTCATAATCAAGATTATCAACAAAGGATGCGTATTCCATCAGTTGAGCGATCGTTTCGCGGTGAGTTTTATCTCTTTTAAGCTCAATCACTACTGTATTTCCCTGGTTATCAATTCCTAGTAGATCTATAAATGTATTCAAATTCGTAGTAACCTGTCTTCCAATAATCAATATTTTGGCTTCTTCAAAAAAATATTCAGGATTGTTCTCTAAAAGCACTTCAAGGTTAATCTCCTTATTATAGGTTCTAAAATTTTGTTCTTTGTATTGAACGAATTTGCCTTGTTGATCAATCGTAAAAAGTTTCATAAGATCTATTCTTTTATAATTCTGGATTGTTTCACCGGTTAATTTAGGACTGAAACATTCCTCACCTCAATTTCATTTAAGCCAAATTCCTGGTAAACGTTTCACAAATCGCATGTTGCCAATTACATATGTTAGTTCCTTCTCCGATTGGCAGTTGTAGCAAGTTGCATTTATATCGTTCCTTTTCACACTCTTCACAGTAGAAATTCCCAGGGGACATTCCATTCTCCCCCGGATAACACAAGATTGCCTGCTCAGCTTGAAAATACTTTAAATACGCGTACATCTGCCTCAAATCATCATCTGCTGGCCGTGGGCGATCCATCATTTTCCATTTGGTATCTATGACATAGGTTGTGTCTCCTCTTTTTATAATGATATCTGGCTTGAGTTTGACGGCAGTGCGTCCTGCTATTCTCCAGTAGGATTTTTTTTGCTGTGGAAGGATTGCATCTGCTTTAAGGTATTTACGGAGACTTATGTATACAAACTTCTCCCATAATAGATTCATGTCAAACATCAGGGCTAACACATGATTCTGGCCGTGACGTAAATCAGGGTGATAGTTGAGAAGTAGTAATCGGGAAATCTCAATCGCTTTCCGATAGTGTTCTGTTTTACGATTATATTTTATTCGATTAAACCAGGGATCTGAGACTGTGATATCCGATAATTCTGGGTAATCGAGTAGGATGGATCCGATCCGGCTGGATAGAATTGGATTGTTGTTAATCGAGCGGATAAGATGAATTGTTTTATAAAGTACTTGGTTCAATGGATGTTGCTGGTCGTAAATCGTATGGTTCACATAGAATCGCTCCTGATGTATCAGGTTCCTGTTGATATGCTTAGAGAAATTCAACTTTCCTTTCAAAGTGGTCAGGTTTCCTTCTGTCTGCCGGTATTTTTTAACCAGTCCTTTATGCAGTAATGACTCTACTTCTGTGGTAAAAAGGTCAAAATAAAGGTCAAGGATATGGTTAGACTTTAATCGAAGATTCGCATGACTTGTCGCGCTGATGGTAAAGGTGCCAACCTTTTTCAGCATGCCGATCAAAACTCTACGCCATTTTTCAGTGTCGTTCGATTTGTCAGCCTTGGGAAGGACTTCGATGGTCAGTCCTCCGACCTGGATTGCTCCCACAAATTCACAGAATCTCACACCATTGTGAATCAATGAGAAGTAAGGAGTTCCTTTCTCGCCCAGGTATTGTTCCAATGATTCAAGATGCTTCTTTTTGAATTCTACACCTTGGTATATATGGCCAACCTTAAGACACTCATGTTCAAAGACAGCAATATTATTTCTCCTTTGTTGCATTTTCTGGCTTTTCCATAAAAGTTCTGATGGCTTCTTCAAACTCCGGATCTTTCATCTCATCCAAATTCTTCAAGTGAACGACAACCCTTTCTTCAAGATCTTCCCGGCCTTCGTACCAATCTATTTTTGCGAGAACCTCTCCTTTTTTATCTTCATTAAGCGGTTTGAAGAAACCTTGATCCAACACGAGTGCAATCTTTCCGGTATCTCCAAAGAAATACTCCTGGAGTAAGGGGATAATGCTATCCTTGAATACTCTCTTTAACTCTTTTATATCTTTAACATCAAGAAAGTACGAATGCCCTATCATATGATCTTTGTCCAGCAATTTTTCAATGCGCTGATTCATCTTTCGAAGTATATCCTTCAGGGGCATCCCTTCAATAACCTCCTTCTGTAGACCATCCAGATTATAATTTGGTGTCATCTCGACAAAGTTGAACCGTCTCCTAAGGGCAGTGTCAAGGGCTTCCACACTCCGATCAGCAGTGTTCATTGTGCCGATAATATATAAGTTAGGCGGGACACTAAATTTCTCTTTTGAATAGGGAAGAATTACTTCAAGGGACTCGTCTTTCCCAAACCGTTTGTCTTTCTCAATAAGGGTGATTAATTCTCCAAATATTTGCGCAATATTTCCCCTGTTTATTTCATCGATAATTAATACATATCGTTGGTTTTCAGTTTCTTTCGCTGTTCCTTTCTGGAGGTTCCTGTTTTCGATCAAATAGTTTAATATTCCCTTGACATAGGTTGGATTATATATGCCTTCTGTATCATTAGAGTTTAAATATTTTTCAATGTTGGTTATAGATACTGGATACCAAGCATCTTCTTTAGTACTATTGTGGGGCCGGACATAGAATGCAATTCCACTTCGAAATGTGACATCAAAGGTCGAGCCCTTGGCTTTGATGGTTAATGGTTGTTTATTATCATCTTCAGAGATATCTGCTTTGAACTTTTCAATTACATCAGTGAAGTTTCCTTTCCTACTATCAGATCTTCTGGCGATTCTCTTAAATATTCCGTCAACAATCTGATAGACCACAGGGTCCCCCTCTTTTTTTGGCTCTATGGGTTTTATTCCTTCAATAAAATCTTCATAAGACATATTTTGATGAAATGTAATGAAATCAATAATGCCTTTTTTTACCCACTCATCGTACCGGGATTTAAGGATTTTCCTGCCCTCTTTTTCAATTACCTCAAGATCTTTGTTCTCAATTATTGACAATGCGATGTTGATTGAACTATACGTTTTACCTGTCCCTGGAGGGCCATAGAGAATTTGGTTTAAAGGGGGTGCAGCGAGTTCTTGAGCAAGGTCTTCTTTATGTCCCATCATTTCGTCTTCTGCCATATCCTCGGCTAGTTCTGCTCTCCCCAGCCTTTCATGTAGCTTTTTAAGGAATTTCGTTTGAAACAGTTCATTGTCGATCCTCATGGCATCAAATCCTTCATTCCTGGATTTGAAATCCGTCAACTGGCCATCAATAATTGGGAAAATCTTAATAAGAAATAAATTACACGCGTCAAGCATTTTATCCAATGAATCAAAAGGTTTATTATCGATGGGGATGGTAAAATCTTCCGATTTACTTTCAGGTGGATTTTCTTTTAGATCAGAAAAATGCTCTTTAAGTTCTTTCTTCAGTTCTCGCAAGAAATCAAGGGCAAGTATATTTTGAGTCCCCACAGGATTCCTGGTATGAAAAAACTGAAAATAAGCCTTAAAACCAGCTTGTTTCTGAGAAAACGTTAAATCAATCAAATCAACTGCTGACCCTGGGAATGAACACGGAATATTCCAGAAAGTTGTCCCAAAATACTTTGCTCTTTCAGTTCCAATGAAATAACTTTTTTCGCTCCCCTTATTACTTTTTACCCTTGTGGAAAAGCAAAAACTTGGATCAGCGTTATGTTTGGCCATCAGCCAGTCAAATACTTTTTTCTGATATTCAATGTAATCCATTTGTTCTATATGATTATTGGATTTATCAATCATAGTGTTAAGTAATTTCTCATCCTGGGCCATATCAAAAAGAATCGGCATATTATGGCTTCTGTATTGGGACTTTTCTTGAGCTGGCTCATACTCCTTGCACGATTTTATCCAAAGGGAGATCAATTCATGATGGTCCTTAGTTGAAAGCTCATCGTAGCTAATACCAATAAGAGAAGCTGGATGTTTCTCGACACCGAACTTTTCATTCATGATTAGTTCAAAGGAAGTTTCAACTAATAGCGTATCAGATTGATTTACCATAAAGAGAAATTCAATCTTTTTTCTTTTCATGGCTAATCCAAGGACAATCCTTCCATTCAGGTTAACAGATATTCTTTGCCTGTAGTCATTCCGGATATTGAGTGATACTTTAGGGTTATCCGGATCAATTTTCAGTTCAGTTAGAAAGGTATTTAGAAAAGAGAAGAAGAGTTGAATAGCTTCTCTATTATGGATTGATTTAAGCCGTTCTATTATTTCGTTTTCCATGGTGCAGTAATAATAATTCTCATTTAATACAATTAAAAATCATATCTTTCTTGGATATATTCTATCCAATCATTCCATCTTCCTTTTTTGTTATGCGCCTTCACAAATTCAAACCAAGCTTGATGAGTAAACCAATAGAAAGAAAGCCCAGGGAATAACTCCTGCCAACCTTGTGGAAATGGCTTTAAACCTGTTCGTTTCCCTGAGTTGACTAGTGTTGTATTCCTTTCATCCATAGCAAC
>Ga0268276_1001914_pt1 | contig 18911 bp, 17 predicted proteins | sample saktaG_4_FD_190145 | JGI IMG/M metagenome (GOLD analysis project Ga0268276, IMG submission 190145) | Saline water microbial communities from Sakinaw Lake, British Columbia, Canada - sak_2010_1_5_45m | ecosystem: Environmental > Aquatic > Non-marine Saline and Alkaline > Saline ... | reverse complement strand
CGAAGGATTGACGTTTCAGGGAAAGGTTGTGAAGACCGTTATTCGGGGTGAAATCGTTTACGATTCTCATCAAGGGATATTAGCGGGACCGGGTTACGGGCGATTTTTAAGAAGGTAGAAGAAGCCTTGCGAAGGCTCTAAACCTTGGCAATAAGAGATGAAAATGAATTATAATGAATATAACAACAGATATAAGGAATCAATCTCACTTCTTAGTGATTTTGGTAGTTGTTGTAGAAAAATAAATCAGTATAAAATAGAATTAACAAATGAAGTCTTTTCATATCTTTTAGAAAAGGCATTCGACACCTTTTTATCGATACAAATGCTAGTTGAAATTTTTCAGCTGTCTAATGCACACTGTCTTTGTCGAGTCTTAGTAGAAAACGTAGTGAACTTCATTTACTTATCAACACACAAAGATAAAATCTTTGATTACAAATCGAGTGAGATGAAGATAATGAAATCACTATTCGAGAAGATTTCTATAGATACGAAACATATGAAAGAGCCATATAAACTGAGTAGGATGATCGATAATGAGATAAGCAGAGATTATCAATCGGCGGCAAGAATAGCCAAAGAGTATAGACAGTTATATGGGCAAGATAATTGGACAAACATAAGTTTCATAGACAAATCTACAGCAATTGGGCTGTATACGTTGTATGTAGTATATAAGAGAGAATCGAGTTTAATTCATTCAAATTGGTTTGACAAGGGACGGAATGATGCCCTTGGTACTCATTATTCATTTTCCTCTATAGTGGAATTTTCAATGCAAATAATGAATCATCTAATGTTTACAATCAATGAAGTGAATGATAATAAAATTGAATCCGTTCTATTTGAATGTGTACAAATATCAGAAAAGGTCAAGTCTCAATTAAAAATTATGGAGTCGAAAATAGTTGATAACGAGAAAAATTAAATCTACTATAGAAATAATTCGACAATGAAAGAAATGTTAGTTTAATGGAGAAAATTAATAGTCAATTTTGCGAAGGTACCAAACCTTCGCAAGGTGTAATACTCACCAACGCTACAATCACCGACGGTTTTTCATTTCTGATGGAAAACGCTGCCGTCGAAATTGGAAATGGCAAGATCGTCTGGATTGGGAAAAGTGGCGAACTTCGTAAATCCGAAACAGAAACCATCGACTTGCAAGGACGGCTGGTGCTGCCCGGATTGTTGAATCCCCACCATCATCTCTACTCAGCATTGGCGACCGGACTTGTGCCCATCGGCCCGACGACGAACTTCAATCTGATTCTCGAAAATCTCTGGTGGCATCTGGATAAAACCCTGGATGAGGAATCAATTTATTATTCGGCTGTCCATGGATTGATTCAGAGTGTGAAGTATGGCGTTACTACAATTTTCGATCACCATGCATCTATGAATGCTATCGGTGGCAGTCTGGAACTGATTGAAAATGCCTTTCGGAAAATCGGCGTTAAAGGACTGCTTTGCTATGAAATTTCTGATCGTATGGGAAAAGATGCCTTACAGACTCAACTGAGTGAAAATATAGATTTTTGGGAGAAACACCGAAATAACCGGCAGATTCAGGGACTGCTGGGACTGCATGCGAATTTTACATTGAGTGAACGCACAATGGCGGCCATTCAAAAGCAGAAACCCGCCGCCCTGCCGATTCACATTCATTGTGGTGAGGATCATGCGGATTATCAATATTGCGTTGATCATGACTATGCCGGGCCGGTGGACCGATTGAACAAATTCGGGCTACTTTCGCAGGATTCATTTCTGGCCCATTGTATCCATCTGTCGGAAACGGATTACGATCTCATCAGGAAAATCCAGCCCGTTGTGATTTCCAATCCCGAGTCCAACACCAACAACAATGTTGGTGCGATGGATCTGACGAAAATTGAAAAATATGTTCTGGGTACCGACGGGATGACCGGTAATATTCTCGGTACTCTGCGGTCTCATTTTTTACAGCGTAACGGAAATATCGATAATCCGCTGGATGTTCAATTCCGTTGGCCCGCCGAGCTGATCGAACGCTTTTTTCCTAATGTGGGAAGCCTGAAAGTTGGCAAACGCGTCGATCTGGCGATAACAAACTACATTCCGGTGACGGCAATTGACCTGAAAAATCTGTTTTATCATCTGATATTCGGCGTCCAGGGGCAACCGATGTATATGACCATCGCTGATGGCGTAATTCTTTATAAAAATGGCGTGATGCAAACTGTCAATGAGCCGGAAATCATAAAAAATGTTAAAGAAGCAGTCCGGAAATTACATAAGAATTATTATGAGTGATCGATTTTCAACCATATCATTGCGCCAGTTATTATCGCAAATTCTGAAATCCCATGAAAAAGGACAAATATTCGGCATTTACCGCAGCCAGTTTTTTACGCCAAAGCCTGAAGATATTTTTAAGACGACAATGTTTGGGCAATTGTTGGAAACTCCAGTTGGCGTGGCGGCTGGTCCTCATACGCAGATGGCGCAGAATATCATCAGCGCCTGGCTTTGCGGCGCCCGTTATATCGAACTGAAAACGGTACAGACGCTGGATAAAATTGAGGTTTCCAAGCCCTGTATCGATATTCAGGACGAAGGTTATAATTGTGAATGGTCGCAGGAACTCAAAATCAAAGAATCTTTTTTTGAATACCTGAAAGCTTGGATCGTCATTCATATTCTCCGGCATAAATTCGGCTGGGCCGGTGATGTTGGCACGATTTTCAACATGAGTGTCGGTTATGATATGGCCGGTATTCTGAAAGACAATGTGCAATGGTTTTTCGATAAAATGGCTAATTGTCGGGCTGAAAAACAAACCCTGATTGATGAAATTCGTGACCTTTATCCGGCGATTGATGACATCGAAATTCCCGATCAGATATCCAATAATATTACCCTTTCCACGATGCATGGCTGTCCGCCGGACGAGATTGAAAAAATCGGAAAATACCTGATCGAGGAAAAGGGACTGCATACATTTATCAAGTTGAATCCAACGTTACTTGGTAAAGAAACTATTCAGCAAATTCTGAAAAAATTGGGTTACAATACCCAGGTGCCCGATGTCGCCTTTGAGCATGATATCACCTATCCGGCAGCGGTTAAAGTGATTGAATCGCTTCAGGTAACGGCTAAGAGACAGGGCGTTTTCTTCGGTGTCAAATTGACCAACACGCTGGAAGCATTGAACCATAAAAATATCTTCAGCGATGAGTCTATGTATATGAGCGGCAAAGCGCTGCACCCCATAAGCATTAATGTTGCCTGGAAAGTTCGGAATGATTTTGCGGATTTGCCAATTTCCTTCTGTGCCGGTGTGAATGCCTTCAATATTGCCGATGTGCTGGCCTGTGGCCTTAATCCGGTGACAGTATGTTCAGATTTATTAAAACCCGGTGGCTATGTGCGTTTGACGCAGTATCTCGAAAATATTGATCAGTCGCTTCCAGACAATTCAGCCCTTGCAACAGAATATCTGAACCAGTATGCTGATAAAGTAATTGATAATCCAGCATATCGTGCGGTTTGGACCGATATCAAAACCGATCGTGAATTATTAGAATTTGATTGTATTGCGGCACCCTGTGTGGCGACCTGTCCGTCCAACCAGCAGATTCCCGATTACATGTATTGGACGGCAAAAATGGATTTGCCGAAAGCCTTTGAAACGATTCTGAAAACCAATCCTTTTCCCTCGGTGACCGGCATGGTGTGCGATCACCAGTGCCAGACGAAATGCACACGGATCAATTATGACACATCACTGTTGATCCGCGAAGTAAAGCGATTTGTAGCGGAGAATGTGGATTTTGCTGAGTTGAAACCGTCACCCAAAAATGGTCAAAAAGTGGCAATTATCGGCGCCGGACCATCGGGACTATCCTGTGCTTATTTTCTGATTTTAACCGGTTTTGAAGTGGATGTCTACGAAACAAAGGCTTTCCCTGGCGGCATGCTGGCGGACGCGATCCCGCTCTTTCGCTTATCGGAAACCGCGCTGGATGAAGATATTTTGCGGATCCAAAATCTGGGTGTAAGAACCCATATTTCTCAAAAAATTGATGAAGCTACATTCCAGAAAATCAATACCAACTCGGATTTTGTCTATCTGGCGGTCGGTGCGCAAAAGGCCTTGAAAGTGACTATTGATGGCGACGATGTTAAGAGTGGTTTGCTGAATCCGTTGAAATTTCTATCCGCAGTCCGGCAGGGGATCAAGGTGGAGTTGGGGCAAAATGTCATTATTCTGGGTGGCGGAAACACGGCCATGGATGCGGCGCGGACTGCCAAACGATTAATTCCTGAGAGTGGTAAAGTGACGATTGTATACCGCCGAACTCGCCGGGAAATGCCGGCTGATCAGGATGAAATTCAGGCGGCCCTAAATGAAGGAATCGAACTCATCGAACTTGCCGCACCTGCACGAATCAATTCTAACCAGAATAAAGTTATTTCGTTGACCTGTTACCGGATGAAACTGGGTGAGCCTGATAAAAGCGGACGACCGCGACCGGTGAAAATTGATGGCAGTGAATTTGATATTTTCGCCGATACGATTATTCCAGCCTTCGGACAGGAACGTGTCATTGATTTTATCGATGAAAGTTTATTGAAAATTGCTAATGAGCAAACCCGGGAAATTTCCCTGGAAAATGTCTTTATCGGCGGTGATGCCTATCGTGGCGCTTCAACGGTCATCAGCGCCATTGCGGATGGACGAAAAACCGAGGAAACCATCATCCGGAAATCCGGAATTAACCTGCATATTTCTCCGCTACAGTCGGTTGATAAAGGACTCAGTCGTGAGGAATTACATCAGAAACGGGCTCGCATTATGCCAGGTGTGCATCCTGAAGAAACGCCTCAGGCAGAGCGGGATTATTTCAGTATTGTGGATTTATCTCTGACTGAAAAAGAGGCCGTTGATGAGGCAAAACGCTGTCTGTATTGTGACCAGCTGTGTGATATCTGTGTGACTGTTTGTCCCAATCGGGCGAATGTGGGATACGTAGTAAAGCCTTTCACAGTGAAAACTCAGAAAGTTGTTTGGGAAAATGGTCAGACGAAATTCGAAGATGGCGGAATTTTTAAAATCGAACAGCAATACCAAATTCTGAACATTGATGATTTTTGCAATGAATGTGGTAATTGTGCAACATTTTGCCCGACCAGTGGTGCGCCGTATCGAGACAAACCTAAAATTGCTTTGACTGAAGCGAGTTTTCAGAATCTTGAAAAGGGATATTTTCTGCAGGGTGCGACGATTTTCTATAAAAATAAAAATAAAATCCGGTCACTGGAAATTGTCAGGGATGAATTCCACTATGAATCTGAGACAATTGCAGCGAAATTAACCGATGATTTAGTGTTGCTTGACATAGAATTTAAAAATAAGGACAAGGCTGAGTGGTCAACATCGGAGCTTGTAAAGATGAAAGTGATGATGAAAGTCCTGAAAAATATCGGATTTTAAGTAATACCGGAGATAAGATGGAAATTGCCAAACTAATTAAAGAAAAAGCCAGAAAATATAGGGATTACACTGCCGAATGTTTGTCGGAAATGGTGAAAATTCCGTCAGTAAGTTGTGATGAAAAACTTGTTATTCTGAAAATAAAAGAACTGCTGGAAAAAGCAGGTGTCGCCGATGTTCGGATTGACGGTTTGGGCAACCTGATTGCGCGAGTTGGCTGTGGTTCGAAGATTTTGGCTATCGATGCGCATATTGATACAGTAGATACCGGTGACGAATCCCAGTGGGAAACGCTGCCTTTTTCAGGTTTGATCAAAGACGGCTATGTGCATGGTCGCGGGACTGTGGACCAGGAAGGCGGTGCTGCATCGATGATCGCAGCGGCGCGCATCCTGACGGAAATGAATTATAACGGCGAATATTCGGTCTATTTTACGTTTACTGTGATGGAAGAGGACTGCGACGGCATGTGCTGGGAATATCTGATCAACGAAGAAAAACTGGTCCCGGACCTCGCAGTTATTACTGAGCCGACGAATCTTGGACTTTATCGCGGTCACCGCGGCCGCATGGAAATGGAACTCTATTACAAAGGGCTGTCCGCGCACGGGTCGGCGCCGGAGCGCGGGAAGAATGTCGTCTATTCCGGTTCACGGGTTGCCCTGGAAATTGAACAACTGAATGAGCGGTTGATGACCGATGAGTTTCTTGGAAAAGGAACCATCGCGCCAACCCTATTCCGGACAGTGTCGCCATCCCTTTGCGCGATACCTGATAAGGCGCGGATGCATATCGACCGGCGCCTGACCTGGGGCGAAACTAAAGAGAGTGCGGTTGGTGAATTGAACCAAATTTGCGGGAATGATGTAAAAATTGAGGTGCCGGAATACGACAGTCCCAGTTACAAGGGAACGATGTATAAAATTGAAAAGTATTTTCCGACTTGGAAAATTGAGGAAAATCATCCATTGGTTCAGGCTGGGGTTGAGACACATCAACAACTGTTTGGCGAGGGGCTGCGGATTGATAAATGGACATTTTCGACGAATGGAGTTTCGATTTGCGGGCGGCACAAAATTCCATGTATTGGTTTTGGACCGGGAAATGAAATCTTTGCCCATGCGCCAAACGAAAAAGTGCCGGTGGACCATCTTGAAAAAGCCGCGGCGTTCTATGCGTTACTACCTTGGATTTTAAGGAATTAACCGCTGAGACCGCAGAGAGAATTCATGTACGAAGATGTAAATAGACTTACTGAAAAAGGATTTCGATGCGATTTTCTGATTGACAATCAATTGGTTGTGGAATGTAAAGCTGTCAACAAACTTACAAATATAGACCAAACCCAACTTTTGAATTACCTGAAAATTTCAAATTTACAGGTTGGGTTACTAATTAATTTTAATGTACCTGTCCTGAAAGATAGACTCAAACGAATTGTAAACAATTATAAAGAATCAACTCCGCGCTGTCAGCGTTCTCCGCGGTTAACTAAAAAGGAGTAGATATGTCTCAGACCCTACTTAGAGGCAAACACTTAATCACTTTCAATGAATGGACAAAAAACGAAATCAATATGGCACTGGACTTCGCCGGCGACCTGAAACGGCGTTTCGCTACCGGCGAGCCGCATCGTCTGCTGCAGGACAAAACCCTGTTCATGATGTTTTTCGAGCAGTCAACCCGTACCCGTAATTCCATGGAAGCCGGGATGACGCAATTGGGTGGCCATGCCCATGACTTGACGCCGGACAAAATGCAACTGTCACATGGTGAATCGGCCAAAGATACTGCCATGGTACTGTCCCGTATGGGTCATGGGATCGCCTGCCGGAACTGTTTTTATGGTATTGGCAACAGGTATTTGCGGGAAATGGCAGAATTTTCATCCATCCCCATCCTATCGTTGCAGGACGATCTGTATCATCCGATGCAGGTGATTGCGGATTTGATGACGATTCAGGAATATTTCGGCAAGAACAGTAAAGGATTGAAAGTTACCATTTCCTGGGCTTATGCAACGTCCCATGCTAAGCCGCTTTCCGTGCCATTATCGCAAATTTTAATGCTGCCACGTTTTGGAATGGATGTCACCGTGGCGGCGCCCAAGGAATTTCCGCTGTATCCGGAATTGGTAGAATCAGCGAAACAAAATGCTGTGGAGAATGGCGGAAAACTGAATTTCACCGATGATATGGATGCTGCTTTCGAAGGTGCGCAAATTGTGATTCCCAAAAACTGGGGCGGGTTTGGCAATTACAGTTTTGATGAGTATAATCAGAATGAGGATGCCTGCCGGAAAGAGATGAAAAGTAATCTTAAAAAGCACAAATCATGGATTTGCGATGAGCGCCGGATGAAACTGGCAGCGCCGGAAGTGAAATACATGCACGCTTTGCCGGCGGATCGTGGCAACGAAGTTACCGATCCGGTGATTGACGGGCCGGCATCGATTATTTATGATGAAGCCGAAAACCGTCTGCATACTGCCAAAGCAGTGATGGCATTGATAATGGGAGGCAGACCGTAGTATATGAGCTTGACATTTTACTATCAGTGCTCTGAATGTGGCAAGGAATATGACATCACTCACGATATGATGCTCTGTCCTGAGTGCAGCCAGTTTCAAAAACCGGATGAACCGCTGCGAGGGATCCTGGAAGTGATTCTAGATGGGCATTTTCATCATCAGCCGAAAATATCTGATCTGCTGCCAGTGGAAGCGGAATATTTTCCGCAGATTCCCGTGGGTAATACACCGCTCTGGAAGCCGGCAAACCTGGGCCGTGATCTGGGTTTTTCCAATTTCTATATCAAGGATGATACGCACAATCTGACCGGTTCACTCAAAGATCGGGCATCGTACCTGGTAGCCGCCTTTGCCAATCGGGAAAATATCCGTGAAATCGTTCTTGCGTCTACCGGAAATGCTGGTTCATCAATGGCCGGTGTCGGTGCGGCTGCAGGGCTGGACATTATCATCTTTCTGCCGGAAACCGCGCCCAAAGCCAAAATGGTGCAATCGATCCAATATGGCGTGAAAGTGATTACTGTGGCTGGGAGTTATGATGATGCCTTTGATCTGTCGCTGGAATACAGCCGAAAACATAACATCCTCAGCCGCAATACTGCTTACAATCCGTTGACCATTGAAGGCAAAAAAACCGTTTCGCTGGAAATTTATCACCAACTGGAAAAAGTTCCGGATTACGTCTTTGTCCCAACCGGTGACGGTGTGATTCTGGGCGGCGTATATAAAGGATTCAGGGACTTGATGCAATTGGGAATCATTGACAGAATTCCAACCATTATTGCCGTGCAGGCCGAAGGCAGTGACGCCATTGCTAGCGCATTTGAAAGCGGTAATTTTTCGCCGATTGATGCTCATACTGTTGCGGATTCTATTTCCGTGGGCATTCCCCGGAACGGCTATTATGCGCTAAAACAGTTAAAGCAGTACAAAGGTAAATGCGTGACCGTTTCAGATGACGCAATTTTAGCCGCCCAAAAAGAACTTTCCTCAAAAGCCGGGCTCTTCGCAGAGCCAGCCGCGGCGGCTTCTCACGCCGGATTTCTGAAAATGAAAGATGAAATTGACAAGTATGCAACTGTTGTCCTCTTGGTCACCGGAAACGGTCTAAAGGATATTGATTCAGCTATGACAAAAATCGACTTTCCGTTAAAATCTATCACATCGCTGGAGGAATTGGGTTGAGCATTGACGGGGTCATACTGGCAGCGGGATATTCCGAGCGGGCAGGGCAATTCAAGCCGGCGCTGGATTTGGGAGGAAAACCACTCCTCATCCGCTGCATTGAAAGTATGGCTGAAATTTGCGATCGGATTATTATAGTCGCTGGATTTAATTTTGGTAGAATCATTGAATTGGTTGACGATTTGCCGAAAGTAAGTGTCATTGAAAATGAAAATTTTAAATTGGGGATGTTTTCGTCGGTTCGATGCGGAATTCGCGAAGTGACGGCCAACCGCTTTTTCATTATTCCCGGAGACCAGCCGGTTGTAAAATCCTCAACTTTAAAAAAAGTTGCTGATATTAAGGCGGATATTATTGTTCCTCGTTATAACGGCAAAAAAGGCCACCCGGTTCTATTTGCCAGTCGCCTCATTTCCGAGATTTTGGCAATGCCCGATACCGCCATCCTGCGGGATTTTATTCACAGTAATGAAACGTATATTTTGGATGTGGATGATCCTGGCATCGGTATGGATGTGGACACCATGGAAGATTATCAAAAAATACGAACCTATTTTATCGGGGAAATGCAGTGAAAGACTCTATTAGCAAACCGATTCAGCGCGTCGATGGACCCGCCAAAATCAGCGGTGAAGCGAAGTATCTCGACGACATGCATTTCGAAAATCGACTCTATGCGAAAACGCTGAGAAGCGAACGTGCCAAAGCCAGAATTAAATCTATTCGCAGACCGGAATTGCCCGATGGTTTTTTTATTGTTGATAAAAATGATGTTCCCGGTGTTAATCGCATGCGCACGGTCGTGTCGGATCATCCGATTTTTGCCGAGGATAGTGTCGAATATATTGGCCAGCCGATTCTGCTCGTGGTGGGACCCGAACGGGAAACCATTTATGACATTCTCACTCACATCGTTATCGATTACGAAGATATTGAACCACTGGTAACATTGGAAGATGCCGAGGCGAAGAGTACCGTTTTCACAGATTATCATTATGATAAAGGCAATCCGGCGAAAGCGTTTGCTGAGGCGGCCACAATCATTGAGGATGAATTTCGCACCGGCTATCAGGAGCACGTTTATCTCGAACCCCAGGGCATGGCCGCTGAATATCGCGACGGGACAATGTTTGTCTATGGTTCAATGCAGTGTCCGTTTTACGCGGAAGGAGCATTAACGGAAGCGCTGAGCTGGGACGCCAAACAGATTCGTGTGATTCAAACTGTTACCGGCGGGGCTTTTGGCGGAAAAGAGGAATTCCCGTCGCTGACAGCCTGCCAGGTTGCCGTGGCGTCTTTGAAAACGAAACGACCTGTAATTCTTATATATGATCGGGATGAGGACATTATTTGTTCCACAAAACGGCATCCGTCAATTGTTCGCTATAAAGCAGCACTGAACGAAGAGAATGATGTAATTGCGTTGGATATCGACGCTCTGCTTGATGCAGGCGCTTACAATGGTTTATCTCCCGTGGTACTTCAACGGGCTATATTTTCTGCCACTGGCGTTTATAATTTTCCTCATCTGAATGTCCGTGGGCGCAATTTTATGACCAACAAAGTCCCATCCGGCGCCTACCGCGGATTCGGTGCCCCGCAGACGATTTTCGGGACGGAAATGCTAATGCACAATATTGCCGAAAAACTGGATCTCGATCCGCTGAACTATAAAATGCGGCATATGCTGAAACGCGGCGACGCTACCTGCACCGGCGGACAGATTCGCGATATTGTCAAACTGCCGGAAATTATTGATAAAGTAATCGCTATGTCCGATTACCGGAAAAAATACAAATCCGGCGAAAAGTACAGTGGTGTCGGCATTTCACTCTTTCTGCACGGCTGTGGATTTACCGGCAATGGCGAGCAGATGATCAAAGGCAAAATCATTCTGAAAAAAAGCGGTGAAACTGTCATTCTGAAAGTTTCCAGCACGGAGATGGGGCAGGGTGCTGAAACTGTTTTGCGTAAGATTGTCGCCTACTCGCTGGATATTTCATTGGAACAGGTAAAGTATGAATCGGTGGACACGGGATTGATTCCCGATTCCGGGCCTACTGTAGCGTCCCGGACAACGATGATCGTTGGCGGGTTACTGCGGCAGGCCAGCCTGGAATTGAAAGATCGCTGGGATGCAGCGGAGGACGTGGAAGTGTCAAAAAGTTACAAACATCCCGATTTTCTGGAGTGGGATAATGATACATTTAAGGGCGACGCTTACCCGGTTTATTCCTGGGGTGCCAACGTGGTGGAAGTGGCAATCGATCCGGTGACGTATGAAATTGATGTGAAAAAGATTTGGGCCGTTTATGACGTTGGAATGCCCATTGATGAAACAACTCTAATCGGGCAAATGCAGGGCGGTATCGCCCAGGGTATCGGCTGGGCAACGATTGAGGTCATGGAGACCGACCATGGAAGATTGCTCCAGAAAAATCTGACGGATTATAAAGTTCCGACCTCAATGGATGCACCGCCCATCGACTGTGAATTTATCAGTCAACCCTACGAATTCGGACCTTTCGGTGCGAAATGTGCCGGGGAATTACCTTTTGTGGGTGCTCCGCCGGCAGCGGCTGCTGCGGTTTCTCATGCGCTGAAAATTCCGATTACGTCGATTCCTCTGACACCGGAAAATTTGATGGAGATGGACAGCCATGAAAATTGAATTTATTTTGAACAATGAGCCGCAAACGATAGATGTCCATCCCGCGCGGCGATTATTAGATATACTACGTGAAGATTTTAAACTAACCAGTGTCAAAGAAGGTTGTGGTGAGGGCGAATGCGGCGCCTGTGTGGTGTTGATGAACGGTAAAGCGGTCAATTCCTGCCTGGTTCCCGCCGGCAATATTGTCGGAAAATCGATAGTGACGCTGGAATCTTTTAAAGAGACAAAACGCTATCAAATGATCGAAAGTTGTTTTTTGGAAGCCGGTTCTGTCCAATGCGGATTTTGCACACCAGGGATCGTGATGGCGACGGAATCACTGCTTAGTGAAAATCCTCATCCCACGGACAAAGAAATCAAAGAAGCACTTTCGGGTAATCTCTGCCGATGTACCGGTTATAATATGATTTTTAAAGGTATTCATCTGGCAGCAGAAAGGGGACAGGGCTTATGGTAGACGGATTCCGACCAAAGACGCTACAGGAAGCGCTGGAAATTCGATTAAAAACCGACTGTCTGCCGATCGCCGGTGGGACCGACTTGATGGTTCAGAAGGCCCGGGGTTTTGCCCTGAAACCGGATTTTGACAAACCGCTGCTGTTTATCGGTCATCTGCCGGAATTGAATAAAATATCGATAGAAAAGGATCAGATTCATATTGGTGCCGGAGTGCTGTTGACGGATTTACTGAATAGCGATAAAATCCCGGAAATCTTCAAGGAAGCGGTTTGTCTCATGGCATCGCCGCCTTCCCGGAATCTTGCCTCTGTCGGCGGCAACATATGTAATGCTTCCCCGGCCGGAGACACGCTGCCCCATTTATATGCTGTTGATACGCAACTGGTTTTAAAGAGCGCCAAAGGAGAAAGAAAAGTACCGATTGACCAATTCATTACCGGCCCGAAGCGAACCGATTTAGTGAAGGATGAATTGCTGACGAAAATCATTATTCCGAACAGAATATTCGGAGTGAATTACTACCGGAAAGTCGGACAGCGTAAAGGTATGAGTCTGACCAAAGCGGCTTTTCAGGGCATGGCGGATATTGAGCAGGGTAAACTGACGGATGTTCGGATTGCGTTTGGTTCCGTGGCGCCGACAATTGTGAGATCACGGGAGATTGAAAAAACGATGATTGGAAAATCGGTGGAAGAGATTAAAGAAGAAATTCCGGAAATTCTGGCGAAATACGCGCCTTTAATTCGACCGATTGACGATGCTCGTTCGTCGGCTGCCTACCGGAAAAAGGTCTGTCTGCGGCTGTTGGAAGACTTTTTAAGAAAAATGAGTAAGGAGAAATAGAATGAGTGATTCAAAAAAAATAGTACAAATCGTTTTAGTGTTTGGTGGCCTGTGGGGCGCTTGTGAGGCGACATTGGGGTATTTATTGCACTTTCTACCCATCGGATTTTCCGGTATGATCATGTTTCCTATCGGGTTTTATTTTATGTTCAATGCCTTCAAGATAACGGGAAAACAGTCGGCGATTTTCTATACGGCACTGATTGCCGCCGGTATTAAAAGTATGGACATGCTTTTACCTGGAATGGCTGTTGTACGTGTAGTCAATCCGGCGGTATCCATTGTTCTGGAATCACTGGTTGTGTTTGCGTTTGCGCGATTTTACCAAGAGGAACGGATATTCTCAAAGTCTTTTGCAATGGGATTGGGCTGGGTCTTGCTGTTTATTGGTGCTCAGGCGCTGGTGCTGAAACCGGCGGAAGGGCTGTACCTGATGCCTGTTTCTCAAATGCTGGCATTCATCGCAATGAATACGGTTGTCAGTGGATTGCTGATTGGAGCGTATTTAAAACGATCCATAATTCTGGATTGGCGACCCAATTTTCAGAAATTGTCATTCGTCCAGCCAGTAATGATTATCGCGTTGGCTGTTTTATGTGAAATTGGGAATTCACTGATATAAAAAATGAATTTATTGCATAAACTCATAGAATCAATCACGCCAATTCCAGTCCAGGAAGCGATTGTTGGCGTTTTTTCCACATTAGTAAAAACCGACACCGGATGCGGTATTGCAAGCACGATCAAGTATGGCAGTCCGCACCAGCGCATCAAAGATTCCGGTGATCTGGAAAAATACAATCTGCGGAAATTGGCCGAATTTGCGCTTTCAGAAAATCTTCTGGAAGCATCAGTGGGCATGGCAGCGATTAACAGCACTTTCGCAGTGGCTGACCGGCGTAACAGGAAGATCAACGCCAGTGACATTATTTTGGAGAAGGGGTGTGGCAAAACGTTGGGAATTATCGGCCATTTTCCCTTTCTGGAAAGACTTTCTGAGCAATTTGAAAAGGTCTATATTTTTGAGAAATATCCTCAAAAAGGTGATTTGGGCGAAGCGGATATTCCGGACTTCCTACCCAAAGCGGATATAGTGGCGCTCACCGGGACAGCCATCACAAACCATACTTTTGAGAATATTCTGAAACATATATCACCTGCTGCTTTTAAAATTATTCTCGGTCCATCAACGCCTTTATCACCGATGTTGTTTGACATGGGAATGGATGTGATTGCCGGAGCAGTAGTGCGGGATTTTAAACAAACCCGCCGACAGGTATTGCAAGCGACGCCCAGCCGCTATCTCGAAGGATTGGACTTTGCCACAATGTTCCGTGAGGATTATCAATGAAAAATATTTACGACGAACTGCTTGAACTGAATCGAGGGAATGCAGCCGGTGTACTGGTGACAGTAGTGAAAAAAACAGGATCTGGACCGGCGGATTCCGGGACGAAAATGTTGGTCTATCCCGATGGTTCGATTACCGGGACTGTCGGAGGCGGCAGCATCGAAAAACTGGCAATTGATAAAGCACAAACGGTGTTCAATATTCGGAATAATTGCCTTGAAGAATTTACAATGAACGAACCGGAAAGCGCCGGAATGCAAACGGGTATGCTCTGCGGTGGAACAGCGACCCTCTTTTTTGAATATTTCGCACCGCAACACCATATCTATATTTTTGGTGCCGGTCACGTGGGAAAGGCGCTGGCCTGTCACCTGAAAAACCTGGACTATTTTGTAACTGTAATTGATGACCGCAAGGACGTTCTCGAAAATCTGGAGAACGCGAATGGAAAAATACTCGGTCCATTCGAACTGGCTTTGGAAAATCATTCAGTGGCAGAAAACGCCTATTTTGTAATTGCTACTTATCAGCATAAATATGACGGGTTGGTGCTGAATCGCATTTATAAATCCCATTGGAATCCGAAATATATTGGAATGGTGTCCTCTCGCAGTAAACAAAAAATATTACTGGAGCGCCTGAAAGCGGAAGTGCCTGATGCAAATCCGGACATTTGTTATATTCCAATCGGACTGGATATCGGTGGCGGATTGCCAGACGAAATTGCGCTGTCCATTATTGCTGAAATTCAGATGGTCCGTTATGAAAAAAGCGGGAGGCACCTGAGGGGATGATCTTTCTGGTTACCGGTGATATCAATGAAGGCAAAACGACCTATATACGCTCGCTTTACTCCGAGCTTGGCGAAGGCGACGGTTTCATCTGTCCGAAAGTGATGGAAAATGACGTTCTCATTCGCTATGATATTGAGCAACTAAGCAGCGGAGAGATAATGCCTTTTGCTATGCCGGTTGACAGGATGCCGAAGGATTGGGATGAACAGTGCCGCTTCGGGAAATATTCCTTTTCCAACCGGGCAATACAATATGCTGAACGGGTAATAGATAAAATTATCGAGAATAAAACGGAACCCTTTTTTATTGATGAGGTAGGCCCGCTGGAGATTGAGAATCGCGATGGTTTCCATTCCATTACAGAAAAAATTATTGAGTCAGGTTTAGATGGATTTATCGTGGTTCGCCAGCAAATGACTGATAAATTCATAAATTTATTTAAAACCGATTCAATTCAGTTTTTGCCGATAAATATAAAAAAAACATAGATATTGATATAGAAAAGAGGATAATATGATTGATTTGACGATTAACGAAAAACAACTGCAAAAAACCATACAACGCTGCAAAGAACGGGATATCATCATTCCGACTTTTCAGCAGATGAAGCACCCGCAACTGATTCCCGATTCAATTAAAACCGAATTAAAATCCATCGGTCTATGGGATATTCATCCCCTGAATTTATTTAGGATCAGCTGGAAAAATGAACCGGTGCACAGCGGTGGCGGTTTCAATGGTGTGAACTACATGGTGTTACCGCCGGAGCTGACAGGCGTAAAAGCCAAAATTATTGCCCTTGTTGGTAAATGGTTTCCCACCGGCGCGCATAAAGTTGGTGCGACGTTTGGCTGCCTGGTGCCACGCCTTATTACCGGACAATTTGACCCAACATCGCAAAAAGCCGTCTGGCCGTCAACGGGTAATTATTGCCGCGGTGGTGCCTATGATTCGGCGTTGCTGGCCTGTGAATCCATCGCAATTTTACCCGAGGAAATGTCTAAAGAACGCTTTGAATGGCTTTCCAATGTGGCCGGTGAGGTGATCGCAACACCAGGTTGCGAAAGTAATGTGAAAGAAATTTTTGACAAGTGCTGGGAACTGCGGAAAGAACGTGGTGATGATATTGTCATTTTTAACCAATTTGACGAACAAGGCAATCATCTCTGGCATTACGAGGTGACCGGCAGCGCATTAGCAGAGGTTCTAAAAGCCGAAATGGGGCCCGACGATCAGTATGCCGGCATTATTTCGTCCACCGGTTCTGCCGGGACTTTGGGTTGCGGCGATTACATGAAAGAACTTTTTCCACAGTCAAAGATTGTGGCCGCTGAGGCGCTACAGTGCCCAACTTTACTGAATAATGGTTATGGCGGTCACCGCATCGAAGGTATTGGTGATAAGCATGTACCCTGGATTCACAATGTCAGGAATACGGATATGGTGGTGGCCGTGGATGATGAAAAAACCATCCGGCTGATGCGTCTGTTCAATGAGAACAAAGGCCGCGAATACCTGATGCAAAATGGTGTGAATAAAGATCTTGTACAGAACCTTGATCTGCTGGGAATTTCGTCGATCGGCAATTTGCTTGCCTCCATTAAATTTGCTAAATATTACGAACTCAGTGAAAATGACATCGTCATGACGATTTTTACCGATTCTATGGAGCTCTATGATTCCCGAATGAAGGAGCAACACGAACAGAAAGGCGCTTATACGCATGATGACGCCGTCCGCGATCTGGAATTGCTGAACAATGTTACTATTGATAGCATGCTGGAGTTGGATTATTATGCCAAAAAACGGATTCATAATTTGAAATACTATACATGGATCGAGCAGCAGGGCCGGGAATTGGCTGAACTGAATGCTCAATGGTACGATCATCGAAATTACTGGGGACAAATCCATGCCCAGACGCCAAAGATCGATGCGCTGATCGAAGAATTCAATCAAAAAACAGGAATAATTTAGCCGCAGATTTACACAGATGAACACGGATTTTATATAAATAATCTCAGCGCTCTCTGCGATCTCCGTGGTTAATTGATAAAAGGTTTGATTATGTCAATACTCATTAATAATCCTTTACTCTGCTGCCGGATGGATAAGGATGTCAACTCTGATAATGTTCTGGACACCTTTTCCGGCGGGCATATCTATATCGAAGAAAACAGGGTTATTTCAGCAGGGCCGGAGGAATTCAACGGAACCGCTGATCGGGAGATCGATGCCTCCCGGATGGTAGTGCTGCCGGGGTTTGTAAATACACATCACCACTTTTTTCAGACATTGACGCGAAATATTTACGCGACCCAGAAATCCGAACTCTTCGACTGGTTGATAACCAATTACGAAATCTGGCGCGGCATCAGCGGTAAAGCCTTTTATATCAGCGCGAAAACCGCGATCGCCGAATTGCTGAAGTCAGGTTGTACAACGACATCGGACCACCTCTATCTTTTTCCGAATCAGGCTGAATCAACTCTAATTGACCGGGAAATTGAGGCGGCACAAGAGTTGGGAATCCGTTTTCAGCCGACCCGCGGTTCCATGTCGCTGAGCAAAAAAGATGGTGGTTTGCCGCCTGATGATGTGATTCAGACCGAAGCGCAGATAATTGAAGATACGCTCCGGCTAATTAAAAAATATCATGATGCTTCTTATGGCGCGATGACGCGAATTTCGCTGGCGCCCTGTTCGCCTTTTTCGGTGACGCCAGAATTGATGAAAGAGACTGCCCGGATTGCAGAGGAAAATAATCTCCAAATCCACACTCATCTGGCAGAAACCAGGGATGAAGAGGATTTTTGCATCAATAAACTCGGGCGGCGGCCCTTTGATTTTATGAAATCCGTAAACTGGATTGATAGCAATGCCTGGTTCGCGCATTCCATATACTTGAATGACGAGGAAATCCGTCAGGGTGGTGAGGTCGGGATTGGTGTGGCTCATTGTCCATCGTCGAATATGAGGCTGGGTTCGGGAATCGCCCGGATTAGGGAAATGCTGAACGCCGGGATCAAGGTCAGTCTGGGTATTGATGGATCAGCCTCTAATGATTCATCTAATATGCTGCTGGAAATGCGGAACGCCATGCTGATCAGCCGTCTGCGGAAGCCGGAATTCTGGCTGAATACTGAAGAAGTTTTGTGGATAGCAACGGTTGGCGGAGCGAAGGCGCTAGGCCGGGATGACGTCGGTCAGATTAAACCCGGAAAGTGCGCTGATATTACGATGATTTCCATGGATCGGTTGGAGTATGCCGGCGCCCAGCACGATCCTGCCGCGGCGATTGTATTCTGTGCTGCCCAGAGCCCGGTGGATTGTGTGATTGTGAATGGAAAAGTTGTCGTGGAAAAAGGACGAATCGTTGGATTGGACGAATCCGTGTTGATCCGGAAACAACAACAAATTTCCGATGAACTGGTTATCCATGCGGAAACCGAAACGGGAAAGAAATTACGACGATAGAATGATAGTACGGGCACGGCGCGCCGTGTCCCCTATAATAGGTAATGAATAAATTCAATCTGAAATCTGATATCCTTGCTCTCGATTTTGACGGTGTTGTCATTGACAGCATCGAA
>Ga0268276_1001913_pt1 | contig 18913 bp, 26 predicted proteins | sample saktaG_4_FD_190145 | JGI IMG/M metagenome (GOLD analysis project Ga0268276, IMG submission 190145) | Saline water microbial communities from Sakinaw Lake, British Columbia, Canada - sak_2010_1_5_45m | ecosystem: Environmental > Aquatic > Non-marine Saline and Alkaline > Saline ... | reverse complement strand
TATATAAACAAACATAATTTTCTTTTTAAATTGCCAGGGTGGCGCAATCCGGTACCGCGCGAGACTGGAAATCTCGTCCCTTTTGGGAATCTGGGTTCAAAACAGCTTCTTGCTAAGCTGGCACGCAAGGCGGGCATTGAAATAAAAATTCAAGCCCACCGCGCTCGCTTCGCTCGCAACAGTTGCTGAAAGTCCCAGCCCTGGCGTATATGCCCGGTTGGTGTAGTCCGGCCAATCATCCGGCCCTCTCGAGGCCGGGACCCGGGTTCGAACAGCTTCTTGCTAAGCTGGCACGCATAGAGGATTTTGCTTAAAGGCCAAATCCCCTTAGCTCGCTTCGCTCGCAAGTGCTACGAAAGTCCCGGACCGGGCATTTTTCTTTCAAGGAACAAAGCCTGTTAGTAGGCTAGGTTGCAAAACCTACGTAAATGTTTAAATAATGTAGCTGTGCTTCTGAAAAACAAAAATGAGAGAAATATACCCACATATAAAAAAGACATATGAAAATAGGTTAAAGAAGCTGGACACCCTTAGACCTAGAAATAAGGAGCTTATTTTAGGGTTTGAAGAACATTTGTTTGCTAAAGGAAATAAAATAGCTAGAGTTAGTAAACTGCTAGCTGAAATGATGCATTTGTGCAAACTGTTTGATAAAGACTTAGATAAAGTTGATAATAACGATATTGAAAGGGTAATGGCTAAAATCAATCAAATGGACTATTCAGAATATACAAAAAAAGATTATTGGAGGGCTATAAAACAGTTCTATCATTGGCATTTGAAAGCAGAGTATAGTAAGGTTATACAGTTCCAAGTTAAGTATAACTTAAACAAAGAAATTAAGAGGGATGCTATTATAACAGAAGAAGATATGGAGAAAGTCTTAAAACTACAACTAAGCCTGAGGAATAAGGCATTTTTAAGCATATTGCATGAGACAGGTGCGAGGATTGGAGAAATATTGACTATGAATGTAGGATCAATCAAAAAAGAGAACAATATAGCCAAGGTCAAGCTTCGTGGCAAAACAGGCGAAAGGGATGTTTTAGTTGTTTCTTGTGTACCACACTTATTCAAACTCCTTTCAGAACACCCCTTTAAAGATAAACCCGAAAAGCCTTTGTGGATTAAAGAATCAAGCTATTACAACGAGTGTAAAGAACCTTTAGGGTATACAGGGGCTGTAAATTTGATTAAAAATGCGTTTGAGAAAGCAAACCTTAAAAAACAGTGTAACCCACATTTTTTTAGGCATTCTAGAGCCACAATCTTAGCTACTCATCTAACAGAAGTTCAGATGTGCCTTTATTTCGGTTGGGAAATAGGAAGCAAGCAAGTAGCCACCTATGTCCACGCTTCTGGTAGAGATGTTGATATGGCAATCAAAGGATACTATGGGATTAAGCTAAACGAAAAAGAAGTAAGAAAGCAACCAAAAGTATGTAGTTCTTGCAATACAGTAAATGAAGAGGACAATGTTTTTTGCTCTCAATGTGGAAGCCCCTTATCGGTTAAGACATTCATGAAAAACCAAGAAATTATTAATACACAAATTGATGAAACAATGAAGTTTTTCATGAAAATAGTCAAAAATAATGAGCTAATGGCAAAGTTTGAAGAGTTTAAGACTAAGTTTTCAGCTTAGTAGCTTGTGCATTCGGCGTCTATATCTAATTATATGACCTTTTTTTATTTCTTCCTTTGTTGGTTTAACACTAAATACTTTCAAATCTACTAAAAAATCGAAAAATCCTTGTTGATTATTAATCTGCTTTCCTTTCATTTTTAATACAGCCAAAGCGAATTCTGTGTATATTCTAAAAAATTCTGTATATTGCTTATCCATGAATTTAGTTTCATCACCGCAATCATAATAGTCATATATACTATTTTCTTTATTCATAATTATGTTGAATTTAAAAGAAAAAGCTCTAATGATTGCTTTAAAATATTCAGAATTCAGAAAATTCTCTTTGAAAAATTCCTTTTTGTCTTTAAATGGAATAAGAACTTTTTTGTCTTTATATTTTTGAATTAACCGCTTAGATCTCAAAAATAAATCAGAAAGGTATGTACAAGCTTGTGAAGAATATTTTAAGCTGTAAAAAGAATAGAGTCTTTTACTTTTCTTAGGTTTTTTTCTCTTAGAGAGAGCCTTTATATCTTTTTTCTTGATTAATATGCCTTTTTTGATTAATCTATTCAATATTTTATCAATATTTGTCCTATCTTTATAAATATAATTTAATTCTTTTGCAAGATACCATTTTTTCTTTTTTTTATTGAATACATCATAATCATAGTCAAAAAATCTAGATAATACTAACAATTCAGATAATTTAGATTCTTCCTCTTTGATATTCATTAAATTAAAGAACCATCTACTCATATTTAAACTTTCGTAGTATGTTACCTACTAAAACCTACGAAGAGGTTTAAATAAAGTAAAATTGCTTATTTTTTACATGGTTAAAAAAAAGAATTAAGAAGCAAACTGAAAATATAGAAAAAAACTTTCCTGAATTTATAAAAATAATCAGGGCTTTTTACTTCCAACAGAACCATATTTCGAGAACAAGTCAAAAAGTTCACTAAAGCTTTCACAACCAGATTTAAATTTTTTTGTGGTTAAGAAAGAAAGTTTATTTAAAATCATCAAGGTGTTTTTTAGACGATAAAAACAAGTTTTAAAAAAAGGTAAGAATGAAAAAATTTTTAAATCCCAACCCCTTTATACATATTGGCTTTTTGGTTTTACCTTTACTTGTTTTTCCAGAGTTTAACTTAAGAATCATAAAGAACTAGACATAAGACTGTCTAACTGATACAAATAATCACTTCCGTTTAAAATGGGGAAAACCTTTTTTATTTACCAAAAAACCAAATTCCGAAATTTCGGGGAAGGGAACCTCTGGATTCCCTTCTATTTTTTTATTTTCCTTTATGATAGTATTAAAAATTGAAAGAGGTTAAACAAAGATGAAAAAGTTTGTTAAAAAAGAAGATAAGCATACAAGTAGCGTAAGCGAATACATTAAAGGTAAATGGGTGACAAGATATTTTTACTTTTTCTGTGATATATGTGGAGTAAGACATCCTGATGAAACATTACAAGATTTTGTAAAGTGGTATAATGAAAAGAGAATACATCACGCTCTAAATTATAAAACACCAGAAGAAGTTTACAGAGAAAAACTGTAAACTAATTTTGAAATTGTAAACTAATTTCGGAATTATACCTTTTGTCGACTAAAGATAAGAAGCCAATGTCAAAATTGGTTGACAAATTGGAATATCCATGTGAGTGGTGTGTTCTTTATAAAGTTTAAAAATGACCTATATACTGCAGAAGTGACAACTAATTTCGGAATTATTCAGAATCAAGCATTTATAAAAACCTTTATATATTACCTATAATATAATTGAAAAGGGGGGAATAAAGTGAAATTAAGATTATTCATAATTCCTGTATGTTTCTTTGTTTTGATTAGTTTTGTCTATGCTGAAGTTAAAATTGATATGGGACCACAATTAGATTTGTGTTATGGTTCAACTTCAAATTGTAATGTACCTACTGACATTGAAAAAATCTCAAGGGAAGAAAACTTATATTTCAAAATTTCCCTTATTAATGATGGTAGTGCTGGGTGGATTTGCTTTAATCATTGGCGATATACACTTGAATACCAACACGAAGATGAAGAATCAAAAACAGAAGGTACCAATAATGTGTATAATCCTAATAACAAAGATGATTCAATAAATTATTGTATTCCTCCTAATGAGAAATTTACTTTCTATTTGCCATTTGAATATTATAACTCCATGAAAGAAGATGGTAGAATTCATATGTGGACAATTACTCCTAAAGTTTCTCTTGAGAAAGTTACTTGTTTCGGAGATTCCTCCTTTAAAAAAGAAATAAGTTGTACTGGTGCCGAGATGGAAGGTAACAGGATCAAATTTGAAAGTGTTAAGGAATTACCTACAACTAATCTTAAATTAGATGGAGTCTGGAATTGGATTAAAAAAGGTTATAATGTTGTATACGCTATCCTTATTTTTTTGGTAGCATTATTTGCAGTAATCTTTGGATTTAAAAAATTGTTTAAGTAAATAAATAGGGGGTAAATAAGGATGAAATGCCAAAAGTGTCATGAAGAAATACCTGATGGAGCAAACAATTGTCCAAAATGTGGTGCTCAGATAAGTAAATTTAAAGAAGAGCTCAAAAAGGATTTTGGAGTCCAAGCTAAACCATTAGGTGATGAACCAAAAGAAGAATAATCATTTCTTTTGGTAATTTTTAATATTGTCTTTAAAGAAATTTTTACTGTAATATTCGATGGTTTCTACATCATTTAAATTTATTAACATTACACTATAACCTAACTTTTTAATCACTTTATATTTTTGATTTAGTTTATTAACATCTGCCAAACCCACATAATGGATATTACTTTCATAATCATCTTCATATGTACACAACCATCCTTTGTATATATCTCCAGACTTCAATTTAACCCTTACCCATCTGCCCCTAAACCAATCACGATGGAATTTTCTAAACATATTGTTTGACATAACAAGCCCGTATGGAAGCCAACCCTTTTTATCAATAAATTTGATTGTGAAACCATAGATCATACCCCAAAATGGAGAGATTAACAAAACATAAAATAAATCATCAATTGTGTAAGATGTAATTTCTTTCGTAAAAAAGAACAATATAGTTTTGTAGATTATAATTGATATTGAACTATGTAATATATAAGTGATTACCTTTTCTATTTTATCTTTAGGTATATTAAACCCCACAATAATATTAATAACATAAATGCTAATATAACCTGGGATAAAAAATAATATGATGGTAATTACATCACTTGGAGTTATCATAAAAGATAAATAAATAATTTAGTATATAATTGTTTCTAAATTATGCTTGATTCATAGTAAAAAGTACGACAACAGCTAAATTCTCGGTGACAAAAAAACTCCGCAGACTATCAAAGGTTTGCTACGTATAACAAGGATTCTTGATGTTATGTGCAATTCAGAAAAAACTTTTAATTATTTAGATGGGTTTTTAGGGTTATTAAATATCAAATTCATAAATATTTCTTAGTTGTTTTATTTTACTTGTATCATTAACTTGTTCTTTAAATGAATCTGGCAATTTTGATTCGTCAAATTTAATTTCTCTTTCCATTATACAAAAATTATGATTAACCATACCATTCGAATAGTGATTTTCAGAAATCCCAATTATTCTATCTACACTATGTTTCTTTTTCATCATCGCAGTGTAAGTTGCTAACATTTTTTCATTTTCTTTAACATCTTGTAATTTTCTTGAGAATAAAAATAGGATATTAAGTTTTTTATCTATAGAAATAAAAGGTGCCCTGAAATCACTTTTTCCTTTAATAAAATTGGTATATACTGGCCAGATTTGATTAGCAATAAGTCTTCTTTGAAAACGATTTAGATTAATCAACTCAATAAAAAATGTATTATCTTCTGATGATGCTTTTGGTAGAATTTTGTTGATTATCATGTCAATGAAATAACTATTTTTGTTTAACTCAGCTCTTTTTTTAAGTTTATCACTCAATTCGCCTTTTTCTAAACTATCTTCAAAACCATCATCAATAATAAGTAATGAAACTTTATCAAATTCGTCCTCAGACATTTTCTCTGGAATCATGGTGCGATTTGTTGAGAAAAAATAACTCAATATTGTTCTTTCACTTAATAAAGGAACATTTTTTTGGACTAAAATTCTTCTTTTATCAAGGTATTCAATAAATTCAGGAAGAGTATCATTATATTCTATAATTTTAACCAATTCTTGATAAGTAAGAATATTAGCAATTTCTTCTTTATTTTTTAAATTAATTGCATTGCCTTTAGTAATAAAATAATCTTTATCAGGATGGAAATATGAAACACAAACACCTATTATTTTTTTAATATCTTTTGATTTTAATTCGATTTCATTTCCCAGATTATTTTTGAATTTTTTTATAACTGAATTATTCCTCGCCCAACTAATAGAGGTATTTAACTGGTTTATGGCATTATCAATACATTTTTTTCTAAATCTATCAAATTCATCAATTTTAGTATAATCTTTTGTTTTTGATTGGAAAATAATTAAAGTTTGATCAAAAAAAATCAGATTATCACAAAACTCCTTTCCATTCTGTAGTTTTGGATTCTTAAATAAAAATTTATCATACACTAATTTGTTTAGTAACTCATTAATTTTATTTTCTTGAGTATCACCAAAATCAGATAAAGAAAGATATTTTTCTTCAACCCGAAATAACTTATTTTTACTAATTAATTTTTGTATGCTTTTATTTATTTTATCTTCTTCTAAATCAATATCAGAAGATAGTTTTTTTACAAAAAAATCTTCTAAAATAATACCTCCATTTTCAAATAAAATATCTCTTATTATTGGTTCTAATTTGCCCATAATATAAGAATAAGTCTTAGATATATAAAATTAATCCAATATCCTTTAGAATAACCCCAAAAACATGTAAAGTTAATATTAGATAGCTCTCCAAGCTTGATAAAAAGTTTTTTCTGAACTGTCCCTTCGGTCGGTCGCCTAACAGGAATTCCTTAGTTATACTCAATTTTTGAATTGCTTTTTTTAAAAATGGGGGTCTGAGGTGCTACGCACATATAGACTCGCTTCGCTCGGGGCATTTAACAGCGATCGCGATGTTAGGCAAAATTAGGAAGTCCACCTAGACATAACATTTTTAAAGTACCTTTGATAACAACAAACTATGAATCCTAATGAATTCAAACTCGGAAAAGAAATAACCACAATCAACAAACTCACAAAAGGTAAGAAATATGTTGAAGCAATACTATGCGCGCATCTCGTTATTGAAAACCAGCTTAGCACACTCATATATCATGAGGCTTGCCTTAAATTAACTAGAAGAGATAGTGATCCTTCTAGGTGGAAATTTATTTGTGATTTTAGTTTTTCAAAGAAATCAAATATGGCGTATGTTTTATCCATTATTGATAAAAAAACTTACTCCAAGATAAAAGCAATCAACACGTATAGAAACCAAGAGATTGCGCATGGGCTGATTTATAGAACTTTGATTAAAAAAAGAATAATGGACAAAATAACCGGGTCTTTAAGGATTATCAAGAAACTTGAAAATAAAATCAAAAGAAACTTGAAAATAAAATAAGCTGATTCTAACCAAAGATTTATAAATATATATTACCTTGCATAATATTATGGCTTTTATAGATATGATTCCAAGAAAAATCATCAAAAAACAGATTGTAGGTTTCTTTTTGAATAGGGGTGCTTGGGGCAACAACCATATTTCTCTTAATGAAATATATTCTAGATACCCACCACAATTTAAGCCATACATTGGAGACATCATATCTGGTCTTGTAAGAAGTAAGGTTCTATTAAAATCACGTTCCCTAAAAGTAAAACGGTATTCTTTGAATATATCTGAGCAAGAGAAGATCGATAAAATAATTTATTATTAAGATGGCTATTACATTTAAAAAATATAAAGTTGAAATTGATAAAATAGGGTCTATTACATCTGAGGCCTATATCAAAAAAGCGAGAAAGAAAATAAAAACTGATTCCAGTTTATCAGTAGCCGATATCAAGAAAGAAACTCAAAATTTCAAAGAATATATTTTAAAAAACCTTAATGATGAACATAAGATACAAAAATACCTTGAAAAAATAAGTTTCTGGCTAGGATTTCAAAGTGTTAAAATTCTGCCACAATTCTATATCAACGACAGTAGACTTGATTTTCTAATAAAAGATACTTCTGGAAATTATTGGATTTATGAATTAAAGAGACCAGATGAAGTTCTGTTCAAAAGTTGGCCTAAAGGAAAAATAAAGGAAACAAGACTTACTAAAACAGATCCCTTAAAACGTGCTATTGAACAAGCATGTTATTATAAAGAAAAGTTGGTTATTTACTGCAATGACCATGATTTCTTGAAAAAACATAAATTAAACCCAACAATTAAAAATGCGAAAATTAGAATATTAATAGGGTATACTAATGATCCCAATATAATTGAAAGATTAATCATGGAGAATTCATATTATAATGGTATTGAGATATTTACTTATTCTAGTTTAGTTAAAACTATGAAAAACGCTATTAAACAACTTGAATCTCTTGATTGAACTAAATTCCTCCCGTGCTACACACAAAGAGAAAATCGGTGAACTTAATATACAACAAAGGGTATGTTTAGTACATGATTAAACTAAATAAGGAGTAAGAATATGGCTAATGAAGAAAGGTCTTATAAAAAGATAGAATCACAGCACTTACTAAAATTAAAAGAAATTGCATTAACCGACCAAAATAATTTCTTTAAACATTACCCTGATTATATAATATTCAAGGATAAACTATATGCAGTACTATTGGTTCAAGGGGCTTCTAAACATTATGTTGATGGTATTACAGGAATCAAAGATTTTGATATTTTAGTCTTGTACAAGGAAAATACAAGCAATAATAAGTGTATATGCTATAGGAGGATGAAATCGTATGATTGTGGTATGCCTAATTTTGGTAGGTATCCTAAAGATAGAAAGAAATACTCTAATCGCAGGGTTGATATTAGGATGGGAGAAATAGGCTCAGATGTTACTAGAGGTAACGATTTAAAGACTTCTCTAAAAAATTATTTTAAAGAAGGCAAAACAAAATCTATTAAAAAATGGAGAAAAAAAGCAGTTATAGGTATTTATCCAAAAGAAATCTTAGGTGAAATTATTTTCTCTTCTTAGCCTCTTCTTTTCGCTTTTTAGCAAACTCCAAAACTTCCTTTCCTAGCTCTGTAATCATGTAAGGCTTCCATCTTTTCTTATCTGGTGTTAAACATTCAATTAACTTAGCCTTTTCTAGTTCATAAACAGCTTTGTTTATATTTTGCTGGTTAGATTTTAGCTTGGTAGCTATTTGCATTTGCCTAAGATTAGCATTTTTATACAGAACTTGCAAAATAGCCGACCTAAGCCTGCTCGCCACTATAAAGCCATATAATTTTTTTAAATCTTTGTCAAACATACCCAAAACCTTAAATATACCCCTATATAATTAATATCCATAACAATACATAACAAATAGAAAGGTGGTAAAATGAAATGTCCAAAATGTAATGCAAACAATCCAGATGATGCTACGTTTTGTGGAGAATGTGGTTATAAATTTACCCACAAAAAGAAGGAAGAGAAAGAAGATAAGAAAGTTTCTAAAGAAAGTTCTGGTTCATCAAAAAAAGTTTTGTTAATAATAGGCATTATTATTGTATTTTTGATTGTTTTAATACCCCATAAAACAATTATAAGAACAGAACAAGTGCCTTATCAGGCAACAGAGGAATATTCTATAAGAGAGCCTTATTTGGATAAAGAATGTGAAAAAAAGGAACCGTCTTATAATAGAGAACAAAGTATGGAATGGGTAAATGGAAAAGTGAAAGTTATTTGTACTATTACTAACTTTGAGTCTGTTCCTGTTAAATTTCAATACACTTTATCTACATCAAATGAATTATATGAAGAAGTTGATTCTTATATAAACTATGTAACTATTGGTGCTGGACAAACAATAAAAAAAGATGCCTTATTAGCGTCTATAATATCTGGAGGACACTATGGATGTCAAGTAGAACCAGAATATACCGAAGAATGTTATACTATAACAAAGTATAAAGATATAATAAAAACAAGAGAAAGTACTAAGATGAGAACTGATACAATTTATACTAACGTTAATTGGCTACTTGGAATAAGAATGCCTTGGTTAGGGGAATGGAAAGAAGAAGGCCAAGCTAAATATTATTATCCTTTAGAGGAAGAAGAATCAGTGCCATACGAATAATAATTAAGAAAAATGAAATATTGTACTAAATGCGGTAAGAAGGTAAATAAAACTTTAAAATTCTGTAATTACTGTGGTCATAAATTAGTTAATGAAAAAGTTAAAGCTTTAGAAACAACAGAAACAAAACCAACAATAGAAAAACATCATAATACTTCAAAATATATAGGAATCGGATTTGTAGTTTTGATTTTAGTAGTTTCTTTAGGTATGTATGCTTCATATCAAAATAGAATACAATGGCAAAATCAACAACAACTAAAAAATGCTCAAATAGAGAAATTACAACAAGAAGAAGAAAATAGGCTTCTTCAAGAACAAAGGGAAACTGAACAAGCAAATGCTTTAGCAAGAGAATATGAAATACAATCTCAGTTAGAACAGACAAAAAAGGAAAAAGAGGCATCAGAAGAAGAATTAACTAAGAAAAAAATGCAGGATACACTTTTAGCACAAGATGTTGATGGTGATGGATTAACTTTAAGAGAAGAACAGACTTTGGGAACAGACCCAAATAATCCAGATACTGATGGTGATGGAATCCCTGATGGGAAGGACACCAATCCAACAGGCGGTGGAAGAAATCTTAATGTTCATGTTGCAGGTTTTGAGTTAATTATACATTCAGATTACTTTGATTATTATAAAAATATGGAGCGAACTTCAAGTCATGGTGATAATTACATTCATGCTAATGAACCATACATCCAAAACCTAATTACATTTTTAAGAGAAAGAGCAACTACTAAAGGAACTTCATTGATGGATGAGATTATAACTTTTGTTCACGATTTAGATTATGTATCTGATTATACTTTAGGATTTAATGAATATCCTAAATACCCTGTTGAGACTTTAGTAGAAGCTACAGGAGATTGTGAAGACACTAGTATTCTAATGGCTTCTTTATTGCGGGGAGCTGGTTACGGAGTTGTATTACTAAATCCGCCAGGTCATATGGCTGTTGGTGTTAAATGCAATTATGATTATGGATACGTAACTTATAATGGTAATAAATATTGCTATATTGAGACCACTAGCCATCACAATTGGAAAGTTGGAGAAATACCTGATGAATATAAAGATGCAAGTTTTAAAGTGTATCCTATTTCTTAAAGAGCATCCTCTTCTATTAATTTCAAAGAACATTTTTCAGGTTGAATCACACTATGTTATTATCTAATTAAATCAATTAAACTTAATAATCAAAAGAATAAAAATTTTAAAGCCAACGCCACATTAATAGAAAACGTTCTCTCAAATCTATTTTCGCTGAACTAAACTAAACCTATAAATTCTACTTAAAATAAAAGCCACTAAATCAGGTTAAATATAAGTTATCTAATTAAAATGCGGTTAGCAAGCCCTTTGCTAACAAAACTGCCGTCGATAAAGCTTTGTTTTATCGTCAATAAATGGCTTTAAGACACAAATTTTTTAAATAAACAAGCCTTATTATTATATATAAAGGTGGTGAGGCTTATGGCAATAATAATAAACCCACAAGTCCTCTTTAGCCTTATTTGTCAAGCAGTTGAGGTTTATCGGCAAGAAACCTACGGCTATTTGTTGATTTCTAGAAAAGGCAAAAATCAACATGTAGAGGGAGCTATATCATACCAAACTGCTAACAGAAAAGGGTATTATAAGATTGAGGACTCAATGCGGGCAGAAAGAGTTTTTGAATGGGCAGGTCAAACGAGACAAGTAGTTGATGGTTTCCATAGCCACACATATAGCCCAAGACAGCAATTATGTGCTAAACCAACAGATACAGATATTGAAGATATGACAATGGAGCATTTTGAGATTATTTGTGCTTTGCAAAAAACGAAAAGGAGATACAACAAAGAATGGTATGAAAAAGAAAGGGGTTTAGCTGGAGCTGTCAATGGCTACCGTTTTGTGTTACGATGCTGGAAAAAAACAAGAGCTAGGGAAGTTAAAGAGCTCAAATTAAAGGTGAATTAAGATGAAAGATGAATATTTTGGTGAAATTATATACAGTTACATATCAGCACAAGCCGAAGCTGATGGTTTTTTGGTTGATATTACAAAAATCAACCATAAATGGGAAAAGGGGTTATTTAACTATATTACAACTAACCTATTATCTAAAGGTTATTTTGATGATGACAAAATCAACATACCCAATTTATTAGACCTGTTAAATCAAGCTCTACAAATCGTTAAGGAAAAGACCAACAATCTACAAGACTTTGATAGTTTCTTTAGTGGTAAAATTGAGCTACCAAATGGCGAAAAGCAGGAAATTTTTATTGAGCTGAATGAAACAAACCGATTTACAATAATGCTTCCAGAGGATAGGTAACTTTTTTATTTCTTTTTCTATTTTGGTGTTTTAGAACTATTTTTTATCATAGATAAAGCTTTTGTTCAACCAAATGTGAGGCGTTTTTAGGGCTTTAAAATTTAAACATGTTAAACCACCACTTTAATAAAAAAACTAAAGCAAAGCGGTTGCAAGCGGTTTGCGGGCTATTTGTTATTTAACCACTATTTTATAACCCAAAAAACCTATTTATCGTCGACAAAAACCGTAATATTTATAAGTGCCAAAGCCTTAATACCCTTTAAATGGAGGAATTAGGAAGCACGATAGGGCTTTAACCCTTCAAAGAACTAAACCCGGACCGGGCATTTTATTTTTTATATGCTTTCTAAGAAGATGACCTGCAAGAGTTTAGTTTCTAAAGAATACTTTTCAAAATCACTGGTAAATTTGATTTAAAGTATTCTTATCTAATAAAACATTTATTTTTTCAATAAATTTGGTTAATTATTTTTCTGAGTTTGAGGTCATTTTCTATACTTAATTGAATTGCTCATAACTAAATGTCCTTTTTTTATTGGGTTTGTAGCAATTAGGTTCACAACACCTTCCCTCAAAGCTAGTTTTGGGATATTATCTACATCTAAAATTGATTGTTTATCCAGAAAATTGATTAGTACTTTTCTTACAATGTCGCTAAAATAATTTAATCCTGGGAATTCTATCTCATTATTTCCTATTTTTGTGAATATGCTTTTAGATTTTAATTTTTTGTCAACTAAACTAATGTATTTTTGTATATTCTCCCCTTTATGGGTAAACATGGATCTTATTTTATAAATAGAAGAGAGTAGATTTCTGAATTCTTCTTCCTTAAATTCTTTGTTCCAATCTCCAAAATTTGATAAAACAAATTCAATAAAATTATTTTTTAGGCCATATTCTCCTATGAATTCATCATGGATGTTTGTAATTTCTTTTTTATTAATATTCTTTTTAGTTGATAGTTTACTCATCAGATATTGATAAAAATCATAATTCCTATTGGATAAACATTCTATACATACAACAAAAAGAAAAAAACTAACACGCGGATGAATACTTGAAAGCATTAATGCTTCTTGGTAAATTTCACAAGCCCTGGTATATCTTTCAAGTAAATTGTCTCCTTCAGTAAATGGTAAAGATTTTAATTTGTCATATAATTCATTTATTTTTTCAGGAAAATCTATGGGGGTTTCAAAAGATATATTTCCTTTATTTGTATGGGAAATATTAATATTATTTAATCTGAGGGAACTTAACTTCACTTTTTGTCTTAAAATTACAGATAACCATGCTAAGATGATTTCCCCTTCTTTTTCAGGATTTGAACCTTGCTGACCTTCTTCCAAATTGTCTTTAAATGTTAAAAGCAATTCTGTTTTAAAACTGTTTTGTGGTTCAGAGGGCAACGGAGAAAATATATATTTGCCTATATTTATGCCATCAAAACCAGGTTTTAATGATTCACCAATCTTACATTTTATAGACACTTTTATAGGATTCATTTCATACCATCCTCAATAATTTTTATTTCTTCTTTTTTGGATTGCTCTTTGTAAGAGGCACCAGAAACCCATTTTGACTTCTTTATTTTAATAAGTCTTTTCACATATTTTTTTATACTCACATATAATGTTAATAACAGGTAAAGTGATATTCCTATTTTCCACCCAGTACTTTTAACGAAATAAATAAGAACACCCAATCCAACTAATATTAATCCATATTCTTGAGTATAATTATTCCATTCATATTTAAATAAGATGAACTTTTTATTATATTTCAAAAGTACCTCTCTCAATCTTCGTCTTAGTATCCATTCAAGGGTTCCCAAATTGTCGGGCCAAATATATATGCACGGAACCGTATTTTTATAATATGCTCTCATTTTTTGTTTGTATCTCTTTTTATGATCTGGATCATTCCATTGACCTAAGAATTCAATATATACTTTATATTCAGGAAGAAAAAAATCTGCTTCTCGAAAAAATTTGCTATCCTCAGTTAGATTAGGTACTATTGGATATCTTTTAAAATTAAATGCTTTTTCTTCCAAAAAATCAGCTATAAGATCTTCACCTGCAGTCTCTTCATTTTTCCCCATATTTATATATTTTATTTTAAGGTATATAAAGGTTTCTGGTACCCATATTATTAGAAAATTAAATTCAACTCCTCCAAATTTTCTTTCAGAAAATTCTCGGTCTTCCATTCGGTCAGAGAGCATAACAGCAATTGCATATGTTACCCAAAATTTACTCTGGGCGTACCTAAAGCAAATTATATAAACTTCAACCTTTAACTTATCTTATTATGAAAATAGAAAAGAAAGTATGGCCAAAATTTTTTCAAAAAATCTTTGATGGAGATAAAACCTCTGAACTACGTCTCGCGGATTTTGAATGCAATCCAGGAGATACTTTAGTTTTGAGAGAATGGGATCCAGAAACTAAAGAATATACTGGAAGAGTTCTTGAGAAGCAAGTAACTTATGTTCTCAAAACCAAAGATATAAAATTTTGGCCTATAGAAGAAGTTGAAAAATATGGGTTTCAGATTATTTCTTTTAAGTAACTGGCACACCCCTGCGTCATACTTCCATCCAACCACCTTGTATGGGATCGGTTCGGCTAACAGTGGTCCCGATGTTGTATACAATTGAGTTTAGAAAACAAAACTACTTTATCCATAGGGTTATTATTACACCAATCTGATTAAAAAGTAAACCAAATATCTGAAAAATTATAGACCAACGCAACAAAAATTCTCTATCTTTTTTTAAGTTATTAATTTCATTCTGTAGGGGGGAATTAAGTTCTTGAATCAACTCGTTTTTGAAAACCTCATTAAAATTATTTTTATATTCTTTCTTAATTTCCTCTAATCCTAGTGATCCCAATTTTTCTATTTCAAAAGAATCTAAATGTAATCCCGCACATTTATGAAAATATATCAAAATACCAAAATAGCTTTGCTTTAGTTGTGTTCTCATATCGGGTAAATGCTTAAAACTTGGATTTGTTTCATCCAAGATTTTTAATTGCTGTTCATATAATAAAGCGTTGTTTAAGTGAGTTTGATAAGTAAAACAATAATTTGATTGAGTATCATATTGTTTTTGTTTTTGTTCTAAATTTTCTGTTAGTTTTGGCATTTCAAACCCAAAATTAAGGGTAGAAATAATTATCAATAATAAACCAACAACCCAAACCACAACAGCTAGATATTTATATAACATAATTCTTATTAAGTTTTAATTGTTTAAATTTTTTGTGGTCTTCTAAACTCAACTTCTCGCTTCGCTCCAGTCGTTCGCCTTACAGGCTTCCTACATAACAGCGCCATGTTAAATTCAATTAATTTTTGACTTAGAAAAGTTTTTAAATATAGATTTCTTAACCTTTTTAATGGCAAACAAAAAACCATTTGGACAAAAAGTAGAATTTAATCGAGGTGTATTTATATCGCTGATTGTAGCAATAATTTTGTTAGCCCTGGAAGCATTTAGGAAAAGTGCTGAATGGATATCTGATCAGATGGGGTTATCAGCAAAAATAGCATATATAGAGGGGTTAGCTTTAGCAGCCATTATCTTATTGATACTAGCTAAAAAATACCATAAATTAGTCGAAAATTAACTCTTCGTCACGAACTTCGTTCGTTCCTCGTCTCACCCACTTAGTAATTGGGAGAGTTTAACAAGGATCCCTGATGTTAAACTCAATTGCCAAAAGTCAGTCAAAAGAAACTCCTTGTTTATTTAACATCTCATAGTCGAAAAAAGCCATTTCAATCGAAGAATAAGGTTCAATATTTGGATCATTCGGGTCAAAGTCATCCCCCTCAAGAGCATATTCTAATTGTATTGGGGAGTAAGTCGAAACTCTCTGATAATAATCTCCTTGATTAGAAGTAATATTTATTGTCCAATAACAATAGCCACAAACATCGATTGATTTAGTTATTGGGGGTGTTAGTATTTTTCCTGTTCTTTTATCACGATAAGTCATTATTTCAACCCGACCGTATTCTGAGAGATTTACATCTTTCGCGAATCTACAATCTAATTTTTTATAATTTTCGATGGTTTGTCTGTCTCTAAAAGGAATTATAAACTGCTCCCCGGGACCTATAAATTCCTTATGAAAAAATAAATAATTATCCATATAACATGATTTTATATAAAAAGATACATTAGTAGCTGGTCCATTACCATAGTTAAAAACTCGAATAGGAATATCATTATCTTTTACAGATTCGCTGATATCTATATAAAAATTAGGTTTTAATAGACCCGCTTTTATTTGTGGCAATTCCGTTATTGCTACATAAGCTATAATAACTGTTGCAATAGTATAAATGGTTAATAAAAGTAGCTCATATTTCTTTGATTTGTCTAATTTGGTATTACTTTTTTTGGCTTTTTTTGACATAAAAATAAAGTAATTATCAAACTATATAAATTTATTGACTTTCGGCAACTTCTCCGTTCGTCGGGCTTCGCCCTGCGGTACTCGACCATGTTGCACTCTCGCTCCGTTCGTGGCATTTGACAGCAATTGCATATGTACAACGCCCACATAAAGTAAATTTTATTTTCATCTCTCAAAAAGCATGGACTGATATGAAAGTCACGTATTTATTTAATTTAAGGAAAGTTTTAAATATTTTACTACATTAGTTTAGTCTTGGTATGAACCCCTTTGAATTTGTTGTTGAAGGTCCTCCAATTTCATTGCAGACAAGAAACAGAGGAAACCTACAAGCTTGGAAAGCTAAAGTATTAAATTCTGCTAGACTGAAATGGCCAAACACAGATTCACCCTTAACTGAAGAAAATCTTAAGTTGACTGTTACTTATTACTATGAAGATGTATACCCTGATGTTGATAACATTATTAAACCAATTCAAGACGCCTTGGTAGGCTTAGTCTATAATAATGATTCACAGATAAGTGACACTAGATCAAAAAGAAGGAACATAAACGCATCCTTTAGGGTTAAAGGTATGTCTCCAGTTCTAGCTCAAGGATTTGTGCTTAACAAAGAGTTTTTGCACGTAAAAATAGAACATGATTCAAATCAAGAGGTATTAGAATGACAAAAAAAATCGAGAGTAAGGTAGAACTTTTGAATATGAGAATTATAAACAGAATTAAAAGAGGATATGAAAAAAAAGGGTATAAAGTAATTATTACTCCCTCTGGAATTAATGTGCCTGACTTTTTAAAGAATTATCAACCAGATATGATTGCCATAAGTGATAAAGAATCTGTAATAATTGAAGTAAAATCTAGACTTTCTTTATCAAAATCAAAATATTTTGATAACTTAGCTGAAGTTGCTAAAAAGAATGGATGGAGATTTGAATTAAATATAACTAGTCCAAAAAAAGATGTATTTGATTCAAAATATTCTAGGTTAAGCAAAGAAGAGATTATTAAACGTTTAGAAGAAATTTCTAAATTAAAAGAGATGGATTATTTTGATTCTGCTTATATATTAGCATGGGCTACATTGGAAGCAGCTATTCGAATTACAATTAAAAAAGATAAATTGAACATTTATAATAGAAACCCCCTTGTTTTAGTGAAGAATCTTTATTCTTACGGTATTTTAAATGAATACCAATATAGAAATTTAGAGAATGCTCTTAAAATAAGAAATTCTTTGGTTCATGGATTGAAACCCAAAAAAATAGAATTAGAGAAAATTAATGTTTTAATAGATTTGATTAAAGAACTAATTAATTAATAGTAAAATGAACAAAAGCATATTAACAATAGGTATATTCCTAATTTTATGCTCAGGCCTGTTAGGAATTACAAGGATAGTTATCTTATCCAACCTAGGTATTAATTCATCATCAGAGATTACTGGAATGTTAGTGTCTGAAATGCCTGCTGATGAGAATTTAAGAGAAGCATCTTATGAAATGACAAGTACAGTTATGTTTATAGAAAAGCTTCCTGTTTATATGTTTATAGCAGGAATAATAATTACAGCAATTGGAATTTTAGCGCCAGACTTCAGATAAAATCATATGCCGGGTTGGCGGAATCTGGTTTAACGCGCCCGCCTCGAAAGCGGGTGTCCGCAAGGGCATCCAGGTTCAAATCCTGGGCCCGGCGTTCATTGTTTTACATTAGAATTAAATATTTTCTTTTTATTCCAATTAGTTGGTTCTCTTCGGGTTGGAAGTAATTAAAATCAACCTTAAACTCAAAAACTTCTTTTTGTGGATCATAATAAAGATCTTTATCATCATAAACTCCTACGAATGTTCTACCATCGTTCTTATTTATCATGGTTACAAATTCATATTTTTTCATAATTTTTTTTATCTTGTCGTCAATGTTTCCTATATTTTCTTTTACACATGTTTCTTTTATACCCATCTTTAATTACCTCTCTTTCTTACTTTATATTAATTTATCATACTTTGTATGATACTTATATATATATATAAAGCTTTGTTTTATCTTACTTTATCATACCTTTTGTATATGATTGTACATCAATTCTGATGTTATGAGAATTACAAACAAATTTTGATTAAAGAATTTAAGTTATTTCAAATAATAAAGAAAAAAGGTGCCGCTGGCGGGATTTGAGCCCGTGACCTCTACGTACCTCAGTTAGATGA
>Ga0268276_1001911_pt1 | contig 18937 bp, 19 predicted proteins | sample saktaG_4_FD_190145 | JGI IMG/M metagenome (GOLD analysis project Ga0268276, IMG submission 190145) | Saline water microbial communities from Sakinaw Lake, British Columbia, Canada - sak_2010_1_5_45m | ecosystem: Environmental > Aquatic > Non-marine Saline and Alkaline > Saline ... | reverse complement strand
TGACGGTCTGCGATTTGGGGGCGGTAGCTTTGGAAAACAGCGAACTTTACAAAAAAACTCAAGACCTGGCTATACATGACGAGTTGACCGCGGTTTATACCAAGGGTTATTTTCTGGAGCGCCTCAAAGAGGAGTATAAGAGGAGCGTGCGCCGCGGCAGAAGCATCTCGCTTTTTATGTTAGATATAGACCATTTTAAGGATTATAACGATAAATTCGGGCATACCGCCGGAGATATCGTATTGAAAATATTATGCCAGAACTTAGCGGAAGGTTTGAAAGATTTAAGCCCGATAATCAGCCGTTTCGGCGGAGAAGAATTTTGCGTAGTTATCCATGGCTTGGAGAAAGAGAAGATCCGCGAAGTTGCCGAGAACTTGCGGAAAAGAGTTGAGGGCACGAAGATAGTCTTACGCAGGCAGGAGACTAATGTCACTATTTCTATCGGTGTGGCTTATTCTTCTGGTGAGGATACCAGCGGCGAGGACGAGTTGATCCTGGCGGCGGATAAGGCAATGTATGAAGCAAAGCAAAAAGGAAGAAACCGGATATGTGGGATATAGCGTTATTAGTTTTACTGTCTTTATTTTTGTTTTTGCGGCTGCGCAGGATTTTACCCAGGACTTTTACTAAGATAAAAGATGATTACCGGCAGGTTCAGCGCAGGTATAATACCCTGCTTTCTGAAGGCGCCAAACTAAAAGAGAACAATGTAATTTTAGAAAAGAAAGCCGAAGAGATAGTTACCATTTATAATATAACCAAAGAGATATGCCAGTCCCTGGATGAAAATAAGGTATTTGAATATTTCCGCGAAGAAATAAACAGGCATCTTTCGGTAAGCGAGTGCAAATTCTTAAAACATGATGCCGACCTGGCCCAGTATAAAGACCATTCAATCCTCCCGTTATATATAAATAAAACTCCCATTGGTTACCTGGTCACCAGCCAGATTAGAGGGGATGAGAAGGATAAATTTCATATTCTTTCTCAGCAGTTCCTATTGGGGATTAAACGCGCCCTTTTATACCAGAAAATCCAGGAGCTGGCTATCAGGGATAGCCTGACCCAGGTGTTTAGCCGGAGATACCTGCTTGAAAGGTTAGGCGAAGAATTGGAGCGTTCGAAAAAATTTAAATATAATTTTTCATTTTTGATGGTAGACGTAGATTATTTTAAAGAATTCAACGACCGTTATGGCCACTTGGTTGGAGATGCCATACTCAGGGAAGTGACTAACGTGATCAAGGAAAACATAAGGCAGATTGACCTGGTAGGCAGGTATGGCGGCGAAGAGTTTTCGGTTATCCTGACTGAGACCGGCGAGGAGCAGGCGCGTTACGCCGCGGAACGTATCAGGGAGGCCATAGCGGAAAAAATTGTCAGGATCTATGACGAGCAGTTAAAAGTCACTATAAGCATCGGAATATCCATATTTCCCGATAACGGAGATACTGTTTTATCGCTGATTGACTCGGCGGATAAAGCCTTGTACCGTTCAAAGGAGGCCGGTAGGAATAAAGTGACTTTGGCCCAGGGCAAGAAATAAGATTATTCCTTGCCCCGTTACTAATCTTGTGTTAATATAATTAAATTAATTTAACGGGGCAGGCAATTAGGTGAATCTTAATATAAAATATTGAAATGAAAATATTTATTGATACCGCGAATACTAAAGAGATAAAAGAAGCAGCCGGCCTGGGGTTAATAGACGGAGTAACTACTAATCCTTCCTTGATTTCCAGGGAAAACCGCTCGGCACCGGATTTATTGAAAGAGATTTGTTCCCTGGTAACCGGCCCGGTGAGCGCTGAGGTTATAAGCCTCGATACCGAAGGTATGCTTAGCGAGGCCCGCCAGCTTTCCAAAATAGCCGGCAACATTGTAGTTAAGATTCCTCTGGTTAAAGAAGGGCTGAAGGCGGTAAAAATCCTTTCCCAGGAAAATATAAAGACAAATGTAACTCTTTGTTTTTCTTCTACCCAGGCCCTGTTAGCTGCTAAAGCAGGCGCGGACTACATATCGCCTTTTGTGGGCAGGCTGGATGATATAAGCCAGAGGGGCATGGATTTGGTGAAAGAGATTAAGGCCATTTATACTAATTACGGGTTTAAAACTAAGATCATTGTTGCTTCAGTTAGAAATCCTCTGCATGTCGTAGAAGCTGCTATTTTAGGGGCGGATATAGCGACCATTCCTTTCGCGGTAATAGAACAGCTTATAAGGCATCCGCTTACTGACTTAGGCATCCAAAAATTCCTTGAGGACTACAAAAAAATTCCAAAATAATCTAAATGCGAAAGTTACGGCTTAAGGTTTACGGCTTACGGCTTGAAGATAAAACAAGGACAGTTCTTTTGTCGCTTGTTTTTTGTTTTAGTTTCGTTACCTTACCGGCTTATGCCCAGGAAGCCGGTAAAGAATCGGACCCTGCTAATCAGGAGGCTGTTGTTAAGGCGGATGAGCCCGTTGCCAAGGAAGATACTAATGTTCCTACTGTTAGCGACGTTAAGCTCTCTACGGTAAGCGACAATAAAGATGCCCCTGCCGGCGCGGGTATGCCTGTTGAAGGCATCATAGTCAACGGAGACAGGGTTGAGTTTTCTACCGAAGAGAAAGAGATAACCGCTACCGGCAATGTTTCGGTAATTTATAAGGGGGCAAAATTAACCTGCGATAAATTAGTTGTTAATAGCCAGACTAAGGTTGGAGAGGCCATAGGAAACGCCAGGCTGGAGGATCCTAAAGGTATTATAGAAGGCACAAAGATTATATATGATTTCGGGGCTAAAACCGGGACTATTATTGATACCCAGTTCAGGGCAAACCCTTATTTTGGCACAGGTGAAACAACCGAGAAAGTTAGCGACGCGGAATTTGTTGTGCGCAGGGGGATTTTAACCACCTGTAATTTTGACCATCCGCATTGGCGCATAAAATCAAAAAAGATTGATATGTTTCCGGGTGATAAAGTGCAGACCAGGGATAATGTGTTTTTTATAGGGCCTTTTCCCGCGCTTTATATGCCTCAACTAAGCCGCAGCCTGAAAGACCCTCTTATGCAGGTTCAGCTTATGCCCGGGACAAGCAAAGAATGGGGTACTTACATGCTCACTGCCTGGAGGTATAATCTTACCGAAGATGTTGCCGGAAGGATTTATGCTGACTACAGGTCGAGCTTAGGGGTTGCCGAAGGTTTTGGGGTAAATTATAATACGCAGCAATTCGGCAAAGGCGATTTTAAGTATTACTATACTCAGGAGAGAAATAAAACCAAGCAATTTGAGGCGCTCCCCAAAGATGCCGCCAGAGTATTCCAGAGGTATTTAATCCGTTTACGCCATAAGTGGGTTATTGACACCCAGACAAACCTGACCGCTGAATATTGGAAGATTACTGATTCCAAAAGGTCGCTTTACGGACCCACTTATAATTTTATAAAAGATTATTGGTACCGCGAATATGAAACTGATACCCAGCCTTTATCTTACGTCTCGGCTCATCGCTCCTTTACTTACGGGAGTGTAGATTTTTTAATGCAGCCGCGGGTTAATAGCTGGTACAATGCCGGTTTTGTGGAGAAGCTTCCGGAAATACAATATACCCTACCGAGTTTTCATATCGGAGAAACGCCTTTTTATTTTGACCAGTCTAGTTTAGCAGGAAATTATAATATGAAAAATACAAATACAGACATACGCGATAGCGGTACTCCGGATAGGCATATGAACAGGCTTAATACGAATAATAAACTTTCCATGCCTGTTAAGGTGGCTTTTATCAAGCTTACTCCTTTTGTGAATCACCAAGGCACCTATTATCAAGAGGGCGACCCTAGTGCTGGTGCAAAAAATTTATTCCGCACTATTTTTTCAAGCGGCGCTGAGGCCAGCACGAAATTTTTCCGTATTTTTAAAATTAAGTCAAATTTTTTGGGTTTGGATATAAATGATGTCAGGCATATTATTACCCCTACAATCAACTATACTTATCAACATACGCCGACAATCCGCGCATCAAAATTGACTCAAATAGACGGTGTAGATTCTATTACTAACCCAAGCAACAGTTCTACCTTGCAGTTATCCAATATCCTGCAAACAAAACGGAATGACGTAACTGTTGATTTCTTTGATTTTCTAATTTCCGCTCCCTACAGTTTTAAGTCCGGGGGAGGGTCAGGGGTTAAAAGTTCGAAGCTCGGAGACATCACCTTAAAGCTGAAGTTTTTGCCTTGGTCTAATGTAGCATTGTATTCAGATTCTACTTTTTCCCGGGCGCACGATGAAACTTATAATAAGTTTGTTAACGTAAACTATGAATTATCGTACGATATGGGCAATGAGCGTTCGGTCGGATTCGGCCAGCGTTACCAGAGGAAGGGCAGCAATGAATTTACTCTTAATTTTAATTGGCGGATAAATCCAAAATGGAAGTTTACGGTTTATGAGAGATACGCGGCCGGCTCTTGCAACCCGGCTCTTCTTCTGGGTAGAGGATTAAGAGAGCAGGAATATGTCCTTTCCAGAGATATGCACTGCTGGACCATGGAAGCTACGTATAATGTAACCAGAGATAAAGGAGAGAGTATCTTTATTGCCTTTAAGCTAAAAGCATTTCCTGAGTTGGGCTTTAACTTTAATCAGGCTTATCATCAGCCTAGAGCTGGTGGTGGTAATGAGGAAGCACTCGCCCGTAGAAATTAAGGATTTTTTTAAACGGCCAAAAGGAGGCTAAGTAACGGTGAATATTTCTATTATAGGTTCTGGGTATGTGGGGCTGGTTACCGGCGCTTGCTTCGCGGAATTAGGGAATAAAGTTGTTTGCGCTGATAACGACAGCAAAAAAATCGCCGCGCTTAAAAAAGGGATCATGCCTATTTATGAGCCGGGGCTTGAAGAATTAGTGATAAATAACCTGAAAAAGAAAAGGCTGGAATTTACTTCCAGTATAAAAGATGCGGTAAAGTCTTCGGAAGTTATATTTATTGCCGTGGGTACTCCTTCCCTGGAAAACGGGGAGGCGGATTTGACCGGCATAGAAAATGTCGCCCATAATATCGCCAAAAATATGGCCGGTTACCGTTTGATCGTCGAGAAATCTACTGTTCCGGTAGAGACCGGTAAGTGGGTCAAGCAGACCATATCGAGCTTTGTAAGGCGAGGGGTTAAGTTTGATGTTGCTTCTAATCCTGAGTTTCTCAGGGAAGGTTCGGCTATAAGCGATTTTATGCATCCGGACAGGATAGTTATCGGGGTGGAATCAAAGGCGGCAAGGGATATCCTGGTTAACCTGTATCAGCCATTAAAAGCGCCCATAGTTATTACTAACATAAAGAGCGCGGAATTGATTAAGCATGCCTCTAATGCCTTTTTGGCCTCAAAAATTTCTTTTATTAACGCCGTTTCGCGTATTTGCGAGAAAGTAGGCGCTGATATTATGGAGGTAGCCGAGGGGATGGGCTTGGACAAAAGGATCGGCAGGTCATTTTTAAATCCGGGGATTGGTTATGGGGGCTCTTGTTTTCCTAAAGACCTGGACGCCTTTGTGGATATTTCCGGCAAACTGGGTTATGACTTTGAACTGCTTAAAGCGGTAAGGAATATAAATAAAGAGCAGAAAGAGTTTCTGCTTAAAAAAATAAGAGATATCCTCTGGATCATTAAAAACAAAACAATAGGCATCCTTGGCTTGTCGTTTAAGCCCAATACTGATGATATACGCAATGCCCCTGCCCTGGATATAATCAAGGCATTGCAGATGGAGGGGGCTAACATAAAAGTTTATGATCCTTCATCTATGGAAAAGGCAAAAGGATTGTTGGGCAAAGCCAAGTTTTGTAAAGACCCTTATGATGTCTGCCGGGGAAGCGATTGCCTGTTAATTATTACCGAGTGGGACGAATTTAAAGAGTTAGATTTTTCCAGGATTAAGAAATTGCTAAAAAGGCCGTTGATTGTTGATGGCCGCAATATATACGAGCCGGAAAAAATGGAGAAACTTGGTTTTACCTATGTTTCTATCGGAAGGCCGAATTCCAGAAAGAATACCTGAAGAAATGAATTCTATCAAGGTATTTCAGAAGAGGATTGCTAAGAAAGAGGTTAAGATCGCAGTGGTGGGCCTGGGGTATGTGGGTTTGCCGTTGGCAATTGAATTCGCGAAAAAAGGTTTTTCTGTCTTAGGGATAGATGTAGATAAGGACAGGATAAGCCATATACAAAAGAAGGAATCGTATATAACCGATGTATCTGACAAAGAACTAAAGCAAGTCTTAAAGTCGGGAAAATTTTGTGCTGTAAGCGATTTTTGCGCCTTAAGAGAAACCGAAGTTATTATTATCTGCGTTCCTACCCCCTTAAAAAGAAAATACCAACCTAATATTTCCTATATTAAACAGGCGGTAGAGTCTATCTCAAAACATATCAGCAAGGGGAGTTTGGTTATTCTGGAAAGTACTACTTATCCCGGTACGACGGAAGAGGTGATCCTGCCTATTTTTGAGCGGTGTAATTTGAGTCATAATAGCGATTTTTTTCTTTGTTTCTCGCCTGAAAGGATTGACCCGGGCAATAAACAATACCCCATTAACAGGATTCCTAAAGTGGTGGGCGGAATTACTAAGGAGGCTACATCTTTAGCGGTGTCAGTCTATAAAAACATAATTGACAAGGTTGTCCCGGTTTCTTCGGCAAGAGTAGCGGAAGTGGTTAAGTTGCTGGAAAACACCTTTCGCCTGATTAATATCGGATTAATAGATGAATTGGCGATGATGGCGCACCGTATGAACATTGACATTTGGGAGGTTGTTGATGCAGCCAGCACTAAGCCATTTGGTTTTATGCCTTTTTATCCCGGGCCGGGAGTGGGAGGACATTGTATTCCTAAAGATCCTTTGTATCTGTATTGGAAAGCAAGGCGATATGGTTTTGACTCACGCTTCATAAAGCTTGCCTCGGATGTCATTTCGCGTATGCCGGAATATGTGGCAGACAGAGTTATCAGCCTGACTAAGAAAAAAGGTGCTGGTTTAAATAAAATAAAGATTCTGGTTGTGGGAGTAACCTACAAGAAAGATATCAAGGATTTAAGGCAATCCCCATCTTTGGATATAATCGATGTCTTTAAAAAGAGGGGAGTTATGGTTTCCTACCATGATCCTCTGATCCCCTATCTTAAGCTGAACCATTTTAATCTTACCTCTGTCAATTTGAGGAAAGAAAAATTAGATAAGTTTGATTGCGTGATAATCGCTACTGACCACTCGACGGTGGATTATGATTTTATTTTGGATAAGGCAAAGCTGATTTTCGATACGCGTAATGTTTACAACGGGGTGAATGCAAGAAAGGTTATTAAGCTGTGAGTAAATTTTTAGTTACCGGCGGCGCGGGTTTTATCGGTTCCCATATTGTCAGAGCCTTGCTTGATAAAAAGCACTCTGTCAGGGTGTTGGATAATTTTTCCAGCGGCAAGATTGGGAATTTAAAAAGCGTAATAAAAGAGATAGAGTTAGTCAGTGGTGATATCCGGTCGCAAAATACCTGTTCCAAGGCAGCTAAAGGGATTGATTTCGTTTTGCATCAGGCGGCATTAAGGAGCGTGCCCAAGTCGTTAAAGACGCCGGGGGAATATAATGAGGTCAATATCTGGGGAACTTTGAATATGCTGGAGGCATCTTTAAAAAATAAGGTTAAGCGGTTTGTCTTAGCATCCTCTAGTTCAATTTACGGCGATGTAGATAAGTTTCCTGAGCGCGAAGATTTTCTACCGCAGCTTATTTCCCCTTACGCTCTTTCTAAATTGGCCGGAGAATATTACTGTAAAATATTCAGTTATCATTATGGCCTGTCTACTGCTTGCCTGCGCTATTTTAACGTTTTCGGGCCGCGGCAATCCCTGGATGACGAATACGCTGTGGTTATACCGAAATTTATAACTTGCCTCTTAAAAAACCAGCAGCCGCCCATATATGGGAGCGGTAAACAATCGCGGGATTTTACTTACGTGGCTAATGTGGTTGAGGCGAATATCCTGGCTACCCGGAAAAATAATCTTAAAGGCGAGGTATTTAATATCGCGGGAGGCAAAGATTACAGCATCCTGGAATTAGTCAAAATTTTAAATAAAATATTGGGTAAAAATATAAAACCTGCTTTTTTGGCCTTGCGCCCGGGTGATGTGTTCAAAACAAGGGCTGAGCTTTCCAATTCAAAAAAAATATTGGGTTTTGTACCGAGGGTAAATTTTGTCGATGGGTTAAAGTTGACAGTACGTTCATTCAAGGGAGAGGAGTCAAATGGGTAAGAAAGTAGTGGTGGTAACCGGCGGCGCGGGTTTTATCGGTTCTTATCTTTGTGATAGGCTAATTAATGAAAAATTTAAGGTTATCTGTTTAGATAATTTTATAACCGGAAGCCTTGATAACGTGAAACATCTATTTGGCAACGGAAGTTTCAGGTTTATAGAGCATAATGTGACAAAATATATCGATATCGGGGAAAATGTTGATTATGTTTTACATTTTGCTTCTCTTGCTTCTCCTGAAGATTATCTGAAATTCCCTATCCAGACCTTAAAAGTGGGTTCCCTGGGGACACATAACGCTCTGGGCTTAGCCCTTAAGAAAAAGGCCAGGTTTATACTTGCCTCGACATCTGAAGTCTATGGCGACCCCTTGTTGCATCCACAGTCTGAGGATTACTGGGGCAACGTTAACCCGGTGGGAGTAAGAGGGTGTTACGACGAGTCTAAGCGTTTCGCGGAAGCGCTTGCCATGGCCTATCATAGGGTGCATAAAGTCGATACGAAGATAATCCGGATTTTCAATACTTATGGCCCGCGGATGAGGATGAAAGACGGCAGGGTAGTCCCGAATTTTATTTATCAGGCCTTGCATAATAAGCCTATGACCATATACGGCAAGGGGACTCAAACCAGAAGTTTTTGTTATGTCGATGATTTAATATCTGGCATATTAAAGGTGATGTGTTCTAATATTAATGATCCCATAAATTTAGGTAATCCCCATGAATTTACCATTCTTCAGTTAGCCAGGTTGATTGTTAAATTAACAGGCACGAAGAGCAAAATTGTTTTTAAGCCTCTGCCTCAGGATGACCCCCGCCAGCGGCAACCTAATATCGCCAGGGCCAAGAAGATTTTAAAATGGGAGCCTAGGGTGGAATTAGAGGAAGGCCTTAAGAAAACCATAGAGTGGTTTGCTAGATTGAATTATTCCTAATTCTATGGTATACTTGCAATTAGAACAGGTTTTGCTTGACAAAGTTTAAAGGAAATGGTATAAATAAAAAACAGTCCAAGGGGACATGCGTTTATAGGAAACCTCTTATTGACAAGGAAAACAGCGACGATTAAAGAGTAGAAATTATAATTTATTAGCAGTGGATAAGAGGGATTTTAGAGAACGCGAACTGTCAATTATACCTTAGGAAGGAGGCTTATATAATATGAAGAAAAAAGGTTTTACATTGGTAGAAATCATGATCGTTGTTGCAATCATCGCGTTATTGGCTGCTATCGCCATACCTAATTTACTCCGTGCGCGTATTTCCGCTCAGGAATCAGCTGCTGCTGCTGCGTTGCATACTGTTCTTACTGCTGAAGTACAGTTCCGCGCGAGTAATGCGACCTATGCTACTTTAGTTACTTTGGGAGCCGCAACCCCTCCATATATCGATGGAACTCTCGCTGCAGGGGTAAAACAAGGTTATAATTTTGTGGCTACTCCAAACGCTGGTACTAACTTCATTGCTACTGCCGCACCCGTGACTTTAGCTCAGGCGCATACTTTCTATATTGACGAAGATGGCGTATTGTGCAGATCTGATGCTACAGGCACAGCTGCTCCAGGCGCTCATACAGACGCCGGCTGTCCTGCTGGTTTCACTGAAGTACAATAAGCACAGCTATTAACAACTAAAAAGACGGTGGAAATTTTTCACCGTCTTTTTTTGTTTTTTGTATAATTTATCTTGCCCGGTTATAAATTTTATGCTAATCTAATAGAGAATATTTTGCCAAGATTAGGAAAATACTTTCTAAGACAAAATTTATATATCGTGTTGGGGGGTTTAAATTTAGGATGATGAACAAGTGTGCTAAAAGTTTTGTCACTATAATGATAGTTACCGCGATAACCGCTCTTGTTTTAAGGGTGGTCATCAAGCAGATAATTAAGGTCACTATAACTCAGTATGAATCAGATGCTTCGGCAACCATAAAGTTGATTTCTGCTTCCCTGGAGAATTACGCTAAAGACAACCTTGGGGTTTATCCTGCCAAGCTCTCGGTTTTAACAAAAAATAAACCTTCATACCTTGATAAAGATTACACAGGGTTATCTCCCCTAAGAGGGTATAATTATGATTGCCCAAGGCTTGATTCATCTGGATACAGCTGTTCGGCTAGCCCGGTAAGCTGCGGATTAACCGGAAAAATGATCTATACGGTTATCACCGGCGGGTCTTTAATATCCGAAGAATGTTCTAAGAAAGAGTAGGATGAAGCGAGGCTTTACATTAGTGGAAATTATGATAGCGGTGGCTGTGTTGGTTGTTTTGCTCAGCCTGGCCCTGCCTAATCTTCTCCGTTCGCGCGTCACCGCCATGGAGGTGATTGCTTTGGCGAATACTAAGACAATAGCTAATGCTTGCCAGTTTTATCGTGGAAACCAGGGGACTTATCCCGATGTTTTATCCGATTTAAGTGCCGGCAATGTGCCTTATATCGATTCCCAACTGAGCAGCGGTAGCAAGCAAGGGTATGAGTTTATTTTTAACCGGACTAGCGTGAATAGTTTTACCCTTAATGCCAATCCTACTTCTGGTGAGTTGTTAGGTGGCAGGCATTTTTATGCCGACGAAAGCGGGGTCATCAGGGGAAGAGCAGACGGCCCCGCGGGCCCGGGAGACGAAATCATCCAATGATGAATCTTATATTTAAAATAATCAAAGATAAATTTTCAAAAGAAACTTATTCTTTCGGTTTGGATATCGGTACCTCCGTAATAAAATTCGTTAAATTAAAGTTTTCTAAAGATACGATAGAGCTGTGCGATTTTGAATTAGCGCAGACAGATATTAATCTTGACCAGGCCATAAAAAAGATTGCCGAATCCAGGAACGCCTACAGGGTGAACATCTCTGTTTCAGGGCCATCGACTATTATCAGGTATATCAGTTTCCCCAAGATGAACAGCGATGAGCTCAAGAAGTCCCTGCGTTTCGAGGCTCAAAAATATATTCCTTTTCCTATCAATGAGTTAAACCTGGACAGCTATATATTAAAGGATAATCTGCCCGACAATAAAATGCTTTTATTGCTGGCTGCGGTCAAGACCGAATTGATGAACCAGCGTATAAGATTGATAGATAGCTGCGGGCTGAAGATTTATGTGCTTGATATTGATTCAGTGGCACTGGTGAATGCTTTTAATTTTAATTACCCCCAGGAAAACGTGGAAAAACGCAAGACCATAGCCCTTCTGAATATCGGGGCCTCATTAAGTAACTTAAATGTTTTGGAAGGCGACATGCCCCGTTTAAGCAGGGATATACAGATTGCCGGGGTTAAGTTTACTCAAAAGCTGGTGGATGTGCTCGGCGTGGATTTTAAAGCGGCAGAGGATTTAAAGCTCAAGCCGGAAAGCGATAAAGCCGACAAAATAACAAAGGCTATCGAGTCGGTACTTACCGGCCTTGCCGCCGAGATAAGGACGTCGTTCGATTATTATGAAAGCCAGAGTTCTTCAACGGTTGATAAGATCTTTTTAAGCGGAGGGGGAAGCTTTTTCCCCGGCTTAAAAGATATGCTGGCCGGCCTTCTTGGGATAGAGGTGGAATATTGGGATCCTTTAAAAAAGATTATTATTCCTGAAAGCCTTGCTTCTGAGAAACTGAAAATTTTGGCTCCACAATTAACCGTGGCTGTAGGCTTAGCGTTGCGACAATAAAATGATAGAAATAAATCTACTTCCTCCGGAATTAAGAAGCAAGGCTAAAAGAGCCGAAACGGTAAAGCCCACCGGCAAACAACCGGTATATTTGTTTTATATTATTCCGGCGCTCTTAGCGCTTTTGGTATGCGTGCATGTCTATGTTGCGGTAACCGATGCAGTCAAGGGCCGGCAGCTAGCCTCGCTTGATAATAAGTGGCGAAGCCTGGAGCAGCGCAGGAAAGAAGTAACGGAATTCAAAAAAGAATTTGACGCGGCGACAAACAACATAAACACTATTCAGCAGTTAACCAGCCAGAGGATAAACTATGCCGAAAAATTGAATAAATTAAGCTTGTATTTACCGAAGGGGGTCTGGTTCGTGGATTTAGTGCTGGACCAGAAAAACATGGTTTTGAAAGGCTCTGTGGTATCCCTGCAAAAAGAAGAGTTTAATTTGATAAACGGATTTATAGATAGTTTAAAGAAAGACTATGGGTTTATTAAAGATTTTAATAGCCTGGAATTAAGCTCAATTCAGAGAAGGGTGATCGTGGCTTACGACATAGTAGATTTTATTTTAACCGGGACGCAGAAGGCAAAATGATAAATTTACAGGGCATTCAATTAGACAATAAAAAAATAATCCTGATAGTGCTGGCTTTCGCGGTCATTATCTACGTGGATTATTCTTATATTTTAAAATCGCAGTTGAACGGTAAAAACAGCAAGTCGGTAAAAATAACTAAGCTGAAAAAAGACTTAGCCACTCTCGATAAGGATTTTATTTTGATGCAGCAGAACCGCGGCAAGCAAATTGAGCTGCCGGAGGTTAAAAAGCTTATTCTTGAAAGCGAGATTCCGGGGTTGTTAAAATATATTTCTGGTTTAGCTAATAAGAACGGCATCAGGATCACGCAGATGTCCCCGTCTAAGGAATTAAAACCCAGTGATGCAAAGCCCTCTAAGAATGAAAAAGAACCGCAGGCACCAGCATTTATTCCGGTAAAAATCACGCTGGATTTGACTTGCACCTATCATCGGCTGGGAGCGTTTATTAATGAGCTGGAGAATTCCAAGGATTTTATAGCCGTGGAAGAGGTAAGGATTATCTCTGACCCGGCAAATAATTACCAGGAGAAAGTAAACCTGGTTTTAAAAACTTATGCCAAATAATAAAAAACAGTGTTTGTTTAAGGCGGTAGCCAGTTGTGGTATGTTTCTTTTTATCTTTGCCGCCTTTTCCTTTGCCGAAGAGCAGTTTACTTATAATGCTAAAGGAAAACGCGATCCTTTTGTTTCTTTGGTCACTCCCGACGGAAGATTCTTGAATTTAGACAAGGAAGAAGATATTTCCAAGGGGTTATCATTAGAAGGTATTATGTATGATAAACACGGCGTGTCTTATGCCGTAGCTAACTCAAAAGTCGTAAAAGTCGGAGATGAAGTGTCCGGCTACCAGGTCCTGAGGATAGAAAAAGATAAAGTGGTATTCATTAAGGATGGCCAGCCCACCGTAGTTGAATTAAAAAAGGAGGGATTTTGAAAAAATTAAATTTTTCCATAAAATTATTAGTTTTGGCAGCAGCTTTTTTGTGTTCTTGCGTGGCCATGGCCGCTCAGGAAGAAGCTAAGCAGGAAGCCTCTGCGAATAGCCAGCCTATTGCGCCAAAGCCGGAAAACGCTGTGCAGGATATCGAGCAGATACCTGACGTGCCGGAGAGCTTGAGCGTGTCTGAAAATGTTACCCTGGATTTTAAAGAGGCGGATATGCAGAATGTCCTGAAAATAATATCTTATAAATCCGGCGTGAATATTGTGACTACTCCGGATGTAATCGGGAATGTCACTATCAGGCTGGTAGATGTTCCGTGGGAAAGAGCATTAGATGTAGTGTTAAAAACATACGGTTTTGGCTACCAGAGGCAGGGTAATGTTATCCTGGTGACTAAATTAGATAACATGACCAAGATACAGGCGGAAGAGCCTTTGCAGACGGAAGTTTTTACGCTTAAGTTCCTGGATGCCCAGGATGCCCAAAAGATCTTGATTCCACTGCTTAGCCAGCGAGGCAAGATTTCTATACTATATACCAGAGGCCAAAAGGGATGGCAGTTTGGGACCTTTAAGATCGGGAGAGACACTACGGCAAGCTCAGCATTAACAAGAGAACAGGCAGAGCCGCCAAGGGCTGAAACAATTTCAATCGAAAAAACCGCTAGCGGAGATTTAGTTTCCCGGAAAGCGGAGTTTGAGTCTTCCATTAAATCTAAGATACTGGTAATAACCGATACGATTACATCACTGGACAGGATTCGGAATAACATTATTCCCGCGATAGATAAAAAGCCGAAACAGGTGTTGATTGAAACCAGGCTTATGGAAGTAAATGAAAACAAGCTTAGGGATATTGGCTTTGATTGGGGTTTAGGGACTATCGGCAACGCACAGACAAGTACAGTTACTACCGGCAGTATAGCCAAGGACGCGCTTGGTTTGAGTTCGGCAAAACTGGGCGCTCATTCATTAGGGTCTGAATTTAAGCCTTCTATTTTTTCAGCGCTTGAAGGCAGCACTGCTGTCCCCGGGGTAGAGCCGTACAATCTCGGAGCGGAAATCATATTCCAGAAAATAACCGGGACAAAGTTTGATCTTGTCATCCATGCCCTTGAAGAAGACGCCAATACCAACAACCTGTCATCGCCGAGGATATTGACTTTGGATAACCAGGAAGCTTCTATTCTGGTAGGTTATCATACGCCTATCCTTAGTTCCACTGTAACCGCAGGTACAGCTTCCACGGGGACAGGGGCAACCGTAACCCAGACCTTGGATTATTATCAGGAAATAGGTATCAGGCTTAATGTAGTTCCTCAGGTTAATGAAGAGGAGTATATTAATATGATTATACATCCCAGCATTACTTCATCAACCAGCTCTGTTGATGCTACTTCTGTTGCCAGCGGTGTTACTACTACCACCAGTTATCCTATTATCAGCGTGAGGGAAACCCAGACCCAGGTTTTGATAAGAAATGGCGATACAATCGTTATTGGAGGTTTGTTAAAGGATTCCATTGGCAAGGAAACTATAGGGATCCCGTTCTTAAGTAAGCTTCCAGGTCTGGGGGCATTATTCAGAAGAGATGTGTATGATACGGAAAAAGTAGACTTGCTTATTTTTATTACCGCCAGGATTATCAAAGATGGTGAGCTTACCCCGGAAGAGATTGCCAGGCTGCAAAAAGGTATGAGTATTTATTCCGATAATACCACGCTCAAAGGGGCAAAGAATAAAATGAAGAAGAGATAAATGAATTTTGAAAGAAATAGTTTTTTAACGTACAAGGTAAATTTCGTTTTTGCAAAAAAGGGCCAGATGAGGTATATATCGCATTTAGATTTAATGCGCTTATTTACCCGGGCATTCCGCAGGGCGGACTTGCCGATAAAAATGACCGAAGGCTTTAGCCCCCATCCTAAGCTAAGCATTAAAAGAGCTTTAAAATTAGGAGTGGAGAGCGAAAATGAAGAGGCCTCGATCGTCTTAAAAGAAGAGGTAGGCCCGGAAGATTTTAAAAACAGATTGCAGAAGCAATTACCAGAAGGGATTGAGATAAAAAATGTCCAAAGAAATTTTAATTAATGTTGAATCAGCGGAGAAGCGCGTAGCTGTCGTGTCTGACGGGCAGTTGAAGGAATTTTACATCGAGCGTTCGCAGGATAAGACCATCGTCGGTAATATCTACAAAGGCAGGATTGAGGCGGTTTTACCGTCTATCGGCGCGGCATTCGTAGATATCGGCCTGCCTAAGAAGGGTTTTCTTTATCTTTCAGAGATAGAATCGGTATTTGAGCCTTTAGAAAAAAAGGAAAGCCGGCCTAAAGAAGTTAAGAAGGGCCAGGAGGTTTTGGTCCAGGTGGTAAAAGAGTCTTTCGGCACAAAAGGCCCGCGTCTCTCCTGCGAGATAGGCATTGCCGGCAGGTATCTCGTACTTATGCCTCAGGATGCCCAGATAGGTGTCTCAAGAAGGATAGAGGATGAAGGAGAAAGAAGGCGCCTTAAGTCAGTCCTTTTAGAGCTGGGATTGCCTAAGGATGTTGGTTTTATCGTACGGACTGCTGCCGAGAGTAAAACAAAGCTTGAATTATCCAGGGACGCCAATTTTCTGCTTAAGCTCTGGAAAAGAATGGATAAGATAGTTGAAGCCAAAAAAGCGCCCAGCCTTATATATGAAGAATACGATTTGACATTAAGAGCAATACGCGATTCATTTACCGAAGACGTAACTAAACTAATCGTAGATTCTAAACCCGAGTATTACCGGCTGCTGCGTTTTATGAGGACATTCTTGAGTTATTTGGCCCGTAAGGTAGAATTATACAACGGAGACGATTTGTTCGAAGAGAAAGATATCGAAAGGCAGATTCATAAGGTTTTTGAAACCAAGATTTATTTGAAATCAAAGGCGTATATTATAATTGAGCCTACAGAGGGGCTTGTGGTTATTGATGTAAACAGCGGCGGGTTCAAGAGAAGATTAAACCAGGAAGAAACCGCCTTTAAGGTCAACTGTGAAGCAGCGGCTGAGGCGGCAAACCAGTTGATTTTACGCGATTTAGGCGGCATAATCGTCATAGACTTCATTGATATGGAAAAAGAATCGCATCGTAGGGAGGTTTTAAATGTATTAAAGAAGTCATTAAGCAACGATAAGGCAAAATACGATATTTTAGGTATTTCTAAATTCGGGGTAGTAGAGATGACCAGGGAACGTGTCCACAACACTGTGCATACGTTATCTTATCAGCCTTGTCCTTACTGCCAGGGCAAAGGGAAGGTGAGGTCGCCTATTACCATAGGAATTTTCGCGCTTAAAGAGTTAAGGAAATTCATAAAAGGGAAGTCGCTAAAACAGGTAAATCTCACCTTAAATCCGGCCGTAATTGATGAAATCTTGAAGGATAAGGGTAATTTGAGGTATCTTGAGGGAAAATACAAGACAAAGATTAATTTTATCTCTAATCCTGCCTTGCATATAGAGGACGTGCGAGTATCCTAATGCCTTTGCCAGCTTAGTTTCTCCCATACCACCCTGGCCTGCCAGAATACCAAGCCAGGGCAGGCTGCGAAAATCGCATAAAGTTACCACTAAAGTCGATTTTCTTGTTGACCCCGTACTTTTAGTGTTATATAATTATTACTCTATAATCAGTTTGAAAATCTATAAAAGGAGCGATAAAAATGTATGCAATAATTGAAGTTGGAGCAAAACAGTACAGTGTCAAAAAGGGTGATATTATTGAAGTTGAGAAGCTGGAAATTGAAGATGGTAAGGATATTGTCTTGGATAAGGTATTGATGGTTTCTAAGGATAAGGATCTTGAGGTAGGGCAGCCTTATTTAAAGAAGGCTCGTGTGGAAGCAGCGGTATTAAAGCAGATAAAAAGCAAAAAGGCAGTATCTTTTAAGTACCGCAGGCGTAAGTCTTCGCATTGGACAAAAGGGCACCGCCAGCAGCTCACCAGGTTAAAAATAAAAGAGATCGTTCTGGCTTAATGTTCATTGACAGCGCAAAGATATACGTTAAAGGGGGAAATGGCGGAAAAGGATGCCAGAGTTTTTACCGTGATAAATACCAGCGTTTTGGTATTCCCGACGGAGGTGATGGGGGCCGGGGAGCCGATATCATTATCAGGGCGGATAGAAACCTGCATACTTTATTAGATTTCCAGTATAACCGGCATTTTTACGGCGCGCACGGAGGCCACGGCTCAGGAAATAGTAAAAAAGGCAAGGAGGCGCCTTTTATAGTTATCCGGGTTCCGATGGGGACTGTGGTAAAAGATATAAAAACAGATTGCCTTCTAAGAGATTTAGATAAAGACCAGGATGAATTTATAGTAGCCCGGGGCGGAAAGGGTGGTTTAGGCAACCATTATCACAGGGAAGCTACTGTTGGCGATCCCGGAGAAGAAAAAGAGCTGCTTTTAGATTTAAAGCTTATCGCCGATGTCGGCATTATAGGGTTCCCTAATGCCGGAAAATCCACGCTCATCTCGAATATTTCAAACGCGCACCCAAAAGTCGCTGCTTATCCATTTACTACTAAGTCTCCGGTCTTGGGTGTGATAAGATCTCCGGATAAAACTTTTGTTATGGCTGACATACCCGGTCTTATCGAGGGATCTTCCTTGGGGAAAGGGTTAGGGGATAGATTCTTAAGGCATGTTGAGCGCACAAAAATTTTAATTCACCTGATTGATATGGCGGGTTTCGAAGGAAGAAAGCCCCTGGAAGACTACGCGGCTATAAACGAAGAGTTAAAAAAATACAGCAAAGAGGTTTATAAAAAAACCCAGATTATCGTTGCCAATAAAATGGACCTGGATGGGGCGGATAAGAACCTGAAGAAATTTAAAGAGTCAGTAAAGAAAAAGGTTTATACGATTTCGGCTTTAAAAAGTGAAGGGCTGGAGGAATTAATTGAAACAATCGCAAAAAAATTATAAAAGGATTGTAATAAAAATCGGCAGCAGTTTTCTCTGTTCCGATGGCGTGCACCCTGATTGCCTGGCTTTACGCGGGATTTCCGAGAAGATTGCTCAACTGGTCAAGGAGGGGATAGAAGTTGTAATAGTCTCTTCCGGAGCGATTGCCTTTGGGATGCATATTTTAGGCCTAAAAGAGCGTCCTAAAGAGTTGCACTATCTGCAGGCTTCTTCTGCCGTGGGCCAGAATGAATTAATGGATCATTACCGTAAATTATTCCGGGAAAAAAACATCATCAGTTCGCAAATCCTTTTGACCTGGGATGATTTTACCGATAAGAAACGTTACGTAAACACCAGGAATACCTTGCTTACTTTGTTAAGGTTAGGTTGTGTGCCTATTATCAATGAGAACGATACGGTCTCTACGGATGAGATTAAGTTCGGTGATAATGATCGCCTTTCGGCTTTGGTCGCCAGCCTGGTTTCT
>Ga0268276_1001910_pt1 | contig 18946 bp, 20 predicted proteins | sample saktaG_4_FD_190145 | JGI IMG/M metagenome (GOLD analysis project Ga0268276, IMG submission 190145) | Saline water microbial communities from Sakinaw Lake, British Columbia, Canada - sak_2010_1_5_45m | ecosystem: Environmental > Aquatic > Non-marine Saline and Alkaline > Saline ... | reverse complement strand
TGCAGGATAAACTCGATGAATTAAACCAGCAGAAACAACAGCAGCAACAAGAGCTTAAAGACCAACAGCAAAAACAGTCACAGGATCAGCAGAACCAACAGCAAAAACAGTCACAGGATCAGCAGAAACAACAAGCAGATAAAAAAGAACTTGATAGTGATAGTCCGCTGGATTATACTAAGGATGAACAAGCCCAAACTCAAGAAGATTCAGCAAAACAGGATAGAATGACAAAAGAAGAGGCAGAGCGTTTGCTTGATGCATACAGGCGTAAAGAGAGAGGCATGCCGAGTAATATTGAATCAAAGCGCAAAACCAAAGAACCGTCCTATAAAGATTGGTGATTTCATATATGATTAGCAAATTTAAAAAATTTATTTTATTGATTTTATTAATAGCAATCACATTGCCTGTTTTAGCTCAGCAGAAAGATATAGAGATTACATTGGATAATACTGAAATCTCTTTGGGCGCGAGCATAAGGATGGATATGGTATTTGATGATGCAGAAGATATGCCTGAGCCAACAATGCCCGAGATAAAGGGGCTTAAAATATCCTATCTGCGGTCAACAGATATGATATCCAGGCTGGACGGAAAAATAAGACGCGGCAGGAGGCATACATATTTGATAATGCCTGAAACTACAGGTGTTTTCACAATAGGCCCTTTTGACTTTGTCTATAATGGCACTGAATATGTGTCAAAAAAAATAGGTATTCGTATAACTAGCGGTTTATCGAGGCCTACAGAATTAAAACCAGAGACAGCAAGCGAAGAAGAATTCAGGGCCAAGGAAAACGCTTTTTTTATCATGGTTTCGGATAAAGACAGGGTGTATGTCAATGAACCATTCCAGATAGCAGCAGCGCTTTATTATAAGGATATACAAGTTACTGATATAGAATATCCTGCTTTAGATCATGAAGGTCTTTCAATCGATGAATTTAAGTCTCCGCAAGCATCACGTAAACAAATAAAAGGTTATGACTATCGTATAATAACGTTTAAAAATACTGCCTTTGCAATAAGGCCCGGAGATTTAAAACTTGGACCTGCTAAGATATCATGCAGTATGTATGCAGCAGATGCGTCAAGATCAACAGGCCTCGCGGCTGGTAGCTCGCAAAAAAAGGCTTCTCTCAGGCTTGAATCAACGCCCAGAAACATAACAGTATTGCCCCTGCCTCAAGGGGGCAAGCCAGAGAGCTTTAAGGGAGCTGTAGGAAATTTTCAGTTAAGCCTTGATGTCAAGCCTGAAGGCTACATAAAGACAGGCGAGGCTATAACCCTTATAATGGGTGTTTCAGGCAATGGAAACTTTAATATGGTGTCAGCCCCGGTTATAAAAGAAAATCAGGCTTTTATATTTTATAATCCAAGTATTGAAAGTGAAACGGATTCATACAAAAGTTTTAAGCAGATTATTATGCCAAAGGAAAATTTTATAAAAGAGATTCCGGAGATAGAGTTCAGTTTTTTTGACCCGATAAAAGAAAAATACATAATACTTAAAAAGGGCCCCATTGCTATACAGGTTTTTGAGACAGAGGCGAGACAGGCCTCAACCATAATAGAGGCACGTGATAAAACAATTCCAGAGAAGATCGAACAGGAGCCTATAGGAGAAGGGATTATATATATAAAGGAAACAGCCGGGAAACTCAAAGGGAAAGGCTTGCGTCTATATAAGGATAAGACATATCTATTATTACATTTAATGCCTGTATTTTTATACATATCAATTGCATTGTTATATAAAAGGCACAAAAGGTTTAAGGAAGACATACGTTATGCGCGTGCAAAAAAAGCGCAGAGGCAGGCAAGGATAGGTTTAAAACATGCGTATTCTATATTAAGCTCAGGTGGCGTTGAAAAATTTTATAGTTATATATTTGAGTGTATACAGGAATATTTTGGCAACAAATTTAATTTACCTCATGCTGGTATCACATCAGACGTTACGGAAAGAGTCCTAAAATCCAGAAATGCGGACCCTTCTGTTATATTGCAGGTAAAGAAATTTTTCGATAATTGTTATCTGGTAAGATTTACGCCATATGGGTACGAGAAAAAAGATATGCTTGATACACTGGAAATGGCGAAGATGATTATTGAGTATTGCAGAAAAATATAGGAGAGAAGGCAAGTGAAATTTTGTATAATGTTAGTTATAATTATGGTTTCAATATCTATATTTTCCGTGCATTATGCCCTATCAGAAGATATCGGATATGACCCATATCTGAAATTCAACGAAGCATCTTTATTATATTCAGAATCTCGATTTGAAGAGGCCCTTAAGTTATACGAAGACATATCAGGGCGCGGCTATGAGAGCGCAGCCCTGTATTATAATCTTGGTAATACATATCTTAAGCTGGGGGTTTTGGGCAAGGCTATACTCTATTATGAACGCGCGTTAAGGCTTGCACCTTATGATAGCGATCTTAAATCTAATATAAGATATGCTAATTCCCTGAAACAGCAACCTGCTGCCATGGAGAATGCTTCTTTATGGATAAACCGCAGAATAGACGCTGTGTTTGCAATTTTCACAGTCGATGGCCTTACAAAGCTGCTTTCCGTCGTGTGTGGTTTAGTGTTCTTATTTCTTGTAATTGCTGTTTTCAAGGAAGGTTTCGCCCATTTTACGCGCAGAGCGGTAATTACACTTGCAGTTGTCTTCATGGTTGCCGTTACAACCCTATCATTTAAAATATATCAGATTGAGTACATGCGGTCGGCTATCGTATTAGATAATATAGTGGATGCGAGATACGAGCCTCTTGCCGAGGCGCCAGTACATTTTAAGCTGTATGAAGGCGCTAGGATTATTGTTTTAAAGACAAGAGGAGAATGGTCGCAAATTAAAAGAGCGGATAATAAGATTGGCTGGATACAATCAAGCTCTTATGGTATAATAGACATAAATTAGAGGATGAAATATGATTACAGAAACGCAAATGATAATAAGACTGATGTTGGCCGCATTTTTAGGAGGCGCTGTTGGTATAGAAAGAGAAATCAACTCTAAGGCCGCGGGTTTTCGCACGCATATACTTGTGTGCATAGGTTCCTGTCTTATAATGCTGACTTCAATGCACATGTTTGATATATATAGAGGCGTTACCAGTGTAGACCCCGGAAGAATAGCCGCGCAGGTTGTAAGCGGTATAGGTTTTCTTGGAGCAGGTACAATTATCAGGTCACGTGCTTCTGTTTTTGGGCTTACAACAGCAGCAAGCTTGTGGTCTGTAGCTGGGATTGGTTTGGCTGTGGGATCAGGACTTTTTATTGTTTCAATATTCACTACCGTATTAATAGTCGGAAGCCTTTTGGTTTTAAGCAGGGTGCAGGATAGAATAAGCCATAAAAAACAGTGAGGTATTAAGAATTAAACTCTTTAAAACAGGTGGGAAAACAGGAGGTGTATATGCACGGCATCAGGAGAACAAAGAACACCATAGAAGACACTGAAAAGATTTTAGATGTAAATGCTACAATGCAGGGGACCATGATTTTCAAGGATCCTGTAAACTTAAGGATTAATGGCGAGTTTGAGGGAAAGCTTGAAACAAAGGGTACCCTTACCATAGGGGCAAATGCGCAGGTTAAGGCTGATATTGATGGTGAGGATGTCACAATAGCAGGTAAAGTGACCGGTAATATAACAGCAACTATAAGGCTTAATATTATCCCTCCCGCATACATTATCGGAGATGTGTCAGCGCCCGTGCTTGGCGTATCAGAAGGCGCTATCTTAAATGGAAGATGCAGTATGGCCGCAGTATCGGAGCACACCACTACATCGGGTAAATCAAGGGCAATGGCATTAGATGAAGTAGCACGGTACCTGGAAGTTGATGTGTCGCTTGTTGAAGAATGGGCTTCTCAGAAGAAGATACCTGCTATAAGAGAAAATAATGCATGGAGATTTCATAAGCAGGATATTGACAGCTGGTTAGCGAAAGAAAAAGTTGGAAGATGACGGCTGTAGTATATTAAATATGGGTGTCCGTGCCTTTACCGAAACAGCGATTTGGCTTTTTTTGCCTTAATTTTAGATAATATGCAAAAATACCATCGCTGTGCAGGTAAAGGCACGGGCACCATTTAGCCTAAAGGAATAAAGGTGTCTGATAAATTATTAACTCTTAAAGAGGCAGCCGAGTGCCTGCATCTTACGGAAAAGCAGGTGCGTAGGCTTGTAAGTGAGGGCAAGATCCCCGCATATCAAATAGGGGGTATGTATTTAAGATTTAAGGAAGAGAATATATTCTCATTACGCGCTAAATTTGGCGGCAAGCTAATGAATGAGAATATCAAAACACACGATAGTATATCTGGCATTAAGAATCCGCTTGTATCCGGCGTAAGAGATTTTTTATATTTTAATGATTTTTATATTATCGCGGCGGTATTGATAATATTTCTTATTTATATCATTCTGAAGGTTATTCGCTAAATGAAAGCTTTTATCATATTCATATACGTTGTAGTACTGGTAATTGTATCAGAATATTCTGTCACAGCAGATACAGTGTATCTTAATGACGGAGGTGAGATCAAGGGTATTGTGGTTGAAAATTATCATAATCATATTGTGCTGAGTACTTTTGAAGGGGAAAAAGAAATAGATAAGCCCTCTATAAAAGATATACTATATGACAAAAGGGAGCAAAACCTGCTAAAGCTTGGTGATTATCATCAGGAGAAAGGGAATTTCGCAAAGGCATATTCATATTATAAAAAGGCGTATGATATTAGCCCGGACAATAAAGAGGCAAGGGATAAATTTATATTTATCCGGTCCGCTTTCTTAAGAAATCCTGAAAGGCAATTCAAGTCGGATATGGCGAGAAAACAGGCCCTGTTTAAAGAATCAGGAAAGGTATATAGCCCCCAGATAAAAAAACAAAATAATACTCCCGAGGCCATGCTAGGAGAAAAAATCGGCATAGTTCTTTATGAGGATGACTATATGCCAAAAGTAGCAAGCGTCATACCATTATCCTCCGCGTCACAGAGCGGAATAAAAGAAGGTGATATAATATTTTCGATATGGGGAAAGATGGCAGGATATCTTGAACTTGATTTAGTGATTGATATGATAATCAATAGTTCGTCCCCTGAAATAGCGTTAACAGTTAAGCGCAGGATACCGATATCCAGGCTTAAGGGTTCAGTTCAAGACTTAAGCGATTTCGGTATATCTCTCGATATAATAGAAGAGGGGCTTGTTGTAAAGGCAGTAAGGCGCGGTTCCGATTCAGCTAAAAGCGGCCTGCTTGAAGGGGATATAATAACGGATATTAATGGAGCCTCTACCCGTTATATGCCGCTTAACACTGCTGTACTTAAAATTGAAGAAAATTTTTTGTCAGACAAACCGCAGCTTGATATATTACGTGATATATCTCTGTGGAGAAAGGATAGCTGAGGAGATGACTCCTGTTCAGAGAAAGACGTATCTTGTAAAAAGGGCTTTTCAGCTGCGTTATGTTTTTATCGTATTGTCATTCATCCTGTTAACAGCGGTGATATCCGGCATAACGACATATTTGGCCTTATTCCCGTTTCTTTCTGAAAAATTGGCAAATGTATATCCACAAGGAAGGCTTATTGTTCTGCTTAGAGACGCTAATGCCAAGGCTCTTTTATCGACATTGATAATACTTCCATTTGCTGTATGGCTTAGCATAATGCTATCACATCGTATAGCAGGGCCATGGTATAGGCTGGAGATGAGTTTAAAAAAGCTGGCTGATGGGGATTTAAGTCATGACATATCTTTAAGAAAGAATGATGAGCTGCAAAGCCTTGCCTTATCATTAAATATAGTTATGCAGAATTTAAGAGAAGTGGCAAATGATAACATGAAGTACGCAAGCGGTATAGACGAATCTATCAGAGCGATTGAGCAGGAACTCAATAAAGAGCCCGCAGATATTATGAAGATACGGCTTATGATCAATAAGATACAGGACATTATAAACGATTTGAAAGAATCTTTAAGAAGGCATAAGCTGAGTTGATCTTCCTATCATATATTCTTGACAACTTAGGACAATTTGTGTATATTATATGCAGATGAAAACCGCCGAATATAAATATCCCATATTAATATTACTATTAATTATTATATATAGCATAGTGCCATTATACTCAAGCGATGCTTATGCTTCATCGTTTAGAAGAGATTCTGCCAGCGGGCATATGGAGTTGTCAAATACAGGGCAAGGCCAGACTACCACGTATGTTTCATCTCAGGAGGATTCAATCAGGGAGTTTGCTAAAATAGCAGATACAAAGCAAAGACAGGCTCAGGAAAAAAACGCGATTATAAATAGGCATTATAATAAAGGCAGGTCATATTATGCATCAAAGCAGTATAGCCAGGCAAAGGCCTGCTTTGAGCAGATACTTGAGATAGAGCCCTCATATGAACCTGCAAAGCTTTTCTTGCAGTCAGTTGTTATACAAGAGGGGATAATTCAATCGCGCAAGAGAATAGAAGTTATAAAAATGCAGCTTGCTGATATTATGTCTGAATACGACAGGCGTGTTCAGCGTACAGACAGCCTGGCTGTTAAATACTTTCTTGAGTTAGCGCAAAAAGAATGCCAGATAGGCAACTTTCAGGCCGCTGAGAACTATTATAACCTTTGCTACAAAATACACCCCTACGCGAAAGAACGTATAGAGTGGTTTGTAAAGGCTACTCATGATCTTATGCTTTTATATAATAAGCTTGATGAAGAAAATACAGGAATGGAGGAACTCGCAGCTTCTCTTAGGTAGTTTTTAGTTTGAAAAACTCTTTCCTTTTCTATGATTACCCTTTTAGCCCTTTCCGAAAGTTTAACCCGTGATATATTAGACGGAATTGTATTATAAATATGAACAGACAAAGGCTTTTTCTGATTGACGGTAATTCTTTCTGCTATAGGGCCTTTTATGCTATAAGAGAGCTTGCCAATTCTAAGGGTTTTCCCACAAATGCTGTGTATGGGTTCATTGCCATGCTTAAGAAGCTGATGGAATCAGAAAAACCCGATCTCTTAGCCATTACCTTTGACCTTAAGGGGCCTACATTCAGACACAAGAAGTTTGAAGATTATAAATTGCATAGAAAGCCCATGCCTGATGCGCTTGCAGCACAGATCCCAGTTATTAAAGATATAGTCAAAGCGTATAATATCCCTATATATGAAAAACAGGGTTTTGAAGCAGACGACATAATAGGAACTATATCATTGCTTGCTGATAAAAAAGGGATTGCAACTTTTATAGTTACAGGGGATAAAGACGCGCTTCAACTTGTCTCAAAAACGACAAAAGTGTATTCAACGCATAAGGAAGGCCTTGTCTGTGATGAGGAGAGTGTGCAAACCCGTTTTGGGGTAGGGCCTGGACAGATTATAGATATAATGGCCTTGATGGGTGATACGAGTGATAATATACCAGGCGTTCCGGGTATTGGGGAGAAAACAGCGATCGAGCTTATATCGGAATTTAAAAGCCTTGATAACCTTATTAAAAACATAGATAGTATAAAAAGCCAATCGAAAAAAAATATGATAAAGCAGAATATAGATAAGGCCTATTTAAGCCGTGAGCTCGCTACGATAGACAGGGCAGTTGATATAGATATTGATTTCAACGACATGCGTATCAAGGAGCCTGACAGAGACTCTCTTCTTAAACTTTTTAAGGAGCTTGAGTTTCGCAAGTTTGTAGAAGAAATAGCTCCTAAGCACATACCCGAAGGTTCTTATAAGGTGGTATCTTCAAAACGGGAATTAGACACTCTTGTAGCAGCTTTAAAGGAAAACAGGCAATGGGCCTTTGATTTTGAGACTACATCGACAGATCCCATGGATTGTGATATCGTAGGAGTTTCATTTAGTTGGAAGGGTAATGCGGCAGAATATATAAGCTTTGTTAGCGCGCCAGGCGCGTTTTCAGAGAAGGATTATATATTAAAAAATCTGAAAATAGTATTTGAAGATCCGTCTCTAGAAAAGATAGGGCAGAACATAAAATACGAAAAACTCCTGCTGCGCAACTTAGGCATAGAGCTAGCTGGCATATGTTTTGATACAATGGTGGCATCATATCTCTTAAATCCATCTAAGCCCAATCACAACCTATCTGATATATCAATGGAATATCTTGGTCTAACCATGACGGAAATAAGTGAACTTATAGGAAAGGGTAAATCAAAGATCTCTATGGCTGATGTCCCGTTGGATGATATAGCCAGATACTGTTGCCAGGATTCTGATATCACATTCAGGTTGAAAGAGATATTGTCTGAAAAATTAAAAGAAAAGACCCTGGATAAGCTTTTTGAGGATATAGAATTGCCCCTTATAAACGTGCTTTCGGATATGGAATTTTACGGCGTTAAGATTGATACGGATTATTTAAAAGATATGTCCATAGTTATGCAGAAAAGGCTTGGCCATCTAACGCAGCATATATACAAAGAAGCAGGGTGTGAATTTAATATAAATTCCCCGAAGCAGCTTGCAAGCGTTCTTTTCGAAAAACTGAAACTGCCAGTTGTAAAAAGGACAAAGACGGGCCTTTCCACTGATGTCGATGTGCTCTCAGCGCTTTCTGTTAAACATGATCTCCCTAAGATTATATTAGAATACAGGGAACTTTCCAAGCTTACGTCCACGTATGTTGATTCTCTACCTGAGATTATAAACAAAAAGACACGGAAACTGCACACATCATTTAACCAGACAGTAACAGCTACAGGACGCTTAAGCTCATCAAGCCCGAACTTGCAGAACATACCCATAAAGACAGATATAGGCAGGAAGATAAGAGGTGCTTTTGTGCCATCTTTTAAAGATGGCTTTATATTATCAGCCGATTATTCTCAGGTAGAGCTGCGTATATTAGCGCATCTATCAGAGGACCAGACATTGATAGACGCATTTACAAATGATATGGATATCCACAGATATACCGCTTCATTGATATTTGATTGTAGCGAGGAGGACGTAGATGATAACATGCGTAACCAGGCAAAGACAGTAAACTTCGGCATAATATACGGCATGAGCCCATATGGCCTCTCAAAGGAGCTTGGCATCAGTCCTGATACAGCAAAAGGTTTTATAGATGCCTATTTTTTAAGATACCCGGGTGTGTATGAATACATGCAAAGAGAGATCGAGTTTGCAAGAGAAAATGGTTATGTGCTTACCATGTTTAACCGAAGGCGGTATATACCTGAAATAAACTCCCAGAATCAGAATGTAAGGCAGTTTGCAGAACGTACCGCTATAAATACCCCTATACAGGGCACTGCCGCTGATATGATAAAGATAGCCATGATAGATATATCTAAGAAGATTAAAACTCAAAATCTGAAAGCCAAGATGATATTACAGGTGCATGATGAGCTTGTTTTTGATATACCAAAAGATGAACTTGAAGCTTTAAGCAGTGTTGTAAAAAGAGGCATGGAAGAGGTAGTGACTCTCAAAGTGCCTGTTAAGGTAAACATCTCAAGTGGTAATAATTGGATGGAGGCATGATATAGTTCATTGTTCATTGTTCATTGTTCGTTGTTCATAGTTCATAGTTCATTGTTCAGAATGACAAACGTTTTAACTTTTTAACTAAATTATATGAAGATATTATTTTTATCAAGTGAAGTAGTTCCGTTTGCAAAGACAGGCGGATTGGCAGATGTTGCTGGAGCATTGCCCGTTGCTTTGGAACATTTAGGCCATGAGGTGCGTATAATACTTCCAAAATATAAAGAAGTAAAACAAGAGTCTGATACAGCTTTGATCGGAAAGAATATAAAAGTGCACCTGATCATAAATGATGCTCATTATCATCGTGAAGGTATATATGTCAACGAGAATGGCGAAGACCATATTGATAACCTGGAACGTTTCACCTATTACTGCAAGGAGTCATTAGAGCTTGTCAAAAGAGAAGGCTTTAAGCCAGATATTATACATTGCAATGACTGGCAGACAGGGCTTGTGCCTGTATACTTAAAGACCATCTATAAGGATGATAAGTTTTTTAAGGATACAAAGACAGTATTTACCATACATAATCTTGCCTACACAGGAAGCTTTAACCATGATGAATGGGAGAAGACAGGATTAGATAAGAGCCTGTTGAGCATAGATGGCCTGGAGTATTATGGAAGGTTCAGCCTTTTAAAAGGCGGGTTGGTATTTTCAGATGTGATCACAGCGGTAAGCCCTACATATGCAAAAGAGATACAGACAAAAGAATATGGTTGCGGCATGGAAGGTATATTAAAGAATAGAAGCAGATCTCTCTATGGCGTATTAAATGGTATAGATTATGGACTCTGGGATCCTTTAACTGATAAGGCACTGTATAAGAATTACTCATGTGAGAATATTGAAGATAAATATATAAACAAAGAGATGCTATTAAAAGAACTTAACCTAAAGACAGGCATAGACGCGCCTCTTATTGGAACCGTAGGAAGGCTTGCAGAGCAGAAGGGTTATGATATATTAGCGCAGATAGTCAGTAAACTCTGTGATATGAATGTAGGTTTTGTACTGCTCGGAACAGGTGAGAAGCGCTATCAGGAGATATTTAAAAAAGTCGCGAAGAAACATCCGGATAATACATCTGTAAACCTTACCTTTGACGCGGTGTTGGCACAAAGGATATATGCGGCAAGCGATATATTCCTTATGCCATCAAGATATGAGCCTTGTGGATTGGGCCAACTTATCAGTTTTAAATATTCAACAGTCCCTGTTGCAAGGAAGACAGGAGGGCTCGCTGATACAGTTTTTGAGTATAATTCTCAAACAGAAGAGGGTAATGGGTTTTTGTTTACGGATTGCGTTCCAGAGCACCTGCTTGATGCAACCATCAGGGCAATATCCGTTTATAATGATAAGCAGAAATGGCTCAGGCTTATTCAAAAGATAGCCCAGTATGATTTTTCCTGGGATGAGTCTGCTCGTGAATATAGCAAACTTTATGATAAGGTTACTAGATGCTAGATGCTAGATACAATGAACAATGAACAATGAACAATGAACAATGAACAATGAACAATGAACAATGAACAATGAACAATGAACAATGAACAATGAACAATGAACTAAATACAAGGTAAAAATGATAATAGGAGTAACAGGAGGCCTGGCAACAGGCACATCAACAGCAGCGAAATACATAGCCCCTTATTTAAAAGCAGGTATTATATCTGCTGATGAAATCGCGCATAGTAAGCTTAAAAAGGATAAATCTTTTATAAAAAAACTCGTCTTATGTTTCGGAAGAGGTGTTATAGGGAAACAAGGCTCTATTGATAGAAAACTATTGGCAGAGAAGGCCTTTTCGAAAAAAGCAAACTATAGCAAGCTATGTCAAATATCATACCCTGTTATAATAGCTGATATAAGTAACAGGATAAAAAAGTTTCAAGAGCAAGGCCCCAAAAACATAGTTATAGATGGTCCTATGCTTATAGAGTCAGGTTTTTACAAGAAGTGCGATATTATTATTGTTGTTACAGCTTCCCTATCTTTGCAGGTCCAGAGGTCTGCGGAGAAAAGGATAGGACCAAAAGACGCGTTATCCCGCATAAGTTTTCAGATGCCGCTTCATAAAAAAGTCAATTATGCGGATTATATTATAGATAACAGCGGAAATTTAGGAAAATTGCGTGCCCGCTGCAGGGAAATCGGTAGAAACATTAAAAACAAAAAATAGGGAGAGTGTAAAATGGCTATAGACGCGGCAGAACTTAAAAAAATGAAGGTTTCGGAGCTTAATAAGATCGCAAGTGAGCTTAAGATGAATGACGTAAGCGGGATAAAGAAGCAAGACCTTATATTCAGGATACTCCAGTCTCAAACACGAAATGAAGGCGTAATGAACGGTGGAGGGGTTTTGGAGGTCCTACCTGATGGTTTTGGATTTTTAAGATCACCCAACTATAATTATCTGCCATGTCCTGATGATATATATGTATCACCCAGCCAGATAAGAAAGTTTGATTTAAGGACAGGTGATACAGTGCATGGCCAGATACGTTCGCCCAAAGAAGGGGAACGTTACTTTGCCCTTCTTAAGGTTGAACAGGTTAATTTCACTGATCCTGAAAAAGCGAAAGATAAGATACTTTTTGAAAACCTTACCCCTCTTTATCCAACTGAAAGATTCCTGCTGGAACACGATCCGAAGGAGATTTCTACAAGGGTAATGGATTTATTGACCCCCATTGGTAAAGGGCAGCGCGGTATGATAGTTGCCCCGCCATATAGCGGCAAGACCATAATACTCCAAAAGATAGCCAATGCTGTTACTAAGAATGCCCCTGATACCATACTCATAGTTCTTTTGATAGATGAGAGGCCTGAAGAGGTAACCGATATGGAGCGTTCTGTAAAGGGTGAAGTTATAAGCTCCACATTTGATGAGCCGGCAGAGAGGCATGTCCAGGTCGCGGAGATGGTTCTTGAAAAGGCAAAAAGGCTTGTTGAGCATAAAAAAGATGTTCTTATTCTCCTTGACAGCATAACCCGATTAGCCCGCGCTTATAATACAGTTGTACCCCACAGCGGTAAGATACTTTCAGGAGGCGTTGATTCAAATGCCTTGCATAAGCCCAAGAGGTTTCTTGGGGCCGCAAGAAATATAGAAGAGGGGGGATCACTTACTATTATAGCAACCGCGCTAGTTGATACAGGAAGTAGGATGGATGAAGTCATATTCGAAGAATTTAAAGGAACAGGAAATATGGAGCTTCAGCTGGACAGAAACCTGTTCCAGAAAAGGATTTATCCGGCTATTGATATAAAACGCTCCAATACAAGAAAAGAAGACTTGCTTTTGGACCCAGAAGAACTGAAACGCGTGTGGATACTCAGAAAAATATTAAATGAATTGCCTTCCGATGAGTCTATGCAGCTTCTTATAGAAAAATTGTCTAAGGCGAAGACAAACGCGGAATTCCTAATGGGAATGAACTACTAAACACTAAAACAGGAGGAAACAGGAAATGAAAGAGAAGATACATCCAGACTACAAGGAAACAACAATAACATGTGCCTGCGGTGAGGTTATACATACCCGCTGCACAAAGCCCAATATAAAGGTTGAAATTTGTTCTAAATGTCACCCCTTCTTTACGGGTAAGCAGAAACTTATTGACTCTGCCGGTCGTGTTGAGAAGTTTATGAAGAAGTACGGGAAAAAATGATAGAAGGATTGCAAAAAAAGAAAAAACGCTCAGAGGACCTCAAGGCCCTATTGTCTGATGAGACTGTCTTGCAAGACAGAGCTCTATATCAGAAGTATGCTAAAGAACTGGCATCTATGTCTGATATGCTTGAGAAATATGATACATATATGTTATATGAAAAAGAGAAGGCCAGCCTGCATACTATGCTTGATAATAAGCATGAGTCTGATTTTATAGAACTAGCTCGGTCGGAAATCAAGGAGATTGAAGTTAAACAGGAAAAAATTAAATCTGAACTTGAGAATATACTAATTGAGGATGACCCTGACGCGTCCCGCAATATAATAATGGAGATAAGAGCGGGGACAGGGGGTCTTGAGGCGTCTCTATTTGCCGCCGATCTTTTCAGGATGTACGCTAAATACGCGCAGGATAACGGATGGAAGGTTGATGTTATGAACACATCACCTTCTGATGCAGGAGGCGTAAAAGAGATAATATTTTCGATAGAAGGGCATAATATTTTTAAAAAACTGAAATATGAAAGCGGTACTCATAGGGTTCAGCGCGTCCCCTCTACCGAAGCGCAAGGCAGGATCCATACATCCGCTGTTACAGTTGTTGTGCTGCCTGAAGCTGAGGAAGTTGATTTCAAGATAGACGCTAAAGATATACGCGTTGATGTTTATCGTTCAAGTGGATGCGGAGGCCAAAGCGTTAATACTACAGACTCTGCCGTTAGGATAACGCATGTCCCTACAGATGTAATTGTAACATGTCAGGATGAGCGCTCGCAGCTTAAAAATAAGGTCAAGGCCATGAAGATACTGCGATCGCGTCTTTTTGAAAAATACAGGCAGGACCAGGCAGATAAGATTACGCAACAAAGGAGAAGCCAGGTTGGTTCAGGAGATAGAAGCCAGAAGATAAGGACATATAATTTTCCTGACAGGCGCGTTACTGACCACAGGATAGGCCTTACCCTCCACAGATTAGAGGCGATATTGCAGGGCGATTTAAATGAAATAATAAACGCGCTTATTGACGCTGATAGGAAGAAAAAACTTGAGAATTTATAGCTCTGGTACAAACAAAATGCTTAACAAGACGATAACAGTTTCGCAGGTCGCTTCGCGTTTAGGTGTTTCCGGGATATCTTCACCGGTAATAAATGCTGAGATTATGCTGAGTCACTTATTGGGTTTAAGGGCTGTTGACTTGTATACAAACAAGATAAGCATCAGCCTGGAAGATTCTGAATTGCTTGAACAGATGATAACGCGCCGTATAAATGGGGAGCCGCTGCAATATATCACAGGCAAAACTAATTTTTACGGTAATGATATTGTCGTAAGAGAGGGAGTGTTTATCCCAAGGCCGGAGACGGAGATACTGGTCGATACCGTTATCGCATATGTGAAAACGAATGAATCCCTGATACTAGATGTTTGCACAGGAAGCGGTAATATTGCTATATCATTGACAAAGTCATTAACCCATTGTAAAATAATAGGTTCTGATATTTCAGAAACAGCGCTTAAGGTGGCCGAAGAAAACGCAAGGCTCAACAGAGTTTTTGACAGGATTACATTTATCAAGGCAGACCTTTTGTCTGTCCCGGGTGTATACAGAAAGGCCTTTGATATAATAGTATGTAACCCCCCTTATGTGCGTTGTAGTGATACAGAAAATTTTTCAAATGAGCTAAGGCGCGAGCCGATTAAAGCCTTTTATGGCGGCACGGACGGTATGGATTTTTACAAGCGCATAGCGGAAGATGCCCCTGGGTTTCTAAAAGATAATGGCCTTATTGCCCTTGAGATACCGGACAATAGCAGGCTGGAAGTGGAAGATATCATCATGGGCTCAGAGAACTTTTCTGATACAAGATTTTTTAATGATTTAAACAATATTGAAAGAGTGGTAACTGCCCGATTGAAAGGCTGAGCATGGACAAACTTATAATAGAAGGCCCAACCAGGTTATCAGGAGAAGTAAGAATAGCCGGCTCCAAAAACGCGGCATTGCCTATAATGGCTGCCTGCATTCTTGCTGACGAGAAGTCTCTTATAAAAGGTGTCCCTGAATTAAGCGATGTATTTACAATGTGTAAAATACTGCGCGCTTTAGGAGTAAAGACAAGTTTCTCAGATGGCAATCTTGAAATAGACCCCGCGGGGTATAAAGGCAATACGGCATCTTACAGCTATGTTAGTACTATGCGTGCCTCAATATGTATTCTTGGCCCTCTTCTCGCGAAGCAGAAATACGCGAAGGTATCGCTCCCAGGAGGCTGTATAATAGGGCCCCGACCCATAAATATACACAGAAAAGGATTAGTTGCTCTTGGGGCAGATATAACAATAGAGCATGGTTATGTGATAGCGAAAACAAAGGGGTTAAAAGGAAATTCTGTATACTTGGGCGGGCCTTTTGGTTCATCAGTTTTAGCTACAGCTAATGTGATGATGGCAGCAACCCTGGCTAAAGGAAAGACCATAATTGAATATGCCGCTTGTGAACCGGAGATTGTGGATTTAGCAGATTTTCTTATAAAGATGGGCGCTAAGATAAGAGGGCACAGGACGCACACGATAGAGATAGAAGGCGTTAAATCCTTGCATGGAGCAACGCATAATGTTATACCGGATAGAATAGAGGCAGGTACATACATGATAGCCTCATGCGCGACAAAAGGGGATATCACTATAAGGGGCGCTGAAGCAGAACATCTAAGGGCATTAATAGACAAGCTTTCCGAGGCTGGTGCTACTATTACTATAAAGGCTAATGGTGATATAAGGGTAAGGGCATCGCGCAGGCTTAAAACAATAGATGTAACTACCTTGTCTTATCCTGGTTTTCCTACGGATTTACAGGCACAGATAATGGCGCTTATGTCAGTTGCGAAAGGCATAGCAATAATAACTGAAAAAATATATCCCGAGCGCTTCATACATGTAGGAGAGCTTAACAGGATGGGCGCAAACATAACACTTGAGGGGGAAAGCGCTATTATACATGGTGTAAATTCTTTAAGCGGAGCCGAGGTTATGGCATCTGATCTAAGGGCATCAGCAGCCTTGGTGATAGGCGGGATGGTAGCTAAGGGTAAAACAACCATTTCAAGGATATATCACCTTGACAGGGGTTATAAGGATATGGAGAAAAAACTCTCAGTATTGGGCGCCAGGATAGAAAGAATGAAAACATAGTTGTAAACCTAACCGTAAAACAAGGAGTGATACAATGGCAGTTACAATAAGGCTTAAAAAGATGGGATCAAAAGGTAAACCGCACTTCAAGATCATAGTTTGCGATCAGCACAAAGGTAGAAACGCAAAGGCGATAGAAGAGCTTGGCCTTTATGATCCGTCAAAAAACCCTGCTTTTATAAAGATTGACAGGGAAAGAGCCTCTTACTGGGTTGGTGTAGGAGCGCAAATGACAGATACCGTAAAGAGCATAATAAAGAACGCGTAAGGCAATAAACGCTATGAATATACATGTGTTAACCCTGTTTCCCGGCATGTTTGATTCGATATTATCAGAATCTATAATTAAACGCGCTAGAAAATCAGGCAAAATACACGTAGAGATACATGATATAAGAGAATATTCAGCTGATAAACATCACAAAGTAGATGATAAGCCATTTGGCGGTGGGCCCGGGATGGTTTTACAGTGCCAACCGGTCATAGATGCGTTATGCAGCATAAAACAAACTTGCCCTGATGCTAAAGCGGTACTTATGGGCCCTAGAGGCAAATTGCTGGATCAACAATTATGCCGCGATATGGCAAAGCAAAAATCTATTATACTGGTGTGTGGGCACTATGAAGGCATGGATGAGAGGATCAGGGGTTTTGTTTCGGATGAAATATCTATCGGAGACTATATATTAACAGGGGGGGAGGTCCCTGCTATGGTATTAATTGATTCTATTGCAAGGTTAATACCTGGTGTACTTGGAGATGATGAGTCAAGTGCTGATGAAAGTTTTGTCGGCGGGCTCTTGGAATACCCTCATTATACGCGGCCATCTAATTATAAAGATAAAAAGGTGCCTGATGTGTTGTTATCAGGTAACCACAGCTCGATAAAAAACTGGAGAAAAAAAGAGTCTATCTTAAAGACGATCAGGCAGAGGCCTGACCTGATAACACATATAAGCCAATTGGAGATATAATTTATGGTATGGCACACATAATACTAAAAAAGGAGTTAATGGAATGGATATGATAAAAGCAATAGAGGCAAAGTATGCTAAGAAAGATGTACAGCAATTTTCAGTAGGAGATACCATTAAGGTGTTTATAAGGATTATCGAAGAAGATAAGCAGAGGCTCCAGGCATTTGAAGGAGTAGTTATAGCCAAGAAAGGTTCTGGCGCAGGGGAGGCATTTACAGTAAGGCGTGTTTCCTATGGCGAAGGCTTAGAGAGGACATTTTGTATTCACGCCCCCAGTATTGATAAAATTGAACTGATAAGGCATGGCCGGATAAGGCGTGCCAAGCTTTATTATCTGAGGAAGAAGGTTGGCAAAGGGGCAATGATTGAGGAAAAGGTTGGCCAAAACCCAAAAAAATAATTATCTGCTTAGCCAAGAGCTCAAGGCAATGGCCATGGGGTATCGTTTTATAGCCGGAATAGATGAAGCCGGCAGGGGGCCTCTGGCGGGGCCTGTTGTCGCCGCGTCTGTCATATTAAAAAACTATAATTTTTCAGCCAAGATAGATGATTCCAAGCGGCTTTCACCTTTAGCAAGAGAGCGTGCGTACCGGGAAATATCCCAAAAAGCGTTTGTTGGCATAGGTATTGTTCCGGAAGACGCTATTGACAAGATAAATATTTATCAGGCTACTATGTTAGCAATGCGCATATCGATACTTAATCTTGACGTTAAGCCGGATTTTTTGCTGATAGATGGAAATATGAACTTAAGCATTGAAACAGAACAAGCCGCTATAGTCCGCGGCGATCAAAAAAGCCTGTCGATTGCCTGCGCGTCTATAATGGCAAAGGTTACCAGGGACCGGCTTTTGAAATTTTATGATAATATATTTCCAGGATATGGTTTCAGCCAACACAAGGGCTATGGGACCAAAAGTCATATAAAGGCTATAACGCATAAAGGCTTATCTCCTATACATAGGCGTAGTTTTCATGTGGAATCAGTTATCAGAGGATAAATATGCTTTCGGATATTAAAATAGCGCAGCAAGTACGCCCGAGGCAGATAACAGAAATTGCCGATAATGCTGGTATCAAAAAGCAGGAGCTGGTGCCTTATGGCAACCACATTGCTAAAATCTCACCAACCATACTTCACAGATTAAAAGATCGGTCAAACGGCAAGATTATATTAGTCACTTCCATGACACCCACAAAATACGGGGAAGGAAAGACCTCTACTGCTATAGGATTAGCTCAGGCATTTAAGCGATTGGGCGAAAAGGCCATTCTTTGCCTGCGCGAACCGTCTCTGGGCCCTATGTTTGGAATAAAAGGTGGTGCTTGTGGCGGCGGGTATTCTCAGGTTATCCCGATGGAAGATATAAACCTGCATTTTACAGGCGATGACTATGCAGTATCAGCAGCCAACAATCTTTTATGCGCGATGCTTGATAATTCCGTATATTTCGGAAATTCTCTTAATGTGGATTTAAGGCGTATTGCAATCAGGAGGACCATAAACATAAGCGATAGGACGCTAA